>ENA-UERG01000792-UERG01000792.1-human-gut-metagenome-genome-assembly--contig:-NODE-792-length-29353-cov-16.025721_pt1 | contig 29353 bp, 28 predicted proteins | sample MGYA00242954_ERZ507954 | MGnify/ENA primary metagenome ERZ507954 (study PRJEB26167, sample SAMN06115478) | human gut metagenome | host: Homo sapiens | place: China:Sichuan | collected 2015-01-21... | reverse complement strand
GAAACGCCGCGACCTGTTCGACCCGGTCCTGCGAAAGTCCCGCCGTCCAGGAGATCGACGGCCGCGCCTCCCTCTCCCCCGGCGTCAGCGCGGTGTACGCCGACGCGAGCCCGAGCAGGAGCGCGATTATGGCGAACCGCTTCCTCATTTGACTTCGATGACCCGCGCTTGTCCGGGGGAAAGCTCCAGCTTGAGTTCCCCGGTATTCGGATACGGCCTGTCGTTCAGTACATCGCGGAGCCGTTTTCCGGCCGGAGGCGTGAAAGTCAGCGTTCCTCCCGTCTCCTTGTCTGCGGCGACGCCGCAGAAAATATAGCATGCGCCCTGATCCGCGAAAGCTTTGTATTCCAGTTTCCCGGTGGTCTTCACGGTGTCGCTCCATTTCGGCAGCGGATCGCCGGCGACGATGGATTGCGAGATTTCCCCGAAGCGGCGGGCCGTATCGAGGACGCGCGGTTTCAGTTCTGCGCATCGGGGATTGACTTTCCTGTCGCGCAAATTGGAATAAGTGAAATAGAAAATTCCCCGTGCGCCCCAGATCACCGGCATGACGAAATTGGACTGGTTGTAGTCGAGCGATGTTGCGGATTGCGCCATGAAATCCTTCTGGCCGTAACAATGGATGACCGGTTTGTCGGGTCCGAGGTTCAGCATGCAGAGCTTGACCGCTTCGGGACCGGTGACTCCGTAAATGATCGCATCCATGCTGTCGCGCAGATTCGGGTCAGGCCCTTCGTAGGAGAACCATTTATGGGCGGGATCATGGCGCCTGACCGCATCATAGGCCGCCTTGATGACCGGGTACGGCGTGTTCTTGATCGAACGGGTTTCGTCGACGTAATAACCGAAAAGCGCGGGATGGTCTTTGTAGACGTCGAGCCAGTGCGGCAGCCTGGCGGATTCTCCGGCTTTTTCCGTGTAGTCATGCGGAAGCTGAACCATGACGCGGGCGCCGAGTTTCCGGGCGTCGTCCAGCAGCTTCAGGTTTCTGGCGCGTCCCTCTTCATCGCCTTTGTCCACATCGCGGCGGTTGGTCGCATAGGTGTGGATCACATTGAAACCGTTTTTGACCAGTTCCGCGGGCGAAAAATTCCAGCCGTTTCCGGCATAGATGCCGACCGGGAAGAATTTGCGTCCGTCCTCCAGCCTGACTTCGGCGGGGGTTGAAAAATCGACTCCGGCCGGCAGCGTCATGACACGCTGCAGCCTGACCTGCGCGGTGGCGATGAGCGCGTTGTCGGCTTTGCTGTAAAGCTTGCCGATCAAAGTCGATTCACCGTCCGGAACAGCGGACATCGGAACGAAGATGTTCCGCCCCGCCACCCGGCAGCGGACCATGCGTTCCGGCGTCGGGTAATAGTCGGCTTCGATACGGAACTTTTTTAAATTTTCGTCCGAAAATCCATTGACGATGAAATCTGCGCTCTTCTTTTTCGTATCCGGCAGGATGAAGGCATCATCGCTTTCGACTGAGTGGACTTTGAATTCCGGAATCAGCTTCGGAATGTCCTCTTTCGCCAGCTCCGTCGGCTTGAGGATGATGTTGCGGTACCAGAGCTTGATCCGGGAGCGGTTCTGCAAAGTCAGGATCACGTTCCCGTCGACGTTGTCCGCCATTGCGAACAAACCGCGGACAGTGGTCCACTTCTCGCTCGGAACCTGCCACCAGGAACGCATGAATACGCCGGTTCCCCAGAAGGTTGCGTCCGCCTTCAGGCCGGCGTCGAGCCGTGAACGGTAATCATATTGGAATTCGTAGACTTTGCCCGGTTCGAGCTTCAGCGACTGTTTGATTCGAATCTGGTCGACATATTCGGGGCCCGTGAAATAGAGCAGGAAGCCTCCGCCGTCGAGCTTCGTCTCGGTCTCTCCGCCTTTTGTGTTCGGGCGCTGGACCTCCCATTCATGCGGGATGCCGGGGAGCCGGCACGGTTTGGAAAACGTGCCGTTCCTGATCAGGTTGCCGCCGCCGTCCGCCGCTGCCGCGCCTATGGCGGCTGCCAGTGACAGAATTTTCAGAAGATTGCGAAATTTCATGATGGTTTCCACGCTCCTGCAGTTGGATGTTCGGGTTAATCTCCGATCCGGGAAAATGCACCGCGTCCTCCGCCCTGGCTGACCCAGGCCGGGCGGCGGTAGCGGGCGATCGGAATCGAAGAGTTGATGCCCTCTTCGATTCCGGGGCGCGGATTCCGGATCGTCGTGACATGCCCGCCGAAAGCCAGCATATTGCAGACTCTGTTTCCATTGTGGCGATAACGCATGTAGGAGCCCATGTCGGCGGCGCCGCCGAGTGCCGCGCGACTGTCATGCACCCAGAGGAGATCGGGGGAGCGTTCCCGAAAGCTTGCAATGGCGGTCCGCTTGATTCCCTGCCGGCAGAAGCCTCCCCAGTAATTCGTATCCTCGCTGCCGTTGCCGAACGTGTCGCCGTTGAGCCCGTAGCTGGTCTGCAGGTAGAATTCATCGGCGGTCGGAGAGGCCGGATCGGCCGGCGCCGCCGGTGCGGTATGGCTCGGGCAGAGGAAGAGCTTATAGGTGCCGACATATTTTGCATCCCAGAGCATCCCGGCCCATACGTCGCCCGCCCAGCGCTGACGGTTTCGCATCGGGCAGACGAGGTCGTTGTAGTCGTTCGAATAGGAGTCCAATGCCAGTCCGAGCTGTTTGAGGTTATTTTTGCATGAGGTTGACCGCGCGCTCTCCCTTGCCTGCTGCAGGGCCGGCAGCAGCATCGCCGCCAGAATTGCGATGATCGCGATCACGACCAGCAATTCGATCAGTGTGAAACGCTTTGGATTCATGATTTCCCTCCGTTCGATGGTGAGTTGTTTATGGTAAGCGTTCGGGGAATGCGGAATGCTCTCCCTGCGGTTTGACCGATGACCGGAGGACAAGCGTCGACGGGATCTTTCTGAGCCGTGTTTCTTCGGCAGGCCCGTTGTAGAAGCGTTCGAGCGCCAGGTCGACCGAGGCGCGGCCGATCGCGTACATCGGCACTTTCAGCGTGGTCAGGGGAACCGGCATTTTTTCCGCAATGCCGGTATCGTCGGCGCCGACCAGGGAGAATTCGCCGGGAACCTTGCGTCCCAGCTCCCGCAATGCCGTGAACGTCCGTTCGGCGGTGGCGTCGTTGCTGCAGAAGAAGACGCCCGGCAGCTCTTTTCCGCAGGCTTGAAGCATGTCCCTCAGCGGTTCCAGGGGGGAGGAGAGCTGCGGAATCCGCAGAATCCATTCATCGCGCAGTTCCATCCCGTTCCGGCGGAGGGCATCGATGGAGCGGGCGGTGCGGCTGCGATAAGTGTAGTTGAAATAAGGATTCGGCTCGAAACATTCGCCGATGACTCCGATGCGGTGGTGGCCATTCTCCTTCAGGTATCCGGTCAGGGCGGTGAATGCGCCTTCAAGATCGCAGACCACCGAGGCGATCCGCACATCGTGCGAATAGCCGGAGATGAAGATCTGCGGCAGAAAATTCTCCGTCAGAGTCAGCTCGAGCGGACGGTCGGGTGTGAATCCGCGATCGCCGAGGTGGATCATCGCCGTCAGGCGCGACAGCATATTTTTCAGCCATTCGCGCACTTCGGCATCCGGTGTTTCCGGAGGGGGCAGCAGCAACGGCATCGGGGCGTATCCGAGTTCAGCCGCCCGGTCGAAAATTCCGCTCAGGTATTTCAGCGGTGTTGGGGTGTCTCCGCCCGCGAACACCGAGAATTGCCGGGGCAGAATGATGCCGATCGAGGGGAAAGGCGGAATGACCCGGGTAAGTGCATGCGGAGCGATGCAGATCGTTCTGCGTCCGTCCGGCAAATGCAGAATTCCATCGCTGATAAGCTGTTCATAGGCACGGTGAACCGTGTTGCGGTTCAGCATCAGCGATTCCGCCAGCTGCCGTTCCGAAACAAAAGGGCGTCCCGGCAGCGGGCGGCTTCGGAAAATGTCTTCGACGATTCCGCGGCTCAGTTGCAGATGAAGCGGTTCCGCGCCGCCGCGGTTGAGTTTGATCGTCGGCATGTATCTTTTTTCGATCATCTGGCAAACCATTTATTTAATTGACGGCTGTTTCGGTATTAATTATTATACCGGAATGCAAGGCGGATGTCAATACCCCGAACATGCTATTTTATCGATATTATGGTATGCTTATGGGTAATAGTATATTGTGTCGCATCGACTTGAAAATCAATTTATTGCGTCGAAAAAAATACCAGAAGATGAAAGGCCGCGCCGTTTATGGCGCGGTATCGGGAGACGGCGGAAGGAAAAACTTCAATACGTTTTTCTCCGGGCGGAAACGCGGGATAACAGCAGGAGCCGCATTGCCGCCGCCGTTCCCGCCGGGGCGCGGAGCGGACACGCGGTCTATGCGGAATGCTTGCCGCGCCGCATGACGCTGAAGAGTTCCGGGAGCTCCGGCGCGCGGCAGAGCAGGCTTCCGCCGAAGTAGAGGACGAGGAACAGCACGCCGAGCACCGCGAAGGCCGGAAACTCCCCGACGTGGCGGAAGGTCAACCGGATGCGGAGCAGCGGGTAGAGCCAGTAAAGCAGCGTCCCGGCGGCAAGCGCGATGCCGAGCGAGCGGGCGAAGGTCCGGATGATGCTGCGGCTGCCGAGCGGAATCCCCTCCTTCTGCAGGTGGCGCAGCAGGAGCGTGTTGTTCAGCATCGAGGCGAGCACGGTGGAGAGCGCGATGCCCCCCTGCTTCAGGTGCCACATCAGGATCAAATTCAGCACGATGTTGCAGCCGATGGCGATCAGCGAATAACGCAGCGTGGTCATCATCATCTTGCGGGCGTTGAACGGTGCGAGAAGCACCTTGATCGAACAGAAGGCCGGAATTCCGGCGCCGTAGAAGATCGCGACCATGCGGGCGGCCATGAGGTCCTCTTCGGTATAGTTTCCGCCGAGACAGAGGATGCGGATCATCGGTTCCCAGAAAAAGATGACTCCGACCGCCATGGGAACGCAGAGGAAATAGACGTGCCGCAAACTGAAGGTGAGGTCGTGCGAAATTTCGTCGAGATTGCCGCGCGCGGCGGCCCGCGACATCGTCGCGGTCAGCACCGAGCCGAGCGCGATGGCGTAGATGCCGATCGGCAGGTCGATGATGCGGTCCACGTAGTTGAGCGCCGGAACCGCTTTGGGGCCGAGGCAGATCGCCAGCGCGCGGTCGACGAGGAAGCTGATCTGCAGCGCGGCTCCGCCGATCATGCCGGGCAGCACAAGCCGCCAGAGCCGCCCGAGAATGCCGCTTTCGCGAAAGGCTTTGCGCGACATGGCCGGAAACCGTCCGGCTTTCCAGAGCAGCAGCAGCATGAGCGCAAGCTGAATTGCGCCGGAGATGAGGACGAGGACCGAAAGGAACTCGAGGAAACCGACCAGCTCAGTTCCGGCCAGACCGCGGCGGAAAGCCGCGTAGAGGCCGCCGATCAGGAAAAAATTCAGCAGCAGTGCGCCGAGCGCGGGCAGCACGAAGATCTTCCGTGTGTTCAGCACCGCGCCGATCGCGCCGACAAGGCAGATGAAGAACGCATACGGCATCAGCAGCGGCAGGATCATGAGCGCCAGCTGGACGCGTTCGCTGGCCAGTACCGGCAGGAGCTCCTGCACGGAGCCGGTGAGGGCAAGGCGGCGCAGCCCGAGCGCTCCTCCGGCGACGACCGCCACCACGAGGGCGAGAATCAGCGAAAGCACTGAAAAGACGATGCCGAGCTCGCGGCGGACCTGCTCCGGCCCGGATTTTGCATCGGTTTCGGAGATGAGCGGAATCAGGGCGGTTCCGAGCGCCCCTTCGCCGAGCAGCCGGCGGAACGTGTTCGGAATCGCGAACGCAAGCCCCCAGGCGCTCGCAATCGCGTCGCCGCCGAGCACGCGCGCTTCAAGCATGACGCGCACGAGCCCGAGCACGCGCGACAGAAGCGTCGCGGCCGATACGCCGAGCGAGCTCTTGAGAATGCCGTGTCCGCCGCCTGTGTTCATGTCACTTCGCGTAGGGTTTCATGGCGTCGAGCATTTCGCGGACGGCCTGCTCCATGCCGGTCATGATGGCGCGGCCGACGATCGAATGGCCGATGTTCAGCTCCGAAAGGTGCGGGATTTCGAGGATTCCGGCGATGTTTTCGTAGTCGATGCCGTGTCCGGCATTGACCGAGAGTCCGAGCTTGTGCGCATGTTCCGCGGCTGCGATCAGGCGGTCGAGCTCCTTTCGCCGCTCCGCGCCGGCGGCGTTCGAATAGGTGCCGGTATGAAGCTCGACATAGTCCGCGCCGGCTTTCGCGGCCGCATCAAGCTGGTCGAATTCCGGATCGATGAAAAGGCTGACGACAATGCCGGCCGCATGAAGCTTCTCCACCGCCGCCGCGACCTTTTCGAGCTGCCCGGCGACATCGAGGCCGCCTTCAGTGGTCAGCTCCTGGCGTTTCTCCGGCACGAGGCAGCTGCTGTGCGGCCTGACCTCGCAGGCGATGCGGACCATCTCGCCGGTGACCGCCATCTCCATATTCAGATTCTTCACATGGGCGGCGAGTTCGCGGATGTCGGCGTCCTGGATATGGCGGCGGTCCTCGCGCAGGTGCGCGGTGATGCCCCAGGCTCCAGCCTTCTCCGCGAGGAGGGCGCCTTCGAGCGGCCGCGGGGCGGCGGCTTTGCGCGCCTGCCGCACGGTGGCGATATGGTCGATGTTCACTCCGAGCTTCAGCATGATGATTCTCCTTCTATTTGCGCAGTTTCAGCTGCGGCCGGACGGTTGTACCCCGCGGCGAGCGCCGCGGCGGACTGGATGTCGTCGGTCACGATCCCGATGCGGCGGGGGCGGGCCGCAAGGCCGCCCGCCGCTTCGACGAGGGTTCTGATATCGTCAGCGCTCCATCCGCTCCCGGTTTCGGGCTCGGGGTGAAGCGCGAAAAAGTCACTGTAAAAGCGGAGACGGTGAAGCGCCTCCCTGTCCGGTGCTCCCGGCGTACATTCGAGCGAAAGCGAGATGCCGGGATACAGCAGGTCGCGGAGCAGCCGCACATAAGAGTCCGCATTTCCCGGCAGCCGGACGCCGAGGCGCAGCTTCAGGCGGTATTCGTCGAGAATGCCGAAACTGCCGCGCAACAGCAGGACCAGGGCGTCGCGGTAGGCCGGCTCCCGGAACATGCGTTCCCAGTCGAAACGGAGCCCGACCTCGGAGCACCGCAGTTCGAGCGCACGCTTGCAGCGCGCCCGGAAAAAACGGGCGAATTCGATCCTGAGCGCCGTGTTCTGCTCCGGCAGCAGCGCGGCGATTTCGTAGGCGACGAGTTCGCGCGGAACGATCGCGACCTTGCCGGAAGCGATCCTGTGCAGCTTCATGCGCAGTTCGGCGCTGTCGAACGCACCGCCCGGCACGGCGAGGAAGGCGAGCCCTTTCGGGTACGGTTCCGGCATCCGGGCGAAGCCGTCCTCGCTGGAGAAGACCACGCCGAATTCGACCGGCGGATTCATAGGAACCCCGCTTCCCGCAAAGTGTCCATCGTGATGTCGGACTTCGGCTCCGGCGCCCGGCCGGAACGCAGTTCGAACTGGCGGCGCACATATTTGCCGATGACATCCCCTTCGAGATTGACGAGGGAGCCCGGCGTCCGTTCGACGAGGGCCGTGTCGCTGCGGGTGACCGGGATCAGCCGCACCGTGAAGAAATCGCCGCCGACCTCGATCACGGTCAGCGACACGCCGTCGATTGCGATGCTCCCCTTTTCGACGAGTTCCGGCGCAAGCAGCTCCGGCAGCGCGACGCGGAGCTCAAAGTCGCCGTCCGGCATCTTCCGGTAATCCAGCACGGGGGCGGCGGCGTCGATGTGGCCGGAGACGATGTGCCCGCCGAGCCGGTCGCCGACGCGGAGCGCGCGTTCGATGTTCAGCAGCGATCCCGGCTTGAGCCTGCCGAGATTCGTCCGCCGCTGGGTTTCGGCCAGGGTGAAGAATTCGAGCGTGCCGCCCGGCAGCTCGCGCTCAAGCGTCAGGCAGCAGCCGTTGACCGCGACGCTCTCGCCGTACTGCGGATCCGCAAACGGTTTCGACGGGCGCAGCGTCAGGTGCTCCCCATGCAGATTGACCAGAACGCCGGTCATTTCCACCAGGCCGGTAAACATCGTTATTCCTCCAGATCTCCGGATATGGCGATATCCTCGCCGTAATGAGTCACTTTTACATTGTGCAGCTTGCGCGCGAACTCCATCGACTCGGGGTTGTTCCCGCCGAGCACAGGGCGGCTGTCGCGGCCGCCCAGCAGCTTCGGCGCGATATGGAATTCGACCGTATCGACCACGCCCGCGTCGATCGCCGCCGCCGCGAGCTCGCCGCCGCCTTCGATCAGGAGGCAGGTGATGTTGCGCGCGCCGAGGCGGACCATCAGGCTGTGCCACTCCTCGTTCGTCTCGAGTTCGACGCGTTCGGCATTGCCGTCCGGAAAAAAGAACGCGACCTCTTCGTCATCCATGCTGCGGCTTGCGATGATCCGGAGCGGCTGCCGCGGCCACGAATCCGGCTCGCGCACCGTCAGCTGCGGCCGGTCCTGCCGCACGGTTTCGCCGCCGACCATGATTGCGTCACTGAGGCGGCGCAGCGCCTGAACCCGCCGCCGCGCTTCCGGCCCCGTGATCCATTTCGATTCGCCGGAGGCGGTCGCGATCTTGCCGTCGAGCGTCATCGCCATTTTCAGAATTACGAACGGTTTTCCGGTTGCGATCCACTTGAAGAACGGCCGGTTCAGCTCGCTGCAGGCGCTCTGCTCGACGCCGACCGTGACTTCGATGCCGGCCGCCCGCAGAAGCTCGATGCCGCGCCCGGCGTGGTGCGGATTCGGGTCGGACGAACCGATGACGACCCGTTTGACGCCGCTGGCCAGAATCGCATCGGTGCACGGCGGCGTCCGCCCGGTCGTACAGCATGGCTCGAGCGTCACATAGAGCGTCGCTCCCTTCGCGTCGAAGCCGTGGCGGGCCACGTCAGCGAACGCGTTGACCTCGGCATGGGCCTCCCCGGCCTTGAAATGGTAACCGCGGCCGATGATGACGCCGTCGCGCACGACGACGGCGCCGACCATCGGATTCGGGCTGGTCAGCCCCCAGCCCATCCGGGCGAGGCCGAGCGCCTCCTGCATGAATAATCGATCGGTACTGTCTTCACTCATCGCTTGCTTCTTCTCCTCACTCTTCGCGCGGGGCCTCTTCGCCGAACAGGGCGTCGGCGTAATATTCGGGACTGAACGGCTGCAGGTCCTCCGGCTGCTCGCCGAGCCCGATGAAAAACGTCGGCAGCTCGAACTCCTGGTGCAGCGCGACGACCATGCCGCCCTTGCCGGTTCCGTCCAGCTTGGTCAGCACGAGCCCGGTCACGCCGGTGGTTTTCGAAAATTCGCGCGCCTGGTTCAGCACATTGCCGCCGAGGCTCGCGTCGACGGTCAGCCAGACTTCGTGCGGCGCGCCCGGGTAAACCTTTTCGATCGAACGGCGGATCTTCGCGAGTTCGTCCATCAGCCCCTTCTGGTTGTGCTGGCGCCCGGCCGTGTCGATCAGCAGATAGTCCGCATTGCGGGCGAGAGCGGCCTGGGTCGCGTCATAGGCGACGCTGGCCGGATCGGCGCCGTGCCTGGCGGAAACGACCTGCGAATCGGTCCGCTCCCCCCAGAGCTGGAGCTGCTCGACCGCCGCGGCGCGGAACGTGTCGCAGGCCGCAAGGACCACGCGCCTGCCGTCGGCACGGAACCGTGCCGCAAGCTTGCCGATAGTCGTGGTCTTGCCGCTGCCGTTCACGCCGACCATCAGGATCACGGTCGGTTTGCCGGGCTCCCCGGTATGGATCGCTCTTGCACGCTGGCGCAGGATGTCCTTGACGGTTTCGGAGGCGATCCGGGCGAGATCGGCGTTGGTCGCGATGGCGCCGCGTTCATACCGGTCCCGGATTTCGCCGACGATGCGGAGCGATGCGGGCACACCGAAATCCGCCGCGATCAGCAGCTCTTCGAGCTCGTCGAAGCTTTCGGCGCTGTGCGCCTTGACGCCGGTGAAGATCGAGCCGATCGTCCGGGCTACTTTGGTGGTGGTTTTTTCGAGTCCCCGTTTGAAGATCGAGAAGATCGATTTCATTCCTGCCCGCCTTTCGGTTGCCTGTCGCCGCGCGGATTCCGCTTCAGGGTGTCCTTGACGCCGTTCAGGACGCCGTTGATGAAGTTGCCGGCCTCTTCCCCCGAATAGTCGCGCGCGATGCCGACCGCTTCGTCGATGCTGACCACCGGCGGGACATCCTCCATATAGAGCATTTCCGCGACCGCGATGCGCATGATATTGCGGTCGACGAGCGAAATCCGCTCGAGGTCCCAGTTCTCGGTGCGTTTCCGGATCGTCGCATCGATCTCTTCGCCGTTCAGCGCGACGGTGAGGTAGAGCTTTTCCGCATACTCCCTCGCCTTGCGGCCGAGCCGGTTCTCCTTCAGGTCATGTTCCGCCCTGATCTGGTCGAAGAAAAGGCCGAAAGTCACGGCGTCCGGCAGTTCGTGCCGCATGTCGCAGCGGAACAGATACTGCATGGCCAGCTCGCGGCCGATCCGCTTCGCGTGGGGAACCGGACCGGGTTTTTCACTGCAGTCGTCGTCGAACATCACCGGATCGTCCTGCTGAGGTTCGCCATTTCAATCGCGGCAACAGCGGCGTCGACGCCCTTGTTGCCGGCCTTGGTTCCGCTGCGCTCGATCGCCTGCTCGAGATTCTCGGCCGTGATCATGCCGTAGGTGACCGGCGTGCCGGATTCGAGCCCGAGCTGCGCGAGGCACTTGGCGACTTCGGAGTTGATGTAGCCCGCGTGCGGCGTTGCGCCCTGGATAACCACGCCGAGCGCGAGAACCGCATCGAATTTTCCGGTCTGAAGCAGCTTCTTCACCGCGAACGGGATCTCGTACGATCCCGGAACATAGGCCACGGCCACATCCGCCGCCTCTCCGCCGTGGCGGACGATCGCGTCCATCGCGCCGTCCAGCAGCTTGCTTACAAAGAAATCGTTGAACCGGGCGCAGACGATCCCGAACTTGAGGCCCTTCGCGTCGAGATTCCCTTCAAAAACCGTTCCGGCACTTTTGCTGTTGCTCATCCGTAACACCTTTCAGATTGCTGTTGTCGTTATCAATCAACCCGGCGCCGCCGCCGTGGCATTGCGCCGCCGCCGGTTTCTCCCGCGGCGGCGCGACTGTTATCTCAATTCCACCTTGAGCTCGTTCTTCAGTTTTTCGCGCAGCTTTTCGAAGCGCGCGTTCACCTCCGCGTCAGTCAGCGTCCGTTCGCCGTTGCGGAAGGTCAGCTGGTAGGCCATGCTTTTCCGGCCGTCCTTTTCGAAGATGTCGAAGAGCCGGACCGATTCGAGGTCGGCCGGTTTCGCTCTGCGGATGAATTCCAGCACGTCCGCATGGGTCAGGCCGGCCGGGGCGACGAACGCCACATCGCGGCTCGTCGCCGGGAACAGCGAGAACGGCACATAGTAGCCGGCGCCGTGATCGGCTCCGAGCAGCACCGCCGCGTCGAGCTGGGCGGCGAAGACCGGATAGGTCGTCCGCCATCCCTTCGTGAGATTGCGCGAAAGCTCGCCGAACATGCCGGCCTTCTTCCCTTCGATCTGGACTTCGGCGGCATGTCCCTTCCGGAACCGCGCATCGTCGGCCGGCACAAACCGGTACCGCTTGATGTTCATGAGCTCAAAAATGGATTCGAGCGCGCCCTTGAGGTCGTAGAAATCATACTGGAGCTTCTGTTCGTCCGAATAGCGCTCCGGATGCTTCAGCCCGGTCAGCGCCATGCAGAGCTCAAACCGCTCTTCCGGGAACAGTTCCGGATTCCGGCAGAACGCCTTGCCGATTTCGAACAGTTTCTGGGTCAGGTTTCGCCGCGAGATGTTCCGCTCGAGCGTGCCGAGCATTTCGCCGAGCAGGCTCGGGCGCATGATGGCAAGCTCAAGGCTGATCGGGTTCGAGAGACGGATCAGGTCCGCTTCGCCGAACCGGCTGTCCGAAAGCGCCGATTCACGGTTCACGGTGCTGTAATGCAGACACTCGCAGAAGCCGGTCGCGATGATTTTGTTTCGCATGGTTTCGAGCGGCAGGTAGGCGTCTTCGCGGATTGAGGCGCAGAGTTTGCCGGTGACCGGAATCTCCGGAATTTTGTCGAGCCCGTCGATGCGGGCGACCTCTTCGATCAGGTCCGCCTCGCGTTCGAGATCGAGCCGGAAGAGCGGCGCCGTGACGGTACAGCCGGTATCGGTCACCTCATCGACCTTCAGATGCAGCGCCCGGAAAATTTCGACGATGCGTTCGTTCGACACCTGTGTGCCGATCAGCGCGCGGACCCGGTCGAACCGGCAAGGAATCACTTTCTCCTCCGGCCGCCCAGCATTCACGTCGACGAGTTCGCTGCCGAGCTCTCCGCCCGCGGTTTCGAGGATCAGCTGCGCCGCGCGGTTCGAGGCGAATTCCGCCATATCCCAGTCGACGCCGCGTTCATAACGGTAGCTCGAGTCGCTCGAGATGCCGAGCTCGCGGCTCGTTGCGCGGATGTTCGACGAGAAGAAAACCGCGCTCTCCAGCAGCACATCAGTCGTCGCCTCGGTCACGCCGGAGAACTCGCCGCCCATCACGCCGGCGAGCGCCATCGGCTTTTCGGCGTCGGCGATCACGAGGTGGCGCGGTTCGAGCGTCAGGGTCTTGCCGTCGAGCGTGGTAATCGTCTCCCCGGACTTTGCGCGGCGGGCGACGACGCGCCCCTCCCTGAGCTTTAAGCGGTCGAACGCATGCAGCGGCTGGCCGAGCTCCATCATGACGTAGTTCGTCACGTCGACCACATTGTTGATCGGGCGCAGCCCGACGCTCTCGAGCGCCTTCTGCAGCCACTCCGGAGACGGGCCGACCTTCACGTTGCGGATCAGCCGCCCGGTGTAGCGGCGGCAGAGGTCCGGCGCTTCGACCGTGACCAGGCCCGGAGCCGGAATCGTGCACGGCGGCACCTTCACCTCCGGCAGCTTCGCCTCGGTGCCGAGCAGGCAGGAGACATCGCGCGCGACGCCCCACATCGAAAGCCAGTCGGGACGGTTCGGCGTGACTTCGATCTCAATCCGGGTGTCCCCCGGAAACAGCGTTTCGACCGGCAGCCCGAGCTCGGTATCGGCGGCAAGCAGCATGAGGCCGTCGTGATTGTCGGAGAGCCCGAGCTCCTTCTCGCTGCACATCATCCCCTGCGACTCGATGCCGCGGAGCTTCGACTTCTTGATTTTGAAATCGCCCTCCGGCGTATGGAAGACGGTTCCGATCGTGGCGACCGGAACGACATTGCCGGGGTCGCAGTTCGGCGCGCCGCAGACGATCTGCAGCGTGCTGCTGCCGGTATCGACCGTACAGACCGACATATGGTCCGAATCGGGGTGCGGCGCCCGGGTCAGGATTTTGCCGACGACCACGCCGGCCGGAACGGTTCCGGCCGTTTCGACGGCTTCGACTTCGATTCCGGCCATCGTCAGCTTGTCGCAGAGAGTCGCGAGGTCGCAGTCGATCGTGACGTATTTGGCCAGCCAGTTGCGCGAAATATTCATTTTGAGTGGGTCCTCATGTCGGTTCAGAATTGTTCGAGGAAACGGACGTCGTTTTCATACAGATACCGCAGGTCCGGAATCCGGTAGCGCAGCATCGCGAGCCGCTCGATTCCGAGGCCGAACGCGTAGCCGCTCCAGATTTCGGGGTCGTAACCGACGTTCTTGAGCACGTTCGGATCGACCATGCCGGCTCCGGCGATTTCGATCCAGCCCGAGTTCTTGCAGACCGGGCAGCCCTTGCCGCCGCACATGATGCAGGAAAAATCATATTCGACCGATGGTTCGGTGAACGGGAAGAAGTGCGGCCGCAGCCGGATCTTCACCTTCGGCCCGTACATCTCGGTCGCAAAGGTGCGCAGCACGCTCTTGAGGTCGGCCATCGAAACGTTCCGGTCGATGTAGAGCCCTTCGATCTGGTGGAAGTTCATGCCGTGGGTCGCGTCCGGCGTATCGCGGCGGAACACGCGCCCCGGCGCGACGATGCGGACCGGCGGCTCGTGCGACTCCATCGTGCGGATCTGCACCGGGCTGGTCTGCGTGCGCAGGATGCGGCCGTCGTCGAAATAGAACGTGTCCTGCGGATCGCGCGACGGGTGATCCATCGGCGTATTCAGCGCATCGAAGTTGTGGAAGATGTCCTCGATCTCGGGCCCCTCCGAAACGATGAAGCCCATGCGGCGGAAAAGGTTCGCGCACTCGTCCGCGACGATTGTGACCGGGTGCTTGTGCCCGCAGCTCCAGCGCCGTCCGGGCAGGGAAAGGTCGATCGCATCCGCCGCCGTCTCCGGCGCGGCGGCGAGCCGGGCCGTCGCCTCGTCGATCATGGCCTGGATCTTGTTGCGGCCTTCGTTGAAGGCGCGACCGGTCTCCTTGCGTTCTTCGGGCGCGACGCTCCCCATCTCCTTCGACAGGGCCGGGAACAGCCCGTTCCGCCCGAGATAGTCGATCCGGATCTGTTCGACGGCGGCGGCGTCTCCCGCGGCGGCGGCCTGCGCCGACGCTTCGCTCAGCGCCCGGTTGATTTTTTCGATAATCGCATTCATAAGATTTTCTGTTCCTGAAGTATATCCATCATGCCGCCTGCGGCGGCTCAATTCCGAGTTCCGGCAAATCTTCCCGCCGCCGGATGACCCGAATTCGCCCCGGCGGGGCGCCCTCGGTGCATCAGGCGGCGGCAGCTAAATCGCTTTGTTCCGTACGGCATGTTTCCGTTCCCTGTTGAAATCGGCCCTGCATGAAAAGCAAAAACAGCTTGAAGCCGGTGAAAAAAGTCACCACCTTCAAGCTGTATCAGCATGTATTACGAGCCTCAGGCCTGGGTGACTTTTTCCACCAGGGCCTTAAACTCCGCGGGTTCATTGACCGCCAGATCGGCCAGAACCTTGCGGTTCAGCTCGATGTTCGCCTTCTTGAGCCCGTTCATGAACTTGCTGTAGTTCACATCGAGCGCGCGGCAGGCCGCATTGATGCGCACGATCCAGAGACCGCGGTACTGCTGCTTCTTCTGCTTGCGGCCCTTGTACGAGTGAACGCCCGCCTTGTCGACCGCATCGTAAACGGTGCGGATGTTCTTGCTCGCGTTCCCGTAGAAACCCTTGGCGCGTTCCAGCGTACGCTTGCGGCGCTTGCGCGACGGCACGGCATAAGTGACTCTCGACATTTCTGAATTCCTCCGTCGTTGTTGATTAGAGACCGTACGGGAGCGCGGCCTTGATCCGGCTCATTTCGGTCGACTTCACGGCTCCGTCCTGACGGAGACGACGACGGCGCTTGGCGTTTTTCGACGACTTCAGATGTCGGGCGCCCGCCTTGTGGTGCCGGAACTTGCCGGTTCCGGTCTGCTTGAGCCGCTTGGCGGCACATTTTCTGGTCTTCAGCTTCGGCATTGTTCGGTTCCTTCCTGATAATCAAGGATTGTTCTCCGCCGAGCCGGTCAATGCGCCACCGGCTGCGGCGGTTCGCTCCTCCCCTTATTTGGGAGCGAAATTCACGGAAATATTTCTCCCGAGCATCTTCGGTTTCCCGTCGGCGTCCGCATGCGGAGCCAGCTCGGCCATGACCTGATCCATCAGCTGGTAAGCCAGATCCTGATGGGCCATTTCGCGGCCGCGAAGTGCCAGAGTGACTTTTAATCTACACCCTTTTCCCAAAAAGTCAAGCGCATGCTTGATCTTTGTCTAATAATCGTGACTGTCGATGTTGACGTGAAATTTGACTTCCTTCAGTTTCTGGGCAGCGGAATTCTTGCGCTGCGTCTTCAGATTTTTCTTCTGCTCATACTGAAGCTTGCCGAAATTCATGATGCGGACCACCGGCGGCGTGGAACGGTCCGATACCAGAACCAGGTCCAGGCCGGCACCCTGCGCCAGCTCACGCGCCTTCGCCAGCGGCACCACATCCATCTGTTCGCCTTCCGGCCCGATCAGACGGACTTGATCCGCAGTGAATGTACGATCATTGGGTTTCAACAACTTAGCAATAGCGATACCCTCCTTCCAAACAGCTTGTCATCTGCTATGCTTCCGCGCCGGAATCACACCGGCGCGGCTTGTCGTATTCAATACAATACTTTAAACAATCTTATTTTCAACCTCGAAACGCATTTTTTCCGCAAGTTGTTCGATCGAAAGCGTTCCGAGTTCCCCTTCGCGGCGGCTGCGGGCGGCAACCGCGCCCTCCTCCGCTTCGCGTTCGCCGACGACGAGCAGATACGGAATGCGCGCGTTGCGGGCATCCTTGATCTTCGCCCCGAGGCTCGAGGCCCGGACGTCGGTTTCGACCCGGAACCCCTTCCGGCGCAGCTCAAGTTCGACCTGCTTCGCGTAGTCGAGCTGCTTCTCCGACACCGGCAGCAGCCGGGCCTGTTCCGGCGCAAGCCACATCGGGAACGCCCCCGCATACTGCTCGATCAGGATTCCGAAGAATCGCTCGAGCGAGCCCATCAGGGCGCGGTGCACCATGTACGGCCGGTGCTTCTTGCCGTCCTCGCCGATGTAGGTCATGTCGAACCGCTCCGGCAGATTGAAGTCGAACTGGATCGTCGCGGTCTGCCATTCGCGGCCGATCGCGTCTTTGACTTTCAGGTCGATCTTCGGGCCGTAGAAAGCGCCGCCGCCCTCGTCGACTTCGCAGTCGAGCCCGAGCTTGTCGACCGCTTTCTGCAGCGAGGTGATCGCTTTTTCCCAGCGCTCCGGTTCGCCGACCGCCTTGGCCGGGCGGGTCGAGAGATACGGCTTGATTTCGGTAAAACCGAAGCATTTCCAGATGTAGAGGCTGAAGCGCAGCACTTCGGCGATTTCATCCTCGATCTGCTCCGGAGTGCAGATGATGTGCGAGTCGTCCTGCGTGAAGCCGCGGACGCGCAGCAGCCCGTGCAGCGCGCCGGACTTCTCGTAACGGTAGACCGTGCCGAGCTCGGCCCAGCGCAGCGGCAGCTCGCGGTAGGAGCGCAGCCGCGACTGGTAGACCTCGATGTGGAACGGACAGTTCATCGGCTTGACATAGTAATCCTTTTCATCGATCTGCATCGAGGAATACATGCCTTCACGGTAGAAATCGAGGTGTCCGCTCGTCTCCCACAGAATGCTCTGGCCGATGTGCGGCGTGTAGAGCAGCTGGTAGCCGTTCCTGTAATGCTCTTCCTTCCAGAACGTTTCGAAGGTGTGGCGGATGAACGCCCCCTTCGGATGCCAGAGCACGAGGCCCGGCCCGACGTTTTCCGAAAAGCTGAAGAGGTCGAGCTCCTGTCCGAGCTTGCGGTGGTCGCGCTTGGCCGCTTCCTCCTGCATGCGGATGTGCTCTTTGAGCTCCTCCTCGCTTGCGAAGGCGGTGCCGTAGATGCGCTGCAGCATTTTGTTCTTCTCGTCGCCGCGGAAGTAGCTTCCGGCGATCGACAGCAGCTTCACGGCGCCGATGTCGCCGCTGTTCGCGACGTGCGGGCCGCGGCAGAGGTCGACAAAGTCGCCGGTCTTGTAAAAACCGATCTTCTCGCCTTCCGGAATATCGGCGAGCCGCTCGAGCTTGTAGGGCTGTCCGGCCTCCTTCAGCATCTTTTCGGCTTCGGCGCGCGGGAGCTCGAAGTGCTCGAACGGCAGCTTGCGGCCGATCAGCTTCTTCATCTGCTTCTCGATCTCCTTCAGGTCCTCATTGACCAGGCGATGTTCCATGTCGAAGTCGTAGTAGAAGCCGTTTTCGGTCGCGGGGCCGATGTCGAACTTCGCATCCGGATAAAGTTTCTGGACCGCCGCGGCCATCACATGGGCCGCGCTGTGGCGGATCGTATCCAACGGGTAGTTGCTCATTTTTAAAGTCCTTCAGTCAATCAATCGATCAGTACGGAATCAAACACGGTGCGATTTCCGCGCCCGGTCACGCCCGCGTCGGTGACGCGGGGGAATCCTCTCTCGGTTGATTTCAACTTTCTGTTCATCATGACACCTTATCGTCAACGTCCGCCGGTCCGGGCGGACGGTCAGTAACGGTAGCTCTCCGGCTTGTACGGTCCCTCGACCGGCACGCCGATGTAGCCGGCCTGTTCCGGGGTGAGCTTCGTCAGCTTCGCACCGAGTTTTTCGAGGTGGAGCCGGGCGACCTCTTCGTCGAGTTTCTTCTCGATCAGGTAGACGCCGACCTCGCGCCCGGCGTTGCGGGCGATGTCGATCTGCGCGAGCGTCTGGTTCGTGAAGCTGTTCGACATCACGAACGACGGGTGGCCGGTCGCGCAGCCGAGGTTCACGAGCCGCCCTTCGGCCAGCAGGTAGATGCAGTGCCCGTCCGGGAAGGTGAAGCGGCTGACCGGGCATTCGCTGCCTTTGATGACGGTCTTCCTGATTCCCGGCCAGCTCTCGAGTTTCGCGACCTCGATTTCGTCGTCGAAGTGGCCGATGTTGCAGACGATCGCCTGGTCTTTCATCTTCGACATGTGCTCGGCCGTGATGATCCGGCAGTTGCCGGTGGTCGTGACGTAGAGATCCGCGTACGGCAGCGCGTCTTCGACCGTGCAGACCTGGAATCCGGCCATGCACGCCTGCAGCGCGCAGATCGGGTCGATTTCGCTGACCATCACGCGGGCGCGCTCGTTGCGCATCGCCTCGGAGCACCCCTTGCCGACGTCGCCGTAGCCGCAGACCATGACCGTCTTGCCGGAAAGCATGACGTCGAGCGCGCGCTTGATGCCGTCGGTCAGGCTGTGGCGACAGCCGTAGATATTGTCGAATTTGCTTTTGGTGACCGAATCGTTCACGTTGATCGCCGGGAAAAGCAGCTCGCCCTTCGCCTGCATCTGGATCAGGCGGTGGACTCCGGTGGTGGTCTCTTCCGAAACGCCCTTCACGTTCGCGGCGACCCGGTGCCAGTGGGTCGGGTCCTCCGCGAGAACCTTCTTCAGCAGCGCATTGATGATTTTCAGCTCGGCCACATCGGTCGGCGCGTCGAGGATCGATGCATCGTTTTCGGCCGCGAAGCCGCGATGGATCAACAGCGTCGCGTCGCCGCCGTCGTCGACGATCTGGTCCGGGCCGGAGCCGTCCGGCCAGGTCAGCGCCCGGTAGGTGCACTCCCAGTACTCCTCAAGCGTCTCGCCCTTCCAGGCGAAGACCGGAACGCCGGCCGCCGCGATGGCCGCGGCAGCGTGGTCCTGCGTCGAAAAAATGTTGCAGCTCGCCCAGCGGACGTCCGCACCGAGCGCTTTCAACGTCTCGATCAGCACGGCGGTCTGAATGGTCATGTGGAGGCTGCCCATGATCTTGACCCCCTTCAGCGGCCGGCTGGGGCCGTATTTGGCCCGCGTGGCCATGAGGCCCGGCATCTCCTGCTCGGCGATTTCAATTTCCTTCCGGCCGAAATCGGCCAGGCCGATGTCTTTCACCTTGTAATCCATACTCTTCAGTTTCCTTCATTCATCCTGCGTTTGATTTCGCGCCAGCGCTCCTCCGGAATTTCGGAACCGACCACCTTGACGACTTCGGAACTGACCAGCGCGCCGTAGAAGGCGGACTCGGCCAGATTTTTCCCCTCGTACAATCCGTACAGAAACCCGGTCGCCCAGAGGTCGCCCGCCGCCGTCGTGTCGGCCGGATCGGCAACCAGCTGCGCGGGAACCCGCGCCGTTTCGTTGCCGGACTTCACGACCGCGCCCTGTCTGCCGAGCTTGATCGCCGCGACTTCGCACCACGAAGCGAGCGTGTCGAGCTGCTCCGCGACCGGGATGTCGCCGAGCAGCATGGCCGCCTCCTCTTCGTTCGCCATGATCACGTCGACGTACTCCCGGAGGATCGACGGCAAACTCTCCCTGAAGTCGCGGACGACCTCGAAGCTTGCGAGGTCGACACCGATCCGGCAACCCGCCTCCTTCGCCTTCCGGAGCACGGTCGGCATGATCGCCGAATAGAACATGTACCCCTCGATATAGACGAAATCGTACTTCGTGAAATCGACGGCTTCGGCTTCATCGGTCCGCAGCAGCAGCGACGCGCCCAGGGCCGTGCGCATGGTCCTCTCCGCATCGGGCGTGATCATCGAGAGGCAGGTGCCGGTCGGCATCTCGGCTGTGGCGATGAACGCCTCGTCGGAGCCGCCGAGTTCGCGCAGCTTCCGGCGGTAGAACCGGCCGTGCTCGTCGTCGCCGAGCTTGCCGAGCATCGCGGCCGGCACCCCGAGGCGCGCCAGCCCGAACACGGTGTTGCCGGTCGAACCGCCCGGAACCAGCCGCGGTTCAACCGGCAGCCGGTCGAGCACCGACCGCTGGAACTCCGCATCGACCATGACCATCCCGCCTTTTTCTCCGGGGATGGTGCCGAGAAACGCATCGTCCACCTGAACGAGAATGTCCAGAAGCGGCGAACCGACGCCGAGCAGTTGAAATGCGCCTCCCTGTTCGGAGTTGCGCCCGTGCAGAATACTCATTTGATTACTTCAGATATTCCGCCGCCGCGGCTTTGATCTCTTCGACCTTGTCGGTCTTCTCCCACGGGAACTGCGGACGGCCGAAATGGCCGTAGGCCGCCGTGTCCGCATAGCTCCACCCCTTGCCGGGGTTCTTGAGCCCGAGCGCCTTGACGATCGCGGCCGGCTTCAGGCTGAACACCTTGCGGATGACTTTCTCGAGATCCTGGTCGCTCTTGAGCTTGCCGGTGCCGTAGGTGTCGACGTTGATCGACAGCGGTTCGGCCACGCCGATCGCGTAGGCGACCTGAACCTCGCACTTGTCGGCCAGCCCCGCCGCGACGATGTTCTTCGCGATGTAGCGGCACATGTAGGCGGCCGACCGGTCGACCTTCGAGGGGTCCTTGCCGGAGAACGCGCCGCCGCCGTGGCTGCCGACGCCGCCGTAGGTGTCGACGATGATCTTGCGGCCGGTGAGGCCGGTATCGCCGTGCGGGCCGCCGATCTCAAAGCGGCCGGTCGGATTCACGTAATAGACGATGTCGTCGTTCAGCAGCTCGGCCGGAACGACCTTCCTGACGACCTCTTTGACGAGAGCTTCGAGCCAGCTGTGCTCCATATCCGGCGTGTGCTGGTGCGAAACCACCACGGCGGTCACAGCGACCGGCTTGCCCTGGGAGTAGCGGATCGAAACCTGACTCTTCGAATCCGGACGCAGGTAACGGTACTTTTCAGGCTCGGTGTGGCGGAGGCGCGCCAGCTCTTCGACGATCTTGTGCGCGTAGTAGATCGGGGCCGGCATGAGGGCCGGAGTCTCGTTCGACGCGTAACCGAACATCATGCCCTGGTCGCCGGCGCCCTGCTCGGTGAACATGCCCTGACCTTCGGTCACCCCCTGGGAGATGTCCGGGGACTGCTTGTGGACACAGACCATGACCTTCGCCTCGTCGGCGCAGAAGCCGACGTTCGGGTCGTTGTAGCCGATTTTGCGGACCGCGTCGAGCGCGATCTCCTGCCAGTTGATCTTCGCCTTGGTGGTGATTTCACCGGAGATGACGACGAGGTTCGTGGTGGTCAGCGTCTCGCAGGCGACGCGGCTGTCCGGGTCCTGCATGAGACAGGCGTCGAGAATCGCATCGGAAATCTGGTCACAGACCTTGTCCGGATGTCCTTCGGAAACGGACTCGGAGGTGAAGACGTGATCGGTATGGATCTTGCTCATTCTAGATTAACTCCTGATATTGAGTGGTTTTTCATATTGTTTCGTGATAACGCAAAACGCCCGGCCGGTCGGATGAACAACCGGACGAGCGGGCTTCTGCGGGCTTAAAAGCTGCTGGAAAAACGCATCTTGCGGAGGCTGATCAGCGCTGCGGCATCCGCATCGGGACCGGAACGCCGCGGCGGTTCTGGCCCCAGACGGCTTCGCCCGAGCCTTCGACGGCCGGCTTGTCCTTGCCGTAGCTGAGCGTCTTCATCCGGTGGTCGGCCAGCCCGCGGCCGGCCAGGTAGGCGCGGATCGCATTCGCGCGGCGTTCGCCGAGCGCGCGGTTGTACTCTTCGGTGCCGCGCTGGTCGCAGTGGCCTTCGATCAGGAGCCCGAGCGTCGGATTCTGCTTCAGGTAATCGGCGATGCGGTCGAGGTTGTTCTGTTCGGACGGCACGAGCACGTCCGAATCATACGCGAAATAGATGATCGGCATATTGAGGCGGTTGCCGGTCGGGTCGGCTTCGGTCCAGCCGTCCGGATCGGTCTTGCCGGCGTTGATTCCGTCATTGGCTCCGTCGGACCATCCGGAGGCCGCTCCGGGTCCGAACGGATCACCCGGGGTGCCGCCGAGGCCGGTCTGGTTGAAGCCGCCGGCCGGATCATCGAACGCTTCTTCCACCATCGTGGTATTTTCTTCCGGCGTATCGTTGCTGAACAGACTGCAGCCGGCTCCGCCGAGGCCGAGCAGTGCGACGATGACGGCTGAACTCAAGAAATGCTTCATCATAATTCGTTTCCCTCCTGAAATGCAATCCTGTGGACTGTGGCAAATTCGTTTTGCCAATTAAAATAGACTTGAAATATGAAAATTCCAATCTTTTTCCGACAATAAAGATGTTTTTTTTGCGATTCTTTCTCCCGCGCGGGTTTATGCATAAAAAAAATCTTGATATTACGCCTGAACTCTGCTATATTTTCCTCTGATACGTGAAACATGCAGTCTGGAGGGCATCTGATCATGGACATCGACTGGGAAAATCTCGGATTCAAATTCATGCCGGCCCGGAGCAACATCCGGTTCCATTACGCGGACGGGAAGTGGGATGACGGTACGCTTACCGGCTCCTATGACATCACCGTAAGCGTCGCGGCCAACGCATTCCATTACGGCCAGGCGATTTTCGAAGGCGGCAAGGCGTTCCGCTGCAAGGACGGCAAAGTCCGCATCTTCCGCCCGGAAGAGAACGGCAGGCGGCTGAACCGTTCCGCGAGCCACCTGCTGATGCCGGAGTTTCCGGTCGACAAATTCGTCGAGGCGGTGAAGACCGTCGTGCGCGACAATGCCGACTTCGTGCCGCCCTACGGCACCGGCGGCGCGCTCTACATCCGTCCGGTCATGTTCGGCACCACGCCGCAGATCGGCGTCGGCGCGAGCCTCGAATATGAGCTGATCATCATGGTCGTGCCGGTCGGCGCCTATTACAAGGGCGGCATCAAGCCGGTCGACGCGATGATTTCGCGCGACTACGACCGCGCCGCCCCGCACGGCACCGGGCATATCAAGGCGGCCGGCAACTATGCGGCCAGCCTGATCTCGAGCAAGCAGGCGAAGGAGCGCGGCTGCGCGGTCGCACTGTTCCTCGACCCGGCCACGCACACGTTCATCGACGAGTTCGGCACGAGCAACTTCCTCGCAATCACGAAGGACGGCAAATACGTCACGAGCGAATCGGATTCGATCCTCGCTTCGATCACGAACAACTCGCTCATGACGCTGGCCGCCGATCTCGGCATGCCGGTCGAGCGGCGCAAGATCCGCGCGTCGGAGCTTGCCGATTTCGCGGAGGTCGCGGCCTGCGGCACCGCCGTGGTGCTGACTCCGGTGGGACGCATTTTCAACGGCGACGAGGTGATCGACTACCATTTCACCGAAATCGGACCGCAGCTGAAGAAACTGTATGACGAGATGACCGGCGTTCAGGTCGGCGAACGTCCGGACCGGCACGGCTGGCTGACGGAGATCTGATCATGGAAATCTTCAGGACGCCGGCCGAGCTTCAGGCTTACGCGCTGTCGAACAAGCGCGCCGGCCGCACGATCGCGCTCGTGCCGACCATGGGGTATCTGCATGCCGGGCACTGTTCGCTGATCGACATCGCCCGGCAGAAGGCCGATCTCGTGATCGTCTCGATCTTCGTGAACCCGATTCAGTTCGGGCCGTCCGAGGATCTCGACAAGTATCCGCGCGATTTCGAGCATGATGCGAAGCTCTGCACCGAGCACGGCGCCGACGCGGTGTTCGCGCCGGAGCCGGGCGTGATGTATGCGCCCGACGCGTCGACCGTGGTCGAGGAGCAGAAGCTGTCGCGCCCGCTTTGTGGCGCCCGGCGCCCGGGCCACTTCCGCGGCGTGACGACGGTGGTTGCGAAGCTTTTCAATCTGGCGCTGCCGGATTACGCGGTGTTCGGCATGAAGGACGCCCAGCAGCTGCTGGTCATCAGGCGGATGGTGCGCGATCTGAATTTTCCGGTTGAAATCGTGGCGGCTCCGCTGATCCGCGAGCACAGCGGGCTGGCGCTTTCGTCGCGCAATGCCTATCTGACGGCCGATGAGAAGGAGCGCGCGGTGATTCTGTCGCGCGTGCTCGATGCGGCGCGCCCGGCGCTGATCGCCGGCGGGGTCGAGGCGATTCCGGCCGTGCTTGAGGTCATGAAACATGAAATTGAAAAAGCCGGCGGGCGGATTGATTATGTCGAAGCGCTCGACGCATCGACGCTTGAGACGCCGAATGCGAAGACGGCGGACCTTCTGGTCGCGCTCGCCGTCTATTTCGGCAACACGCGCCTGATCGACAATACACTGGTCTGGGTGAAGCAATGAAGAAACTCTATTACGACTCTCCCGGCTTTGAAAACGAGCTCCGCGCCCTGGCGGACCGGCCCGGCTATCCGCCGGAGATCGAGCCGCAGGTTGCGGCGATCATCGATGACGTCCGCCGCGAGGGGAATGCGGCTCTTGTGAAGTATGCCGCGAAGTTTGACCGGGTCGAACTCGATCCGGCCCGGTTCCGGGTGACGGACGAGGAGATCGACGCCGCTGCGGCCCTGCTTTCGGAGCGCGAGAAAAAAGCGATCGACACGGCTTTGTCGCAGGTGCGCGATTTTGCGCTGGCGACGGTGCCGCGCGCCTGGTCCGCATCCCCGCGTGCCGGGGTCATGCTCGGGGAGAAATTCACTCCGATGGACCGGGTCGGCGTCTATATCCCGGGCGGCACGGCTCCGCTGGTTTCGACCGTGCTGCATACGGCCGGGATTGCCGGTGCGGCGGGAGTCCGCGAAATCGTCGCGGCGACTCCGGCCAACCGGGAGGGGAAGGTTCATCCGGCCGTGCTCTATGCGATGCGCAAGGCGGGCGTGACTGAAATCTACCGGCTCGGCGGCGTATATGGTGTCGCGGCGCTTGCGCTCGGCACGGAGTCGATCCGCAAGGTTGAGAAGCTGGTCGGCCCCGGCAACGCATATGTGACGGCGGCCAAGAAACTGCTTTACGGCAAGGTCGCGATCGATATGGTGGCGGGGCCGTCGGAAATCCTCGTCATCGCGGATGCGGAAGCGAATCCTGAATTCATCGCGGCCGACCTGCTGAGCCAGGCCGAACACGGCTCCGGACTTGAGCAGGCGGTGCTGGTCACGACCGACCGCGCGATGATCGACCGGGTGGAGGCTGCGTTCCAGCGCCAGAAGGCGACGCTGCCGAAGCTCGCCACGGTCGAACGGGTCGAAGCCCGCGGCATTTTCCTGATCCACGTCGCGGACCTCGAACAGGCCGCCCGCGTGGCGAGCGCCTACGCGCCGGAGCACCTCGAAATCCAGACGGCGAATCCGGAGGCGGTCGCGGCGAAGATCACGGCGGCCGGCGCAATCTTTCTCGGGGCCTGGACGCCGGAGTCGATCGGCGATTTCTGCGCCGGTCCGTCGCATGTTCTGCCGACCGCGTCGAGCGCGCACTACTTCAACGGGCTGGAGACGGTCAGCTTTTTCCGCCGGACAAGCCTCGTGAAGTACGACGAGGCGGCGTTGCGGCGCGAAGCGGGCATCGTCGAATGCTTCGGCGAGATGGAGAGCCTGGCCGCGCACGGCCGCGCCGGAACCATCCGGGTGAAGTAAGGGAAAGTTCTTTGAGTGGGCGGGAACGGCGTTGAGGCCGTTTCCGCTCTTTGTGTTTTCATCAGGAGCCGACGGCGACGACGACCAGTCCGGTGATGACCAGCGCAATCCCGGCCAGCCGCGGGCGGCCGGGCTTTTCATGCAGCAGGAAGATTCCGGCCAGGACGCCGATCGGGAGGCTCATCTGGCGGAACGCCTGAATGTAGCTGACGTTCGTGACGTGGGTCATGGCGATCAGGATCAGGATATAGGCGGTCGACGAGAAGATTCCGGAGATCACCGGGGTTTTCGTCTTCAGGAACAGTTTCCGGAACTCCTGCCGCTCGGATATGCTGCACGAAACCGCAAAGAGCAGCATGAGGGCGAGCCCGGCTTCGATCAGAAACAGGTAGGCCATCGAGCTGAGGAGTCCCGGCTGTTCCACACTGGCGCGGACGAGGCGGATCGCCATGCTGTCGAAGATCGTGTAGCCGGTCGTGCCGGCCGCCGCGATCACGATGAACTTCAGGGCGCCGGAACGGTAGCTGGCCGGCCGGAACTGATTCCAGCGCATGAGCGGCATCAGCAAGCAGCCCGAGCTTAAAATCACCATGCCCGCCAGCGTCACCGGTCCGGGCGGCGCGCCGATTCCGGCCAGCAGTGTGACGGCGGCGGTCAGCAGCACCGGCAGCGCCCGCGTCAGCGGGTAAACCAGACAGATGTCGTCCTTCCGGTAGGCGTTGGCGAGGCCGTAGATATAGATGAATTCGCTGACCAGACTCCCGGCCAGAATCGGCCAGAACATGGCCGGCAGGTTTCCGAGCCGCAGATCCGACAGCAGAAAGCACGGCAGCCACAGCAGCGCCGCGGTGGTACTCGTCAGGCTGTAAAAGCTGAGCGACGGAATCTGCTTTTTACTCAGGAAATTCCAGCCGGCATGCAGGAATACCGAAACGAGAACGAGCAGGAACGCAACGAGAGTCATGGCGTTATTTCCCTTCCGCTCCGCCGAGAACGCGTTCGCGGAAAGCAGCCGGACGCTTCGCAAGCAGTTCGAGCACCGGGCTCAGGCCGGGTTCCCCGCCGAGAATGGCGAGCATGAGTTCGCCTTCGGTCCGGCAGAGCGCTTCGTGGCGCGGAAAATATTCGCGCAGCAGGAAGTGCATATAACGCGAAAGGCGGCAGCTGCCGTGGCAGTGCGGACGCTCGTTCTCCGGCGCGTCGACGGCGGCGGAGTTCCCGGCCCGGATGCCGGCGGCGAGATCGTCGAACGATGCCGAGCGGGCCAGAACGACCGTATAGTACCAGCCGAACAGGCCGCCGACGTCGGTGCCGTGCGAGTCGCTGAGCCCGACGACCGGATAATCCGCCCCGGCCGCGCGCTCCTCCATCCAGCGGGCGACCTGCAGCGCGTTCGACTCGGACTGGTGCTTCCAGAAGCCGCCGATGAGTTCGAGCGCATCGAATTTCCGGCGTTTGAACACTTCATCGACCAGCGCTCCGGAGAGCACGTTGCGGCGGCGGACGTCCCAGTACGGGTGGCAGAAGACGGCGAGCCCTCCGGCTTCGCGCACCTTGTCGAACACCCATTCCGTTGCGGCGACGGCGAACGGATTCACGCCCGATGCCACCGGCCCGAGCGACGGGATGCGTGCTTCGACTTCGCGCCGGAACTTCGCTTCATCTTCGCGGAAAAGCGCATTGACGCTGAAGCGGCCGCCGAAATTCAGCATGTGGACCGGGCACTCCGGCGGATGGACCTCTTCGCCCGGAAGAAGCGCCAGGCCGGTCGGATGCCGCCTCCAGTAATCAATCGCCTCGAGCGACGGTTCGTAGCGGTGGTGGTCGCTGATTGCAAGGAAATCGAAACCGGCTTCGCGGTAACGCGCCGCGACATAGGCGGGCGACTCTTTTCCGTCCGAGCGGAGGGTGTGGACATGAAAATCCCCTTTGAACGGGAGCAGGCCGTACCAGTCCGGCAGCAGCGAGTAGACGCTGAATTCCCGGAGGAGATTGCCGTCCGTGTCTTCCACGATGATGATGTGCTCCTGTTCCCCTGCAAAACGGGCGCGCACGAACAGCGAACCGTCTTCGTGCAGTTTCCAATCGACGAGTTCGAACGGATCGGAGGTCTTCTCCCAGGAGAAATCGAGCTGTCGTCCGTCCGGCATTGCGCCGAGTCCCGGAACCACGGCGACCCGGACTCTTTCGGCCGGCGGGAAAGCCGCCTGTTCATAGCGCGGGCGGATACGGACCTCCGAAATTTCATCGGCCCGGACGGTGAGGGGAGACACATCGAAGTACTGGACGCTCTGGTTCATTTTACTTTCCTCTGCCAAGAACGGATGTTTGATTCTGATGTCGGTTGTAATCGAACATTGTGGATATTATATTATTCCGTAATGCTTATTTCAACCCGGATTCGACAAATAAAAGATGTCGATTTTTTACGACATATCGGGAGGACACGGCAATGAACATCATCGATCAGCTCGAAAAGCTCGGTCTGAACGGCCGTCAGGCCAAAGTTTATCTTGCGCTTCTGCAGCTGGGCACGGGAACCGCCATCGACATTGCGAAGGCGACCCGCTTCAAACATCCGACGGTATACGATGTGCTTGACGTGCTGAAGGAACGGGCGCTGGTCACGGAGACTTTTGAAGGCGGCCGCAAGCTTTTTTCCGCCGAGGACCCGAACCGGCTGCGGCTGGCCGAAGACGAACGGCGCCGGACGCTGGAGGGGCTGCTGCCGGATCTGCAGGCGCTGTACCGCGGCGGCAGTCGCCGCCCCAGGGTGCGTGTTTATGTCGGACCGGAAGGGATGGAGGCGGTTGACGAGGAGCTGCTGGCGGTCAAGAGCGGGGAGTACTTTTATTTCGGCGGGGTGCGGGAGATGATCCAGAATTCGAGTGAGGAGCATTTGAGCGATTATTACCGCAAGCGGCTCGAGCGCGGCATCTGGTCGAATGCGATCCGGATCCGGGGGGAAGAGGACGATCTGGATTATATGCAGAACGGGGAACAGCACTTGCGGCGTGTGCGCTACCTGCCGAAGCCGATTCTTGAGAATTCGGCCGGGCTGTATCTGTATGATGACCGGGTTGCGGTCATTTCGGCGCTGAAGGAGAACTACGCAATGATTATCGAGAGCAGTGAATTGTCGCTTTTGGTCAGGACGATCTGGAACTGCATCTGGGAGGTTGCGGAGGAGCCGAAAAGCAGTCACGAGCATGCCTGACAACCGTAAGGGGAGCGAAGCGACCGGGTTCAGGGCCTTTCGGCCCTGGCGGGGTACCAAGGGGCGCGGAGCCCCTTGGCGGAGTCTGAGGCGGCGCCTCAGGCTGACCCGGCGAAGCCCCAGTGCAAAAATCCGCAACAAAGTTGCGGTGCTTTGCCCGGTGTGAGCGACGCGGCGAATGCCGCGGAGCGGTCAAAGGGTCTGCCGCGTTGCGATTCCGGTCAACCATGATTGACCGGAGCCGCGAACATTGTTTGAATGCGCGTCCCTGATGTCACAACACGCCTGTGG
>ENA-UERG01000789-UERG01000789.1-human-gut-metagenome-genome-assembly--contig:-NODE-789-length-29386-cov-6.449623_pt1 | contig 29386 bp, 43 predicted proteins | sample MGYA00242954_ERZ507954 | MGnify/ENA primary metagenome ERZ507954 (study PRJEB26167, sample SAMN06115478) | human gut metagenome | host: Homo sapiens | place: China:Sichuan | collected 2015-01-21... | reverse complement strand
CTTTTAGTAAGCTCCCTTACAAGTATTATAATACACTAATAAGCGTGTGGTGTCAATAGTTTTTTGTATTTTTTTAGTGGTTTTTTTAAAAAAAGAGCCTGCCAGTAATGACAAGCTCTAAGATATCTTATGTTCCTATTAATCTATGATCACAAACACCAGTTCCGCCCCTTTGTGTTTGGTCGAATTAAAAATCACCATATAGTTACCGGTGGTTTCATTAGGCAATAGCGTGTATTCTGCGCTGTTGCACAGAAGTCCATTGCAGTACACCTTAAGGTTAGAGTTGATGGTAAGCTTATAGCTTCCAGGAACCTCAATAGTGGTCTCTCCGGCTGCATTAGATACAATGTATTCATACCGCCTATAGTCCACCTCAGGGCTGTCAACAATGCCACCGCAGTAACTTCTTCTGTCCGTCACCTTGTCAGTTATAGACATCGCTCCGGCTTCCACAAGGATATCCGCCAATCTGATCTCATATGTATCATCAGTCTGCATAAGCTCCGGTACGCTTGGAGTGTTTGCAGGATCTCCGTCAATCACAACCAATGCTACTGATCTATCCGCCCTTGTATACCTTATGACCACGCTTGAATACCTTGGCATTGTGGCATGAGCTGTGCTCAAATCTAGGGTCTTGATGGTGGTGTTAAGGTACCAGTGATTATTTACGATTGCCTTACCTGTATCTACATTTACGCTCAGTCCTGCTGCCGGTGACACAAGCAATGCGTTCTTATAGTGCCGGAATACGCCATCTGATAGCAGTCCGGCAAATATGTTATTGATATCGTCCGCCGAATATATTCTATCCGGCTCTCCTGACGTCATTTTTGCGTCAAAAAATCCACTTTTTTCAGCCATTCAATAAGCCTCTCTTTCTACCTTATTATAGTGCACTTGCTTCAAATGTTGGGATTACACTCTCCCCTTCGTCACTGTAGCTTTCAATCACGCTTAAAACCTGTGACTTGGTGGTCGCTCCATATGGTCCAATCACTGATACATAATCGCCAAGGGTATAGTCCCTCCCATACACATACATGCCATACGGCTCAATCTCTCCGTCAAGCTTTTCATCCGGGGTATATGTTGCAAGCTTTTCAACCCCACTTTCCTTAAGGATCTCCATGTATTCGCTTTCTGAGATCTCACCATTATTAGTACTGGCGTCTCTCTGATCAACATACAGCTCATATCTGTTAAGCCCTGCAGCAGTACCAACGCTGGCACATTTTCTGTTCTTTCCCTCGCCCTCACCTGCCACAAGGGCTACATTCTTGTATTTTTCATAGCTCAGGGCATAATCGCTATTAAGAAGATTTTCGTTCTCAGGACTGAACTCAACATGTGGGTATGCATCCTGCTCAATGGATCTATCTATTCCCTTATACATGTATATCACCATCTCGCCGTCTGAATTAACATATATATCCCAGCCTATGCCAAATGACTTGAACAGGTCAACCATGTATTTCAGAAGGTTGGTACCTGTCACCTGCTGCCTTATCACTTCTTTATATCCTTTCAGTTCAGCTAATATGATACCCGGTATTCTTCTTGCCGGATTGCTTGGATTGATAAGGTTCTCATTTAACAGGCGGCGAACCTCAACCTCAAGAAGCCCATCAAGATTAGTCTGCTGCCATATGATTCTTCGCCCGGCAAGGCTCTTTAAGTCATGCCCCTTTACAAGCAGGTGATCTCCATTTACCACATCTGTCTTTACGTTCACTGTTTCTATTATCATGACATTTATCATGCCGTCAGCGGTCATGTCTTTGTCTCTTACCAGGCAATTCCGGGGTACCAGTAACCTTGTATTCTTATCGTTTGCTTCAAGATACAGCTCGCAATCACCGGCTTCGATATATTTGATGTTCCATATACAGCTTTCATACTCGTCAATCGTATCCAATATATCGAATTTGGAATTGAGCACCATTATATCCATCCTTATACCCCCTCGTATTCATTTATGTATATGACGATAGAGTCCATATATTCTGCTCCTGTATCCGCAGTCTGTATCAGAGTATTAGATCCAGGTTGGAGCTGCAGCCATTTGGACGTCCTGTCCATCTTGTTAATAAGGTTAGTGACAGTGCCTCTATAGTTCTTATATACGGACTTCTTGCCATTCCGTGTATCAATAGTGATCACGTCATCAAGATGATAAGACCCATTGAGCCGGAAAGACTGGTTGGCTTCTATGTGGTATATCACAGGGTTGATCACCGTGCCTTTACAGTGGATTTCGTATATCATCCCTATGGTGTCATCAGCAGTAACATTAATCTTCGCACTCATATCATCCTTTACAGTGCCGAATACCACCGGTTTACTGAGCACCTCTTCATCATCGTAAGATGTCCAAGCTGATATATTTTCGCCTGCTTCCACCTTGGCATGATATATGTGATATATCCCTTTTTTCAAGAAATCAATATGTACAGCTCCTGTCTCACTAGCAGTAAGCACCTTAATATACTTACTCCAACCCTTTGACGTGCCATACACGCCCTGAGGTGTATCAACATAGACGTTTATTCCTGCTGCCGCCTCCGATCTTATCCAGAGCTGTACTGCATATGTTCCGGGACATGGTATACTGCCGCCTAGTTCAAGCGTGCACGGCAGGGTGTCAACAACAACCCTGCACATTGTGTCAACGGCACCATTGGGGCATATATCCTGACATGATTTCATTGTATTCACTGTATCACCCCTCTCTGTGCGTTAAACCTTGATAGCGAATGTGAACGTGTGCGGCTCTCCGGCGGTAAGCTGTACAGGTTCAGCTAAATTTTCAAAGCCAATAAGAACTCTGTTTGCGTCATTACAACACACAAGCCCAACGCTGTTTATCGTTGCAGGTGAAATTGGAGTAATGGTTCTTGAATATACACAGGCTACGCTATGATTAGCATCTCCTTTGCTATTATTTGTTATTGAATAATCTGAAAAAATATCGTTGAATTCATAATTATCAATACTTTCATTGGCTTTGGATGTGCTTAATACAAGTGCAACACCGTCAGATTGTGAACTGTCACCTCTCCATGTGCTTAATCCATGCGTCCAGTAATTGCTTTCCATGGTCACTCTACTCCCTGTAAGAGTCTGTGCTTTTTCTGAGTCAGGCATATCATTGTATGGAACACTAAATGGGCTATGCCCAAGCAAATTGTTAAAATTTTTAACCAACATTATTTTTAACCTCCGTTGTAAATCCATTATTGTTTATGTTTGTTGTTGCCGTGCTTTGTGCGGCCAACGCTCCCTTACTACTTCCTGAGAAGTTATTAACAGCGTCAACCAACTCCACAAGTCCATCCTCAATGTGATTAAGCTGTTCCGCACCGAGCACATCACCGGCTTTGAAATCCTGCCTTACATACTCCATATCATCCCTCCTATCCAAGTGTTGAATTGTCCAGACGTCCGCTGCCAAGAACCAAAAGCCTTTCATCCCTCGGCAGCAATACATTATCCGAACATATCAGGTCAGCTCCGCCTCTTACCAGATTGGTGGTAAGAAGCGTATACCATGGCATGTAGAAGCCCTTTTCCACATTGTTGTTATCAACATTATTGCTGTGAATGTCGATAAAATTAGGCTGTGGGCAAATGATACTTACCTGCATTGTCTGGGTCTGGGTGAACAGATCCACCTCGGCACTCTCTACATAGCCATCAATATATACATCCCTGGTTCCATTTTTGTAGTAGACTCTAATCCAATCATGACTTCTTATGTATCTATATAGCTTGATCCTGTTCTCTTCAACCTGATTTCTGACATATATAGTAAGCACTATGTTTCTTTTCTGCTTCCTTGAGCTTACATACTGCTCTCCACCATAATTAGCCACAGTGGTCGTCACTATGTTGCTATTTACCGGTCCCAATCCGATTGCTTTGGTGATATAGTCTGACGTATTAGTCAGGCACAGCCTTTCGCCGTATCTGTTTTCAATAGTTATCTCATACATCAGACTGTACCTCCTGTCGCATAGTTGAACTGGTTCCGCGTCTGTCTATATATCTCCAATCTGTTCAATGCCTTAGGGCTGTTATTGGTTTGATTGAAGCTATAGTTATTTGTGATCTGTGTTGCCTGGCCGGATGAAGCTGCTGCCGGATAGTAAGAAGCCCTAAGTCCGTTTTTTACCAACTGAGTGTTCGGCACATCAAGCCCTGAATTGAAGTTATCAACAAGGGTACCTCCCATCTTCTTGACCTTTTCACCAAGCTTGCCTATGTTCTCATCAAGTCCGTTGCCAAAACCTGCCAAGAAGAACTTACCACTTGTATTAGTAAGTTTAGAAGGAGAGTGCTCTCCAAGAGAGGAGTTGAACCAACTGATTATCTTTTGTCCTAGACCGGACACATGCCTACTCAACTTGCCAAGCATAGTGTCATCATTCATGCCATCAATGAATCCCTGGGTGAAGTTCTTACCACTGTTTGTGGTATCTACTGCTTCTAATCCTTCCTTGCCTTTCTCACCGACCTCATTAGCAGCACTCTTGACAGCCTGTTTCTGTGACTCCACTCCCTTTGCAACTGCCTTACCGCCATCTCTACCTTCTTTCTCGGCTTTGCTCTCAAATTTATTGAGCTCGGATGTGGCAGCATTAACCATGTTGTATGCAGCGTCCACCATCTCCTGTGTGACTCCGGGTGCACCACTTTCAACAGCCTGTTTCAGATTGTCGTAGTTTTCCTGCATATCCTTAACCTGCTGCTCAAGGGTACGCTTGTTACCTTCTTCCGCAGTAATGAAGTTATTGACCATTAGGTTAAGTGAGTCATTTATCTTCTGGGTATCCCCGGATATGATTGCAGAGCTTAAGCCTTCATAATTCTTGATAGTGGTGTTATAACCAATCCATGTGTCCTCAGCCGCTTCAACCTCACTATTAAGAGTCTTCTGCTTCTCGGTCAATCCATCTATCTTTGAACCATAGCTCTCCAATGTCGTCTCATAGGCTCCACGAAGATCTATAGCTTCATCAAGTAAGTTGTTCTCTGCTGCCCACTGATCCACAGTCTGATTTTTCATCTTAGTGTACTCATCCTGTGTCTTAGTAAGTTCGTCCGTCACATCTGTCAAGTCTTTTTGAGCACTGGATAATGCGTTAAATGCCTCTGTCTGATCAGATATGGCTTGTGTATACATTTCTTCATTAGCCTGCAGTATGATCTGTGCTTTTTTAGATGATATCAACTCAAGCAATGCCTGTTTTTGTTTATCATAGTTATCTATCACATCTCCTGTCATAGTGATCTCGGTATCAAGAGCCTCGTTGAGTGTATTTACTATGAAGCTTGCTCTTTCTTCATAGCCTTTCTTAACCCTTCCGTTGGCGTCAACGATACCATCAAGCTCGTTTGCAAGCTCTTGATAATAGCCAAATTGAGACTGTGCGTCCGCCACCGAGGCCTCTACGGCTTCCTTAGTGGTTCTATATGACTCAGAAAGCTGATCTACTGCTTCTTTATTTTTCTTTTCTTCGTCAGTAAGCTCCGCCCACTTCTCCCTCACCGGATCACTGGTATCACTTAACAGCACGAGAGCCGTGACAAGTCCACCCACAGCCAGAGCCGCAATCCCTGCCGGACTAGCCATCTGAACAGCATTAAGTACCTTTTGAGCAGTTGCAGCACTCTCAACAGCAGTTTTAAGTGACTTAAAGGTAGTTACCATGGTATCCACAGATTTGACAAATGTTGCTACCTTATTAACCACAAACACTGTGGCTATAGTAGCTCCTGTTGCTTTCAACATCTTGTCAACCGTATTAATGTTGTTGATGCAAAAATTGGCAAACTTCTCAACTTTTGGCACATACTTCTGTGCTAATGGAGTAAATAGATCCATCTTAATGGTACGGCCTATCTGTGTCAGCTTATCTTTGATATTGTCGTATTTGACCTTCTTAAGCTCCTCCATGGACTTGGTGGTCTTCTTGATCTCCCCCTGGGTATTTGCCAGAGCCTTAACGCCCTCAATTCCAAGGTCTTCCCACATTGTACCGAACAGATCCACACCTGCCTGGTTCTGTGCCACCTGATCGTCCATTTCCATGAGCTTTTTAAGGACTTCCTGTGTTGCCTTCTGGGCACTTTCACCACCTGCAGCGAACTCCGCCCGAAGGTCTTCAGCAGTCTTAACATTTCCGCTTGTGGACTCTTCCATCTCTGCAAGTTTGGTCTTAGCGTTTTCGATTTCTTTTGAGTAATCTGCGATGGTATCTGCCATCTTCTGCTTCTTAAGCTCGCTTGTCTTGGCATTAAATTCACTCTGCTCCTGAGTTGCATAAGAGAGTTTTTTCTCAAGCTCTGCCACCTTATCCTTCTGAGCTTCGATTTCTTCTGTGGTTGCACGAACCCCATAGCCTAAGAGTGAGAAGCCTTCCGTTGTGGAAGTGGCGGTATCTTTTGTCCTGATGCCGAACTCTTTCATAGCGTCTCCGAGCTTATCTACCGAGAAGGTACCTGACTCTGCTCCGTTAATGAGTGAGTTGAAGAAGTCATCAGCACTGTAGCCAAGCTGCTTATAATGTACAGAATACTCATTAATCGTATCCAGAAGGTCTCCGTTCTTGTCAAGCCCCTTCTGTGCTCCCTGCACTATCAGGTTATAAGCTTCTTCGCCACTAACACCGAACTGTGTCATGAGCATATTGACTGCTCTCATGGACTCTTTAATATCCCAGTCGAATGTATCCCTTAATGCTATGGCATTCTCAGTAAGGTCTTTTAGTTTGCTAGGATCTACTTCTCCTGTCTGCTGCTTGACCTCAGCCATTGCCTCTGCTACATCTTCCAGGCTCTCGCCATAGTTGTTCTTATAGATCTCATTCATGATGTCTCTATACTCTTCCATGGCTTCATTTGTCGCGCCGGTCTTCGCCTGGAAATTGCTTGACGCACTGTCTGTTTCTTCCACAAGTTCCTTCATGGTGTCTTTTACTGAACTTGCAAGAGCCTTAAGTCCATCAGCAATTAATACACTGATGGCACCTTTCATGATTGTAAATCCATCTCCGGCGTTCTTAGCTCCATCGGCTGACTCATCAAGACTATGGTCAAGATCATCTGCTGCCTTGCTTGCTTCGTCCATCTTCTTCTTGCTGGTGGCTATGTTGGAAGAAAGATCATCTATCTCATCCGCCAAAGCTTTAGCTTCCTTGGAATTCTTGCCATATTCAAGCACCGCATTTGAATAAGCTTTTTTAAGCTCTGCAAGCTTACCTTCCTGCTTACCGATGGTGTTGCTGAGCTTATCCATCGCACTTTCCGACTTACCTGACTGAGCCTGTATGTCTGCCAAGGAGTCTGTATACTGTGCCATCTGCTTCTCGGTCTTAATGATGGCAGCTTCCTGATTTTCAATCTTAATCTTAAGATTGACAGCTTCCCTGGAGTCTTCGCCCATCTGCTCTGCAGTGAGTTCATACTGTTCCTTAAGATTGGCAAGGACCTTCTTCTGTCCGCCAAGAACCTTGTCAAGCTGGGTGAGTTTGGCACTCACGCCATCAGCACTTGACGCCCAGTCATCCAATCCCGCTGTCTGCTTCTTAAACTCAGCATTAGCAAGTGAGATCTGCCTTCTGGCAGTCTGCATACCTTTTACAAGCTCGGATATGTCAACCTTATATTTGGTGGTTGTTTCGTTTTCCTTACCCACTTTGTTTCCTCCTTCCTTTTTTTATTTAAAACCAGTCATCACCTGCCTGCTTACGGATAACCTTAACATTGTTTTCGCCTGAGGTTCTACCACTGTCTTTTCTGTTAGTCTTGTTGTATTTGTTAAATCTCTTTATAAGAAGGAATACTTCCCTGGCTTTCTTCTCTCTGATAGAAATGGGATCCAATCCTGTAAAGTACCTGCACAGATTAACAGTGCTTTCGAACAGTACATCATATAAGGGGAGCTGTTCGTCTCCCGGCTCTAGTTTTTTGAGTCATCCTCAACCCCTATAAGCAGGTCAAATCCATAGCCGAATATCTTTTCAAAGATCTGCTTAACTTCTTTTACCTTCGTGTGCCTGAGTTCCTCATCCGTAAGGCCATCAAATACATCCTTAAGGAATGGCTTGATAAGTGGAAGCAGCCTTATGATCATCTTGCCAAGTTCTACAGACTTATCAATCTTGTCCAGGTCAATCACATTTAAGACATCCTCGATGGTTCCGTACATCAGGTCATATGTGTCAGTTATGTAGGTCTTTTCAATGACCTTGCCGTTATATATGTTTAATTTGAGTTCCATATTTTATCTCCTTACAAATAATGAGGGAGTGTGTGATCTCCCTCATTTTTTCGTACTACAGACAGCAATCCTTACTTGCTTACTGCCTTGTCAGCCTACTGGGTAGCAAGTGCCGCTAAAGCCGTTGCGATCGTATCCGGTGTCTGCACAGTCTCAAAGAACTTAGCCTCGCCCGGTGCGAATTTACTAGCCGGTATCTGTACCGCCTTGGCGTTCTCTCCGGTCTTTTCAAATTTATGGATGGTACTTACTCCAGTATATGTTACCTCCTGTCCATTGGCTTCTGTTCCATCGTCCTTAGTCTTATGAGTTGCAGATGGAATACCAAAGCTTCCCTTGAGCCTCCAGACATATCTCTCCTCACCGCTTGTATCCTCTGTGATATAGCCAATGGCGTAATTCTTATCCTTTCGCTTGCCTTCAACAAGCATGCCTGTTTTTTCGTCATAATACTGACCGGTGATCTTGGCGTATACATCATCTGCCAATGCTGATCCTGATATGGTTATCGTATCAGAGCCGGTAGAAGTGATGACGATAGCCGGCATATTGTCATAATAATGGGTATCCGTTGAAGTTGTAGTGTCCTTTGATATCTCACTTGCCCATATCATTGAGAAAGGGGTGCCCACCTCAAATTTATCCGCTGTATCTGTGATTACTTCAGCACATACAACATCACGAACACCTCTATACTCTATACATTTTGTCTTATCCATACTTACCTCCGTTAATCTATTCATGTATAACAATAGTTACATTCATGACTCTGCCAATGTGAGTAGTCTCATCACTCATCACGTCATGCCCCCTGTCCGGGGTGCTAAATCCATTGTCATGTAAAGCCTTTCTGGCTTCCCTCAAGAGCTCATACGCCCTTTCCGGATCTGACGAATATACGTTGACGTCATAATCGTAAAGTACTGCTTTTGTCACATTGTCATAGGCCTTATCCTCAGTTTCCTGATTGTTCCAAAGCGTAAAAAATGTGGGTGGATAGGCCTCATCTTCTGTCATGGATCCCTGCCTTATGACCGGGTAGCCGAAGCTTGACAGCACCTCAATAAGCTTATCTTCCATATCCTCTCACATCCTTTCTAATATTTTGTTTAGTGATTCCTGCTGTATCTGAGCAAGCTGCTTCTTAATTCGTGCTCCGTAGAAGTCGTTATATATCTTCTGTGACTTGGCATGTCTAGGCGTGCCATACATTAAAAATACACTTACTAATCCATCTTTTTTAAAATCGTAGCCTACTTTGATCTCTGCCACAGGTCCTTTCCATTCCACATTGTAGTTGGTGTCTATACTCTTCGCTAATCTGCCTGTTGAGTATTTACCTTTAGCCGGGAAGTTAGCCTTGACGGTATCCTTAATGAGAGTGTCGGTGACTAGCCTCTTACTGGCTTTAAGCACATTAGTGATTGCGTCCTTGACATCTGCCTCGGCTGCCTCAAGACTTGATACCATGTTCTCCATGTCAATCTGGAGTCCTATCTTATTCTTGCCCATTAAGCACCACCCTTGACTGCTCTCACCTTCATCTGCAGGTACTGATTGCTCATGTTGATGTTCTCAGGCGTGCCAAGGATCTCATAGTCCAGTCCGTCTATTACAAGCCTACAGTCAGCCTTGATATCCGGTCTGTACCATGTCTGGACTACGCCTGTGTTCTCAACAACAACCTGTCCGTTTGAGGTTGTTTCAGTTCCACCAAATGTCTTGAAGCTTATGTAGATATCATCTTTCTTGTCATATGTCTTCTTATTTATTCCCTTGACATTTTCAATACTTGCCACCATTAGCTCTGCATGTACGTTGAACGGAAGGGACGGGGTGAACATCTTCACTTGACATCCTCCTTTTCATATATAAGATTGGCGATACACATATGGGCATAATCGCTGAGTTTCTTGTAGTTGTATAAGTCATCAACACATGTACATATCACTCCTATGGCCGTATCGCTATCAACAACGCTCTCAGGAACGCCAAAGCCGATCAGTCTCAGCCTTACATCATCAAGCTTTGCTCCAAGAGGTCCGTCAAGGTATTCTCCGGTTATATTCATTGACTGTTTTATAGCCTTAAGCTGATCGTCTCTGGTCATTTTTTACCGCTCCTTACTGTCCGCTGCCGGCAGAAGCCTCTGACGCTGTATCCTTACCCTTCTTAATGATAAGAACTCCGTTAGGGTCAATAAGCTTACCATCGCAGATCATGATACATTTGTTCTTAACCTCGTTGGTTTCGTTGTCTACCCACTTAACAGTTGTCATATGCTTATTAGTGTTTAATACATAATCTGTAAGATTAATGAATACAGCAACCACTTCACTCTCTGCAGCGTCATCCCATGAAGCTATAATGTCATCCTCTACAGTTTCTACAGTCTTTCCCAAGAACCTGTATGTTTCCTCGCCATTGATGCCGTAGTTTGTCCTACCAAGAGGCTGACCATTCTTATCAACCATTCCGTCAATGGGACCGTCAAATGTTGACTGGTTCATAATGAATGACCCGTTGCGATAGGCCTTCTTCATCTTGGCTTTAACTTTCTTATGCCAGCCATCCCATGAGGCAAATTCAGTAGGTGTGATGGTTATGATATTAGCCTTAGGGATCCTGGTATCATTAAGTATACCCAATGGCTGCGATGTACCATCGCCCTTCATTATTGCCTTTTCCACAGCCTTAACGATCGCCTCTGTTGCAAGAGGCACGAACAGATCCTGAAACTCCGCAAGTGTGACTGTATTTGCAAGCAATGTCTGAGCAATCTTACATTCAACTCCAAAGTACGAAAATATGACTTTATCCTTAGCGGAAATCTTCTGAGACTCAGTCTTGCCTTCACCTACCCACGTTGCTTCTGGCTTGAGGGACAGTATAGGGATAGCAACACCTCCCTGAACATTAAGCTTACGGACAGCCTTATAGATATTGCCGTATGTGTCCATCTTCTGCACTATCTCATGCATAAGGGTTGTTGGGATTACGGCACTGGCGTCTGCTATTCCGGTAACAGCGTCAGTTCTAAGCTCTGCAGGGATTTCCACGCCACGGCATACATATTCCATGAACGCTGTTCTATATTCCGGTGTATCATGGCGATCTACATCCTTATTAGATCTCTGGGCTACTGCTGCCACTGAACTGTATGTTGCGATAGGTGTTCCACCTCTAAACTCAGCGTTAGCAGGTATCTGCGATCTGGCTGATGTGTCATCCCCTTCCGGATCACTGCCATTTCCATCTCCGCTTCCGCCCTCGTCATCAAGCTGGTCAAGCTGATCCTGTGCGTCCTGGAGTTCATCAAGCACCGCCTGGAGGGTGTCTCCAAGAGATCTAACCTCGTCCGCTGTAGCAGCTTCCTTAATGAGCCTTCTAAGCTCTGCAGCTCTCTTATTCTTTGCATTAATCAAATTCTGTAAATACTGCTTAAACTTCATCTTTCCTCTCTTTCTGTTGCACGAACTGCAACGATAACATATTACTCATCACCAAATAAGTAATGAGCTTTCAACTTCTCAAGCTCCAGATCACCATTATTATCAGAGTCCTCTGATCGGCTTCTCACACTATCCAGTGTGCTTTTAACGCTGTCCAGCGTTTCTTTCGCTCTAACGGAGATATCAGTTGCCTCATATGCTGGGAATGTTACGGCGGATACCTCATCCACCTCCCCAATCTTTTTTATATGTCGAGTTGGATAGTCACTATCCAAGTTCTCCCATTCTTCGTCAGACACTGAGAACATAAATGACATTCCATCTATATCCCCACGGCTTACCGCCGAATACAAGTTGCGGGCGTCACTGTTGTTCTCAACATCCACGTTTGCCCTTATCTTCATGCCCTTATCATCCGGAGTAAGCTGCATGGTCGAATTTTTATTGTTCCGCCTTGATCTTGCCAGAGGTATCATGTGTGTATCATGATTTACCAGAAACCTTACATCCCTTAGATTGGTGTCATCAAGTGCTCCCGGTTCAATCACCTCCTGGAAGTATCCACCAATGTCAGTCGGTGAGCTATACACGATCGGTCTTCCATCAAGAAAGTGACCATGTACATCATCATTACCTGCTCGGACATCAAATTTATAGAAACGTGTCACTACGCAGTTTTCATTATTTTTGTTCCCCATCCTGTCCTCCAATCTTCCTCTTCTGATACAGCCATGCCTTATTGGCGTCAACATAGTTGAGTGACTGCATTCTTACTCCCACAAGCTCCGGCAGAGGTTCATATCCTACCGCCGTTCTCTTCTCGTTCTCGTACAGATCACCTGCGTCACCTAAAAGCCTTAACATTTCAATGACCTGATCCGTCGTCATAAATTCAAGGTGTTTGGTATAGAACCTTACCTCATTTCCTATGTTCTTCTGATTATCAGTGAACAGGGTCTTTGTAAAAGCACCATTCATACGCAATACAAGAGGTTCTATCGTCTTTTGGAAAAAAGCTTCATATTGAGCCTTTGTATAATCACCTATCAATATCGGCAACGGAACTCCAAAGTTACGAAGTATTTTTTCATCTATGAATTTAAGTGTTTCGGCGTCAACAAATTTGATATTTGGATTGATAGGGATATATTCACTCTTAAGATCAAGTGGGAGAAATCCGCTCATGTTCTGATTGAGCTTCTTCTCCAAGTCCCTCATGGCCGCCTCAGTCTTGCCATCATCCATGTATGTGTTGAATTTGACCACGCCGGTAACTGCAAGGCTTTTCTTTGCAGCCTTGCTTACGCCTTCAAGCAGGTCATTGTTGATCTGCAATGTCTTAAGCAAGGATGAGTTGTCAGGCTGTCCAAATTCATTGCCGCCCATAAGCTCATTGACGCTGTATCTGTACCTTATATGTATCACATCGCTGTACGGAAGAACTGTCTCATATCCGTTAAGAAAACCAAGCTTGACATACAGATCATTGTTGCCATCCTGCTGCCACTCTACGCTTGTAGGCATGACAGGGAATAGACCTGTGTAGCGTTTCTTCTCCCTCCCCTTATCATCTCGCCACACGGCATATGTGGGGATTATCCAGCTATTGTAGTTAAGCATGAGAAGCCACACTACCTTCTCGATAAAATCTGTTGTAGTCATAAGCCTATTGGGTTCTTTCAAGAGCTGTTGCAGATCATCATTTACAGGAATTATATCCGAACCTTCGACCCTTACATGTTTAGGTATAAGCTTCTGACATTCCTGGACAATACAACTAACCGCCTGCTGCACCACATCACTGGCATATATATCCTGCCCAAACTGGCTGAATATCGGCGTATAGCCATTCATCATTTCTGCAAGCAGATTGTTTGTTCTTCTTTTTTTCAAGAAGCCGCTAAACCAACCCATCTTAGTCCCCTTTCTTAGTTGCCTTCATTCTATTTACCATTTCTGTAAGTTCGCTCTTGTGCCGCCGATACATCTCATACAGACCTATCAGGGTCACAGAGCCATCTATCTTATTTTCATTTGTCGTCTTAATACACAACGCCTGCCGCTTGTCATTCACCTGCAGGCAGGCATTTTTAAAATTCCATCTATCCACAGGATTTTCATTGTAATTGATCAACTGACTTTTTAGATCGGCTTCAACAAGTCTGATGGCATTGTTGAGCGTGTCTGCGTTCTGTAGCACCATCTCAAGCTCCTTGCCCTCTCTTGTCCAACCGTATTCATTCATCCTGTTGATCCAGTCTTTTGAAAACCTCTGATCATATCCGCAGTATATAAGTCTGATACCATAGTCCAAAAAGAGCTTATAAAACCAGTCGGCTACCACTGCCAGATCTATCTCATTATCCGGGCAAACTGTGATATAACCTGCGTCTACCCACTCTTTATAATGTGCTCCTGCCTTGTGGTCATCCTTATCAACATCCAGTTTTGACCTTGGTACAAAATACTGTGTATATATGTATTTGATAGGTTCTCCCGGCTTCATGAACAGCACCTTAGCACAGCACAGGTCTGTTGTTTCTGCCAGATCCACCATTCCAAGGCATATGCTGCCTCTGAACTCCTCAATGTCATAGGTTGCCGTATATGTGTAATCCTCAATATCAAGCCAGCTCTGGACTCCATTCTGCTTAATGTTGAAATCCTTTGACATTACAAAAATCCTGTCTGCCTTGGATTGCTTGGCAAGCTCTATCTGCTCATCGAGGTAATCCCACTTCTTCACCATTCCAAGGGTTGGATTGGATTTCATCCATGACCTTCTGTTATTCCACACCTCTGTCGCAGTGTCCTGTGTGTATAACCAGTCAAGTCTTCTTTTTGAAGCAAGTGAGTCATCCTCCCGGTAGATTGCCCTGTGGGCTTTCTTAAGTTCCTCATCAAGAAAGCCATCAACAACGAACCCTTCTGTAGTGATAAGGTACAGTTTGGGATTATCCTTTAAGGACTGTGACTGCTCTATTGATTTAACAATGACATTCGTCTTCATTTCGTGAACCTCGTCCACGATGGCGAAGTCAATGTTTCTGCCTTCCTTGTTCCTGGTTCTGTCTGAAAGCTTAAATATTTTGGATCCATTATTTTTGTTGCTTAAAAATCTCTGATTTCTGTGGGTATCCACACTTTCAGGATCTATCAGCAATCTCATGACATCTATTGCGTCATATGTGATTGACGCCTGATTATCGTCATTGGAACTGCATACGATATCCGCTCCGGGGTTTCCAACGATCAACTCGGACATACCAAGGGCTGAACATGTTTCGCTCTTAGTATTTTTACGAGCAATTTCTAATAAAATACGCTTGAAGCGGTCAAAGCCTGTATCTGACATCTTGAAACTGTATGAGGCTTCGATAAAGGCTTTCTGCCAGTCCATAAGGACCATTGGCTGATTATAAAAAGGGCTTTTTGTGAGCCTCAGGCAGTTCTCCATGAAGTTCATCCTCAGATCGGCAGCTTCTGTATTGTACAGATACTCACCGGTCTTCATATCTTCATGCAGGTTATTAAGCTGCGTCTTTAAATCTTCGCCGATAATGTATGTGCCGTCCTCACAGAGTTCCTTGTATCTGAGAAGGTGGCTATTGTCCGGGGTCCATATGACCCTATCCTGTATCAGCATGTACTCACCTCCACATTACTTAAGAGCCTGGGTATATTTTTTAGCCCATATCCTGAGAGGGCTCTCCTCACTGTCTGCGTCCTGCCCTGTACAATGTGCCAACACCTTAATAGCATTTGTATATTGCTGCAATGTTTCTTTGTACAACTTCGCTGCCGGAGTAGCTTTCTGACGCTCAGGGTTGTTAGGATCAACTCGTATCTGTGGTAGATTTCTATATTTTTCAAGCTGTCCTTCCATGAACATGACCTCATCTATCAATCTATCCACAAGTTCATTGTTGTTCTTTATTATCTTTTTAAGCTGTGTGCGTCTATCCATACGTCCACCTCTTACTGCGGTATCGCCATATTGATGTAAGCAATGTATTTCTGTGCATTTTGCACCGAGAAGCTAAGCTTCATAACATTTCCCTTAAGCTCCGCCACTCCGAGGTCAGTCTCATGTATTGTTCCAAGTCCGTTATTTCGGACAGCAATCGGCTGTTCAACACTGCCCATCTTGTTAAATGAATTAGTATGCGCCAATGTAAGATTTGCACTGAGCTCACCTACGGTAGAGCCAGTGTCTATTGCCACCGCTCCAACCACATACAGCACTCCACTAAGCAGTCTGCTGTATATGTTGTTAGTTTTGATAATCGGGTCTGAGGTTGTTGCCTTTACCCAGCCTGTATCATTCGCCGGCATTACAGGAATTTTGTTTTTTTCGCCGTCAAAACCATACGTTGCCATTCTTTCTCCTTTTCAATTCCAGAAATCTCATTTTTTTGGTTGCTGTGAGAATTATGCCCACCCAACAGTCCCCCGTAAGGCTTAAAAATCCCTCTTAGAGGGGGGTGTACCTTTCCCACCAATCATCAATGTATCTCTTCCATTCATCTACATTCCTACCATCGGATATATTCATAAGCCTGTCTATGCACTCTTCCTTTGCCGTGTCGATGAACACCAGCTCGGCACCAAGCTCACGAGCAAGCCGCTCACGCTCTGATATCAACGGATATCCACCGATGATATATGCACTCTGCCACCTGCCTCTTCTATACTTGACACATTCAAGCAAGTAGTCTCTCATCCCAAAGGCAACAGCATTAAGCCTCGGCGGCTTGATATATGGAACACATCCGGATACACAGTTCCAAATGCTATCCATGCTTACTATCAAGTCACCGGGTGACTTAACACCATTAACATAGGAGGACTTACCGCTCATGGGTGATCCATATACAATGTACACAGACTGTCTTCCACGAGCCAATTTATCATGTATTAGGTTATGGCATTTATGATGGACGAATACGATGTTATCAGGATTAAGGGATATCTCTGCGTCGGTGTAGTTATCCTCGGTAAGCGGAACCTGATGGTGTCCAATGCAGTCATACTTCCTGGTGATAGGTCTGCCACAGTATGCACACATAAGTTGCTTATGTTCATCCAGTCTTTCAACCTTCAATACCTTAAGCAGCTTCTCCCATTCTTTTGACCTGTAGAAATCAGACAATGTTTTACCAATCATTATTAAATGCTCCCTTGCTCTTTGCCAGGCTCTCTGCTGCCCTCAGTCGGTCTTTCATCTCCCACTCAGGGCTTTTCATGACATTCGTCCAGAAAGCCTGTATCTCATTAACTGACGCTATGTGAAGTGCAGGATTGGCAGGATTAGTATTTTGCAGATAATCCAGATATGCCATATATTCCTGCACGTCTTTTCTTGCCACTAATTTGTATGCATTGCCTCTGGCATACTTTGGGGAGTAACCTGCCTTAACCGCTGATTTTTCGGCGTTTCCGGCACATTCGCCCCTATAATAAGTTGCCAACAATTTTAACTGTGGTTTGAGTTTAGGTTCATCCAAACAATCACCCCTTTATACCTTCTTGGTATAATCGAGGTATATCCAGCCAACTCCACTCTTTAATCTGCCCCATCCGTTCTTTGTCTCCGAAATGGTATATACGCCCTTCGGAAAATAATAAGATGGGTTCTTTTTTATCATGGCCTTGTCATCAGTGAGAAGGCCAACATCCTTATAGCCTGTACCTGGTCCAGAACGTATGTACAACGCTGTTGCTGTGATACGGACCTTATACGGCTGACTCAACTTATCAAGTGGCTCATGCTTCGTTGTCGGCTTGAGCACACCGGTTGCCTCTTCGTTGATGACCTTAACTGTGAGCTGACTTCTGAACCACTTCATGTCTTTGCCGAATTTTGCAAGCCAGTGTTCAGGATCTACGTGGCTACTTGCATATCCTCTAGCTGCTGCCTCCTTGTGACTGATCACATTCTCAACCGGAATGTTGTACTTAGCCATCAGATACCTACACAGATCTGCTGCCATCTTGAACGCCGCAGTGAAGTATGCGCTATCGTTAAGAGCGTCCTCGCAGATCTCAATCTGGATATAAGAACCGTTGTATGAACCCTTAGAGCCTGATCCACAACCCCAGCACTTATAGTTCCAAGGAAGAGTCTGATATACCCTTACTGTGCCGTTTTTATCCTTTCCAATGAAAGCATGTACACATTTGCGATCACCCTTGGCCATTGCTCTGTTCCAGTCGTTTCCGTTTGGGTTCTTTCCCAGTATTCCGTCATCCGGCTGTACATATCTTCTAAGGTTAGGATTGTTGCACCCGGTTGAATGTACGATTATACCCTTTGGTGTGATCTTTCCTGCTGCCTTATAGCAATCATTATTTGTTAAAAAACACTGCTTAATGTCCACTGCCTTCACTCCTTTCTAAATCTTCCACTCTATGGTTGAGTACCTTAATCTGTTCCTCTACCACCGGCATACGCTCCGCAAAGTGGTTGTGTTTATCAACCTTCTTTTCAAGCTGCTCTATACGATAGCCCATGAGTTTCATTCCACCCAGTGAGCCTATGCAGGTTCCAAGCAGACTTAACAGCCCTACTATTATTGACTCTAACATGAGCTAATCACCTACTTCTTTGCCTGCTTAGCAATCTGATCTACATATACTGCTGCCCCTGCCACAAGAACTCCCTGTGTTATTGCTGTGAATATACCCATAAGGCTTATTCCGGAAACCGCTGACACATACAGTGCACTCAGCACCACTCCTGCAGCTCCTAAGATTGCCGGAATATACTTGTCGTTGACCTTCTCTGTCTCTTTAAGGAATAATCCAATCACGATCAGGACAGGAACCAATATAAGCAGTTCCGGCTTGATATATTCTGTAATGTTATCCATATCTCCACTCCTTTCTTTCCGATACGTCATACATCAATGATAAGGCTATGTTTATGATATTAGAATGACTGTCTATGGACATTTTCGGGCATAAAAAAGAGACGGCCATTCAGGTCGTCCCCATCGTCTTGTAAATCTTAATACACAGGTTTTTCTTCCACCGGCTTACAGTTCTTACTTCCACTCCGTAGATCTCTGCTATATGCTCCAGTGTTAGATTGTCCCGGTAGTAATCATCAAGTAGATTAATATGTGGGTGGTTCTTAAGCTTTTCTAGTGCACGTTCAAGCACCGGATCATCACCTGTCTTGTAATATTCTCGTAGCCTATCTGATATCTGCTCATATATGATCAGGTCACTATATTTGATCATTGACTCTCCAAGCAATGCGTCTATGGTCTCTTTCACCACTGCTTTAACATGTTCATCTGTCATTACTTATATCACCCTCCATTTATTAATTATACAAAGCATAGCTGCCCATCAGCTTCTTCCCCTATCCGCATGTTGGGCATTCTCTTTCCTATGCATAGCTCTTCTTTTGCTGTATTCTTATGTCCAGGAGTTCCCCCTGTCTTAAATATTCTTTTGCTTTCACCGACCACATCTCCTTATTTGTTTTCTCTGATTGAGAATTCAATGCCTGTCTCTTCTTTCGCACCGTTCAAATTCTATTACCCATACCCACGGATTTGCACCCCATCCGTAGCGGTCAAAGTCGGATGGTTTGATGGTGGAGTTCCAAAGATATGAAAACGCATCTTTTGCAGTTCTAGGCATATCCTGCCACCAAGTACCCAAAAACGATTTTCTATGTTTATTGTGAAAATCAATCCACCAATCATCAGTAACAGCATACTTATAAAGATTTCCGTCCTTAGAGTATCCTCTTATGCCTTCCGCTTGTGACTGTACTTCTGTTATTTCCTGCAACCGCTCCACTCTTACATCTGTAACCTTAAGCCAGATACGTGTGGCTTCTTTTGGCATATGGATGGATGGGTGCCACTTCGCGTCTCCGCGTATTTCATCTGTTGCCCGATACATGTAGCAACCACAAGTTTTATCCAAAACGCCTTTCTTTGGTTCTTTGGGGCAATTTCCTCTTTCGTCTCCATCACAGTTCCAACATTCAAAACGCTCCCATGTTTCCCGAACGTACAGGATATCTCCCGGCTGATACGATGGCTTCGCATACTGAATAGAACCGCCGTATTCATCAATGCCAAATCCAAAGCATCCTACCTCTTTCTTTTCTGTACTGTCGGTAACAAAACCAAGTGGGTATGTACACTTTCCATAAGGCTGTGGCTTTATCACACGTCGGGTGCAAGTCTTTCGTCCGTCCAGAATCGCCCGAACCATCTCTGTATTAAACAATATTGGTTTTACACTCATTCGTCGTTCCTCCCTAATAACTCTGGATCGTCAAATACATTGCCGATAACTTCTGTATCAACCATATGAATCCAATAACCAAAATCTTTTCTGTAATTTTTAGTATACTTTCCTGACCAATCTACATAAAATCCGATATGCTCTGCTTTTGAGTTATCAAAACAGTTTTGATAACTGCCATATCTAATTGGTGCGCACGCATCACTGAAGAAATCTTTTACAATATCATTTTCCCAAATCAGCTTGCCGTGCTCGTCTCTCAAACCTGTGCATTGGCAGATGGTGGATGGGTCTACTTCAAATCTTTCAGCAACATCATACAATCCGCCGTGTATTAGTTGCCCGGTGTAAATATAATGTTTTTTATCTATGTATGCGTGAAATCCGATAACCCATGCTCCATTATCAGCTCTCTTTGCCTTGAATAAATATCTGTCTTCCATGTTCTCTCCTATTCCGCTTCTGATTGAAGCCATTCATAAATATCACTAAAATTCATCGTTATTTCATTATCATCAACGCAAAGTTTCTCCTTTCCTTGATTTTGTATGTATTTGGAAATATAATAATCATAAATATGCCAATAACATTTTTACTTACTTTATTTATTTCATGCTGTTCCGTCATTTTGGAACGCAAACTGAACAAAAATTTAACTTTTAAATTTACAGTTTCAGGAGGTACAATAATGACAATTTATAATTTTATTAAAAAGCTTATACTGGGCGCAGGTGTGTGCGGGTTTTGCGTTTGGAACCATGCGGCAGGAGCAGGTGGTAAGTAAAAAATTTGGGCACCGAGGGGTTCAAATCCCCTCAAACCCGTTACACAAAACACAACTGTCCATTCTCTTCTTCGCCTATCCTCATGTTTGGCATCCTTTTTCTTACACAAAGCTCTGGAAGATTCGACCTCACCATCGCCGCCGGTATAGGTGGACAAACTGCATTCCCACATCTCTTAACCTGTTCACTTCTTGAATATGTCTTACCTGTGCTGTCATGATCTATGATGTAATCATCTGGGAAGCCTTGGCACCCATACAGTTCTCTCGGCTCCAACATCCTAAGTCCAATATCCACTATCTGATACTGTTCGCCTTTGATGGTCACAAGTCCGAACCGGTCTCTTGATGTCACTGTGTCAAGTGGCTGTTCAATGTCCTGGCCAGTACCTTCGCCATAGTATTTGATCAGAAACGCTCTAACCTCTCCGAAGTGCCCGGCTGATGTAGTCACTGTATGTAATGGCTCTCTTTCATCCTGACCTGTGCAGGTCTTATAAAACTTGCTAAGGAATGATGTGACAAGTCCGTATCTGTTCGACCCATCCACTGTCATGATAGGGGCTTCTATGGTCTGTCCTCGTACTCCGCCGGAGGCAGTCTCTGAATGATACTGGATGAGCGTAGCCGTAACCAACCGGTTGTGATCTATTGTCGTTATCGTTCCAACCGGATCTTCTATTTTACTTCCACCACCTTGGTAATTTCCACCATACGTTTTGTCTATAATAGGTGCAAGTCTCGGCTCGCATAAATAATGCTTTCCACTGCTTACTATTGTCGGTAGTGGTTTCTTAATGTCGTGAACTCTTGGAGCTTGTCCTATTCGTTCACCGTAGCCAATAGGTACTATGAACGGCTCAGGGTTGTCTAATACGAATTTCTTCAAGCCTCGTGCAATCCTCTGCATAGTTTTCGATGCAAGCGGCCTTACCGCTCTGATACCATACTTCTCTTTGATCTGCTCTGATGTATCAAAGATACTCGGACATGGTAGGCTGAAATCAAGCTGTGTATATGCTCCTACATAAGGCTTAAGCAATCCAGCCTTAACTTCTTCGCTGTCCATGGGAGCGTGTGTAGGCTTCGGCCATATGATATCCCCTCCATCACACCTGGCTATCAAGAAGAACCTCTTCCTTGTAGTTGGTGCACCGTAGTCTGCTGCCACAAGCTCCCTGTACTGTACGTTGTATCCTAAGTCATTAAGCTGATATACAAACCGCCTGAATGTGTCGCCTTGCTTTGCCTTGATAGGGTGGTGCCCTCTATTAAGTGGTCCCCATGTCTTAAATTCCTCAACATTCTCAAGCATGATCACTCTTGGTCTCACAAGAGCCGCCCACCTCAAGGCTACCCATGCAAGCCCTCTGATGTTCTTATCCTTTGGCTTCCCTCCCTTTGCCTTACTGAAATGTTTACAATCTGGAGAGAACCAGGCAAGAGCTACCGGATGTCCCTCACAGGCTTCCACAGGATCCACCGCCCATACGTTCTCGCAGTAGTGCTTAGTAGTTGGATGATTGGCTTGGTGCATTCTTATAGCCTCCGGGTCATGATTGATAGCAATATCAACACTGTACCCGGTAGCCATTTCTATGCCGGTGGAAGCACCGCCACCGCCAGCGAAGTTGTCAACTATCAATTCTCCGTGTATCATGACAGCACCTCCGAAAAAATAAGTTTCATCTGTGGATCCGGCTCATAGTTCATCCACACCGTTTCCATCCGCGACTTTCCGTGCTCCGCACAGCTTGAAAACTGTTTTTTCTCCCATCCGTTCAGATAGTCGTTATACATTTCTGATTCATAGCCAGACAGCATAATCTTGGCTTTACTTTGCAACAAAAGTTTTAACAGTTCTTCGTGGTCAGAATCTGACATCTCATGTTTATACTGTTTCCCGGTTCTGGTACTTAAAACATACGGAGGATCAATGTACATAAAAACATTGCTGTAATTAAATCTCTCAATCACTTCCACCGCCGGGCGGTTCTCGATCTGTACCATGCGCAACCGTTCCACTATGTCAATGATCCATTCCGGCAGACGGTACCAGTTCCATAATGCATAAGCTCTTTCTCTGCCCTGTACATCATTTTTCCATCCTACCTTGATGCCATTGGTGCGGAACCCATGCCCTTGCCAGCACTGGATTAAAAATCGTAATGCCTTATGATACGGTTCATCCGGCATCATCAGCTCCCATACATCCAGTTTATATGTATCTTCATATTTTTCACGGCTGAATGGTGTAGTCATTACCATTCTGGACAGACGTTCCGCATCTTCCTGTATGCACCGGAAGAGATTCACAACATCATGATCCAGATCATTGATCGTTTCGATATCAGATACCGGCTTATTAAATAACACGGCCCCGCTGCCGAAGAACGGCTCTACATAGCTGTGATGTTCCGGTATCAGTTCCACCAGTCGGGGAGCAATATTCCACTTACTTCCCGGATATTTCAATACTGTTCTCATTTTTTTCAAAAGGAACCCGATATATCGTTGCCCCGGCCGGAGGTTCGGCTCCTTTCATTTATGTTATTTTTCATTGCTTAATAATGCTTGCTGCCTCTGTGCTATGCCGGCTATTGTGATTTTAAGCTGTGGCGATATTAAAGCCTGCTGCCGTGCTCGTTCCACATTCCTGTCATATATCCTGTAGAAATTAGCTCTATCAGCAACAATATTTTCAGAAAAGCACAACTGCCGGAAGCCGCCTATCTGTCTAACTGTGTTGGCTGTGATGGGATTAAGGCTTGCTAAGGCTTCTGCTGGGTTGTATGAGCCATACTTGCATATAGCCTGCATTACCTTATCCCACTCCTCCCCTGCAAGGGGATAGTCACCTGCTGCCACAGAAACATAGGCTTCCCGGATGTCCGCTATTGATGGTGACCATTTGTTGGTTGCTACCCATTTGTTCAATGCGGTTTCTGCAACATCATACGGAATATCCTGTAGCTGCTTATACCACAGCTCCATAGCCTGGTTGTTTGGCAACAGGTTCTCTTTGGGGTAGTATGTCTTAAGTGCCATTGTCCATGTGGCAAATTCTTCTCTATTCATGTAACCACCACCTATATATCAAACTCCATATGAAGGTACTTTCCAGGATATTCTGTCTCCCAGTAGTAGTCTCCCATATACCAATCTTCACCTAGACACCTTTGGTCACACCATTCTTCACACTCTTCGGTGCCCTGTTTATTACCTGATACATCATCTACAATATCCGCATTTCTTGTATCCATTCCTTCCAAATCAACATTCTCTTTAAGCCATTCATGAATTTCTTTATCCAATTCATTCCTCTTCTGTATCTTATCTACTATGACCTTCGGAATTTTTTTCATTCATATCACCCATTTCTTTCTTTAACTATTTTTTTACTATTTATCTTAGTTCCATCATTGACGCCATAATCTTACTTTCGTCCTTGCATTCAAGCTCCCTTATCATGTGAAGGTATACGTTTTGCGTTGTGGCCATGCTTGAGTGTCCTAATCTCCTGGATATGGTTGAAAGAGTCACTCCCTCATACATAAGCACAGACGCATGTGTATGCCTCAAGCCATGGATGGTTATAACCGGTATACCTGCTTTAAGGCACAGCTTCCGCAACCTATCATTTGCCGTTGAGCTATATATCTTTTCTCCCTTTCCAAGCTTGAATATTCTTTCTTTCACATTCATGCCTTTTATCAGATTTTCAAACTGCATTGCTGTTCTAAAGTCAAGAAGAATAGTACGCACAGATGACTCGTTCTTGGTCTTGCAAAAAGTATTCGTCAGCTTGTAATCAAACGCCTTGTTTATATGCAATCTCAGATTGTTAAAATCAAAGTCTTCCGGAGTAAGTGCCAGTGCCTCTTCAAATCGCAATCCTGTCTTAGCCACAAGCATAATGAACCAATCCCAGTTTATTTCTGATCCAAGCTCCAACACCTCAAGTAGTTTTTCGAGATCTTTCTTGCCAATATACTTAACGCACTTATTGATCGTTGGAAGCTTCCCCTTGATCACCGCCCGGTGTGATATATCCCTTTCCAGGACACCATCGTCAAATGCGTCTACCAGGGACGCTCTGAGTTGATGGTGGAAGTCTGACGTGGTAGTTTTTTCATGTGTTAATGCATACTCATTTAATATATTTTGATATGAGTTTCTTGTAAGATCTTTCATCCTAAGATTTGGGGCTATTTCTCTCAATCTCTTAGCTGCCATATGATACTTGATCAATGTCACATGCCTTACCACTCCTTCCTTGTAATCTTTTATCCATCTCTCAAAATAGTCGCAGAAAAGTTCCTCTCTCTGCTCTTCTATACTCATTGCCATTTATGGATACCTCCTATGTGTTTAAGTTGCCTACCGCTCAGATATTTTTTACAACAACATACCCATTTCCGCCGGTGTTCTGAGCACCCTCATCTCGTCATATCCACTGTGGTACGGATCACACAGCGTGTCTCCCTGGACCACAACGGCTTTAATACCCATTAGCGACAACTGCACATATGTCATGTATACTCCATTCCAATCAAGATCCTGTGCAACCACACGAAGCTGCCTTTGATAGTCAAGTCCTCGCTCCTTCATAATCTGGGCAACAGCAATAATCATCCCGCCAGCACCTGCAGATGGCTCATGAATTTCAATCACCTCATTTTCTGATAAATGATTAAATTGAGAATCATACACTGTGGCAGCAGTAAGATATGATATGTTAAAGGGTGTAAAAAACTGACCAGTGACCTTGTTGCCGCAGCCTGACTTCATGTATATATCACCTAATACATCTCCGCCCTGTTCTTCCAAAACACCACACAACGCTCCGGTCATGTTGCTGATATTAAGAAACTCCTCTTTGCTATATTTGTTTGCTATATCTTTAAACCGTTTTTCTCTCTCGTAATAAACCTTATCGTGCATCATCCTACACGCATTGCTGATAGATATGGCTGTCATTGTTATCCAATCCGTAAATATCTGATAGGGTGTATATTTGCCAGACATATGTACTATGGTGTCAACGATCCACTTCTCGTTTTCATTCTCCACACTGTTCCGGCTCCTTTCCCCCAGCTATCTCCATGCCAATCCTGACTATCTGGCGGTTGATCTTACCGTCCATCATCTTGTCAACTTCTTCACTGCAGCCATAGAGATAGATCAACTGGTCAAGCATGATCCTAACGTCTGCAATCTCCTCGACTATACTGCCCACAGCTTTTTTTACTTTCTCCGGGTCTCCTGAGCTCTGTGCTCTGTCCCATTTGTTAATGGCCTGTATGAGCTCCGCACATTCCTCTATGCACTGTCTGCTCTGCGCTGTGGATCCATAATAACCTGCTATGTCATGCAGCTTCTTTCTCCTGCTGCCTAGTTGCATTTCTCTTGTTTTCATGCCTCTCTTTAACTCCATGTCCTATCCTCCTTGCAATCATTAACCAATTTACCTGCGGCTTCCTCGTTACCCGGATGAAGCCCAGTTCGCCATCATTTCGTATGAGCGGTCAAGCTGCTCAGCCACCCGGTTCCTGCCCTGATCATATGCTGTTCCATTGGTTCCAGATCGGTACTGCCTTGCTTCCTGGTTGGTCACAGCGTCTATCACCCATCTTCTAATAGCTAGATAATGAGATTTAGATCTATATGCTTTCTCAGCTATGTATTCATCCAGGTATTTTATTGCCTTATCCCTGATATCCTCGCCATAGTCGGCAGTAAGCTTCTCATATTCAGCAGCAGTTAAGAGTACATGCTTATACTCCCCATACTTCTTCTTGGGAGCCTTTGCCGCTCTGCTGCCGGCACTCTTGCCGGAAGAAGCGGCTATATTATCTGTATCTATACTACACTTATCTATACTATCCTTATCTAATCTACACTTATCTATACTATTCCAACATTTGCTTTCATTTTGTTCACACTTGCTGACATTTTGACAGCAGTTGTTATCATTTTGCTGACAAATGTTAGCAGAACTATCACGCACTGTGTCATGACTGGATATATCCGTATCCTGCTGCCCTACGGAAGTATCATCATCAGAATTAAGCCCGGAGTTGAAGTCATACGTCTTATCCTCTTTCACCTCAAGCAGTCTCTTCTCTTCAATACACTGTGACGGCTTGATCCTGCTTGTCTGTATCTGGTTGTTGACCTTCCAGTGCCGGATTGCAACAACACCGCTCTCAAACTGTATGATGAAGCCCTTGGCGATCAACAGTTTCATGTCGTCATCAGACGCAAGAATAGACCTCTTCACGCTCTTAGCATTGTTAAGGAAGCCCTCATCATCTGCGTTCATGCCCAGATGGAAATACAATGCCTGGGCAGATAAGGGCATTTCCTTAAAATCATCACAGCCTATAACCTGTAACGAGAACATTCTTTTTTCTGCCATAGCTTACACCTCTCTTATCCTTATGCCGTATGTATACAACATAAGCTTTCTTTTTATGATATAGTCTCTGGTTTTAAAGCCTTTCGTATCTTCAACTACCAGTTCACCATTGTCGTTGTCTATGTATACAAAGTCCGCAAGGTATGAACATTCCTTTTCGAGGATTTTCCCTTTTTTAAATGATCCTTTATGCGGTCCTCTTTCATAGATCTCATTAGTCCACGCTCTCTGTGTTGGAATAAGGATATACTTCTGTTGTCTCTTCAAGTCACTGATTGCTCCGGAAGCTTCAAGGGCTTTCAACTGACTGTATCTTCGTGCTTCCTTCTTGCTGTCGAACACGATGCCGTCAACCTCAACCTTCCGGCTACTGTACTTGCTTACCTTATTCTTGCCCATATCATCCTCATCTCCTCTACTTGAAGGGTAGATCATCTTCTATCCCTTCCGGAATACTCATGAAGCCGGAAGCTTCTCTTGGATCCGGAGCAGGTGAAGGAGCCTGCTGCCTTGAACTGCTGCCGTCATTTCCTGCCGTGTTCTTGCTCTCGGCAAATTCCTGCTCTTCCACAACTACATCTGTTGTATACACCTTGTTGCCATCCCTGTTAGTATAGCTGCCTGTCTGTATCCTTCCGCATACACATATCTTCGTACCCTGCTTAAGGTACTTCTCTGCGAACTCTGCGGAACGCCCAAAGGCTACGCAGCTGATGAAGTCCGCACTCTGCTCATTGTCTTTTTTATATCTTCTGTCTACAGCAAGTGTGTATCTTGCCACTGCCATCTGTTCGTCTCCCTGCTGAGAATACCTGATCTCAGGATCCCTACACAGCCTGCCTATCAATATGACCTTGTTCATTCCTGTTCCTCCTCTTTTCCCTTGTTACTGCAAGTCTCTTTTCCCTGGCACCCATCCCAAGGATGGCAAGAGCCATAAGCATTAAGCCTAATGCTGTAAATAATATCCTTCCCGGTCTTCCCAGACAGAAGTCTGCCACCTCGTGAAAGAAGACACAGAATAAAAGGATCACCGTGCTCATCACTGCAAGGGTACTGTAAATGAAATCATCCATGTTGCCGCTCCTCCCTTACACCCCAGACAAGGTACACTTAGCCAGGTCTAAATAAAACTTATCAATACTCTTATAAAACGGACAATCGCCGGTAAATGTAGTGTTGTTAAGGCATGTACATTTCCCTGCCTCATCTCTTGCAAAGCAGCGTCTATGGTCATCATCATCGTTCAAACATTTATTAGCAGGTATTTTGCTCATATTTCTATTTCCTCCTGTTTACCAGTTCATACTGACCGGTCTCCGAATTTATTGTTATCATTTTTTCTATTTCTTCATCTTTTGCCAATTTGATTTTTTTACAATCGCAGTGCTCACCCGGATCCAGATGAGCACCACATAGTGTGCATGTGTTGTAATACATATTGATATTTTCCTTCCGGTTTGTTACAATATGAATGGACATTCTTTTTTTTGCACCTGCGGATTGCCGTCCAAAGGTGCTTCTTTTATGCCAACTGATGTCACATCATATCTTGAGATAACTCACCCCACGCTATAGCCTTTGCCGTCTGATAAGGGTCATACGGCGGAACGTGCTTGCCTTCATCAAGGTCCTTCTTGTATTTGAGGTAATCAATTAATACCAAGAGGTTGATCCAGGTCACACCTGTTCCGTCCAATATGGCATATGGACCATATCTACCCTTTTTTACATATGCGTCCAGTTCGGACACACGTCTTGTAGCAGTACTGGAAGACACATGGAACATGTTCTTCATATCTGCCTTACTGATGTAAGGGCATGCCGTTATATAGCTGACGCTATTAATATGCAGCCCTGCAGCTCCTTTTGCCACCTTATTCACCCTCCTCACTAAGTTCGTGCAAGACCTTAAGCAACTTATCAGAAAGTGTGTCCGCACGGCCGTTTGTAATGAGTTCACTTGTGTTTTTTGAATTTCTCACGATATTATCGAAGATTACTTCTGCCATGTCCTTTCCAAGACTTTCTTCCAAGTCATTTCTAAATGCAGCCATGAGACAAATCATTTCTGTGCATATTGATACTCCGTCTCCCTGTATCTTTACATGTCCTTTATTTGATAAAATCATATCCATCCTCCTATATTGTTTTGATTTTTATTTACATTG
>ENA-UERG01000772-UERG01000772.1-human-gut-metagenome-genome-assembly--contig:-NODE-772-length-29716-cov-13.343804_pt1 | contig 29716 bp, 18 predicted proteins | sample MGYA00242954_ERZ507954 | MGnify/ENA primary metagenome ERZ507954 (study PRJEB26167, sample SAMN06115478) | human gut metagenome | host: Homo sapiens | place: China:Sichuan | collected 2015-01-21... | reverse complement strand
ATTTGTATAAAATCAATAAAAAGACTTTTTACTTTTTCATCATAGCAATTAGTTTTGACCGCTTCTATACAAATTCTTAAATTTTCAAACTCATTTTCTCCTGGAGTATCACATTGTATGTTTGAAGCTACTAACTTTTGATTATATACCTCTGATAAAATCGTTCCTTCCGTAGCTAACAAATAAACCTTTCTAATCTTTTTTTTCGTTAATTCACAAACACACTCATCAATAATATTTATGACGTAATTTTTTATCTCTGGATGTAACTTATAAATATCATTTAAAAAAACATGTGATGTATTACATCCTAAGATAATCCGGCTAGCCCCTGCACTAATTAAATTCTGCATTGAAGCAGACATTCTACTTATAAGTTCTTCTCTTTTCTCATTATACAAAATTGCTCTTACACGACTGGGCATAGTACAATTATTATCAATTATGATTCTAGGCCTATCCCATTCTTTTTCTGCCGGAAATATTTCCGCATATTGTTGAAAAAGGTGAATCGTAGCATATGTTCCCATGCCGCCCAAAACTCCAAGTACATATTCTTTTCCATTTTCCTTTTTATCCATTGTTACACCTATTACCTTTCAAAAGCTCGATACCCATGATGCGGAACTCTATCTTTTTTCGGAGGCAATTCCATATAATTGCGGAACAATTTCGACAAAGCTTTTTCCCACTCTTTGGGTACTCGAAATTGAGCATCTTCAAACTGTAATTTTGTATATGGTTCCATCCATTCTATTGGATAAATCCCCCTCACTCCGTCTATTCCCCAAACAAGACAGCCAACATACCTAGATTCATCATATTTGTATTTAGTAGCCATCTTACTTAGTTTTTTCTCAAAATAATTCTTTCCTAATAATTTAGCAACCACAAAAGCAGCTGGTTTAATCAATAGTTTCTTTATCGACTTAGTATTGCCCTTAACGCATTTTTGTCTTGTTGACAAGTAAAACAATGATGAATTTCTTGCTGCTTTTCCTTTTCTCTCAGCCACTTCTTCTTCTGTCTGTCCAACTCCATCCCACGGATATACATCTATAAAAATTCCAATTCCATAATCATCTTCATTTTCAACATCAAGTATATATCGCTCATCGCTTACTCTGCTGATCATATAAGGATATTTAGCATTATTCTCAAAGCTGTACAATTTTAAGGGCTTTATTTTTTCTTGATTTTCCTGCATATATGCAAGAAATTTCTCATAATCTGGACGCGGCATAACAATATCAATATCATCATCCCATGGAATAAAACCTTTATGTCTCACTGCTCCTAAAAGAGACCCTCCATATAAGTAATACCTAAAATTGTTTTCATTGCAAATCATATCAACTTTCTTACAAATTTCTAAAGAAATCAGTTGTAGTTCTCCTATATAATTTCGTTACATATTCATAAACACTTTCGAATATTTAGCGCAGATACTTTTCCAACTATATTCCATTTTTATTCTGTTTTTTGCCTTTTTGCCCAATTCCTCTACTTGCGCATCTGTCATTGTATCTGTAAAATTTATTAACTTCGCAAGGCTATCCTTGTCTAAAGACCAATATAGTGCTGCATCTTCAGCAACTTCCCTGTTAAAACCAACATCATACAATAGGTTAATTTTTGTGCTCCCCAATGCCTCTAACAAGGAAGGATTTGTCCCTCCCACAGAATGTCCATGAAAATAGGCATATGCTTTTTCCCTAATTTTCTTCAACAATTTCTCATCATATACAGTGCCTACAAATTTAATTCTCGAATCTTGTTTAAAATGGAGTTTTTTCTCCAATTCATTCAAAAATCTTTCATTTGCTGTAGTAATGATTGCAAAATCCTTTTTCGTAGCAGATTTCATGAATTCACGAATCATTGTTTCAAAATTATTTTCTGGCACAAATCTTCCACAACTCATATAATACTCATTTGGTTTTAACCCATGCTTTTCTAGCCAGCTTTTAAATTCAGGAGCATTATCATCCAATTCAGATGGTGTTGTCTCCGAACCATACGCAATGAACGTTGTCTTCGGTTGATATTTTGCATACTCCTGTTGTATATATGTTTCTATATTTACGCTATCACATATACACAAATCTGCATGTTTCACCATCAAACGTTCTGATTCTTTCCAATATTTACGTATAGGTGCACTCCATTTTGCCCTCATCCACTCATGTCCATCTGGGTTTAAATACACTTTTCCACCCAATTTATGGATTTTTTTAACAAAATGACTCATAAACGGACCAATACGACAAGCCATGATATAAACTATCGGGTTCTCAATTTGTTTTCTCCTGATAAGCTTGCACGCCTCACTTAAAGCCTTTACATCATAGAAGATCGCTTGTGCCGCCCCTATCTGTGGCACTCGAATCAAATAACAATCAGCATTATAAAATGTAAATTCTGTTGTATTCTTTATTTGTACTCCTGGAAGCGTCGTTACATCCATGCGCCCACTGCCATTAGCTTTGCAATATACATAGTAATGAATGTTTTTCTGCTCTCTATGATATTCTAATAGTTTATATATAAAAGACTCATATCCTCCATATTGTCCTATTGATTTTGCTCCAATCAGTATTGGGGATACAACCTTATTTTCCATTCCTTTGTATACTCCTATTTATCATGTCTTTTATTTGGAACCCCTTCCAAACAGCACCACACCTACTGTCTGTATCAATATCTTCACGTCCTGCTTTAATGACCATTCATCTATGTATTTTAGGTCTAATTTCACTACATCATCAAAATCCTTAATATCACTTCTTCCACTGACCTGCCACATACCTGTAAGTCCAGGAGTAATACTTAATCTTCTACGGTAGTAAATATTATATTGCTCAAATTCATCCACTGTCGGCGGTCGGGTTCCTACCAGACTCATATCGCCTTTTAATACATTAAAAAACTGCGGCAACTCATCAATACTGGTCTTACGAATAAATTGTCCTACTTTCGTAATTCTAGGATCGTTATCCATTTTGAACATTAAGCCCTTGACTTCATTCTGAGCCATCAGTTCTTTTTTTCGTTCTTCCGCGTCAATGTACATAGAACGAAACTTGTACATTTTAAAACGTCTTCCATTTTTTCCAATTCGCACCTGTGAGAAAAAGACCGGCCCCTTAGATTCCAACTTAATAGCTAACGCAACAAAAGGTGTAAACACTAGCGTAATTAATACGCCTACGCTCGCTCCTACAATGTCCATCAATCTCTTGATCATCATACGACGATAATCCATCTCCGTCATAACATATGTCATCACAGGCATTCCCGCAAACTTCCCCACACTACTGCAAGGAATTTCAAAGCCAAACTGCTCCACACAATTATGGCATACAATTCCCATCGCAAGAAAAGACTGCACCATAAGTTCCAGTTCCTGATTATTCATATGTGGGCAGTATAAAAGTACAACATCTACAGCACCCTGCCTTGCCACATCAATAACGTCTTCTTCTTTCGCCACAACCTGAACGCCATGAATATTTTCTCCCACACGGTCTTCGTCTATCAATGCTATAGCACTGATTTCATAGCTCCATGCCGCATCTGTCTCAATCTGCTTCATGACATGTTCTGCGTCTTTTCCCGAAGTGACTATCATCACTTTGTCACTGCTACGGCTCTTACTATAGTAACGACGCATATAACTCTTAAAGACGATTCGAACTATATAAGTTATTACAGTATTAATCACAACAAAATAGCCTAACAATAGTCTGGAAAATTCCAATTCTAATCGAAAAGCATAAATATATGCACCTGTTGCCAGAAAGAGAATCACATTATAGCGCACTACTCTTAGCAATTCGTAATAGTACCCTCTCTGAAAAAAATGCTTATATTCGTTTGTAAAAAAATTATTCAGCATACAAATCAATAGAAATGGCAAATAAATCTGAGCAATCTCACGGTTTCCTAATGGAGATTCTGTCCCATGAAATCGTATCATGTATGCCAGTCCATAAGATACTGTAATACAGATTACGTCTAGTAGAAATAAACCATAGCTTTCTATAATCTGATATTTCTTGTTATAGTTATTCATTCCTTACTTTGTTCCCCTGAAATAAAATCTGTGACAAATAAAATAGTGGCAAATTCCATAATACACTAAGTGGTAACAGTTCCATAAAACCGTATATTGCCATAATACCAAGGGCAATGGTTATATAATATTGACCTTTCCTATTACAATACCACATGCCTGCCACATAAGCAACTAAGCCGATTCCAAAGAGAATCCACCCATAATTATATAACATATCAAAATACATACTATCATAAGGTTTTTGTGGAATATGTCCCATTAGCAAATATCTTACTTGGTCATATACCTCACCAATATTATTTATTCTATCATTTAATAATACATCAATCCATTGGCTAAAGTCTTGGTTTTTTCTTGCAATTAGTGGAAATATCATTGTACACGTTCCAAGCAATACCGGAATTGCTGGATATAAGTTCATATACCACTTCACTTTATGAAATCGTTTTGCAATTACGTATCCAATGATTGCAATACACAGTACTCCCCATACAAGTATTCCTGTTCGACATATCAAAACTTTGTAGGCTCCTAACAATATTATGGTTCCCACTACATAAGCATACCATTTCAATTTGTCCTGATAAACTGCAACGGCCAATAGTAATACTACAAAAATATTAGCAAACGCCATGTTAGGCTGATAATATCCATAACACGGGATTGCCATATATGTTCCATTTTTAGGCAGCCATGCCATCTCATTCTCTATCACCCCAGTAGCCGCCAGCGTAAGTGTCCCCACCGTCAGCACCACCTTTTCCCACAGTGCATATTTCATCACCTTATCCAGGTTCACATTCTTCGCGCCAAAGATTGCCATAACCGTAAGGATCAGTGTTTTTTCGCCATTTCGGAAAAAATTCACACCGAAAAGCAGGGTCAATACGGCCATGATTGCAATCTCCTGCCACGTAAAATCCGTTACCGCCATCTTCAGCAGCAGAAACAGCGTTGCCACAGCAAATACATAGAGATAGATTCTGTCCTCTGAATTAAGTCCCATGGAGGTCATGCCTGTCATGGGGAGCAGGAACAGCATATAAAATATTTCCTGATAGTTTGCTAATTTTTTTCGTAATTCCAACATATTATTTTTCCTCATCAATATCCATAAATTCTCTGCAGTAGCGCCACCGTCTCCCGCATATCCGTTGCTTCTTCATATTCCGAATCGTCCGCGGTTTCGGCGATCCGCTTCATTTCCCGGAATAGTCTCTTCTGTTCGTTCCTAAGATCTCTGGACTGGGCATAGCGCAGGCTGGATACGAGAAGTCCGAAATATCCCTCCCGGAACTCTATGTTCTCCGGGTACAGCTCCATCCATTCTTTGGCGTGGCGGATCACGGTGTCCGGTGTCTTGCGGTAGTCCGCTGTCTGCATGTAATACGCCTGGCTCACGCTGACATACGCCATTCGAATTAATTTGGACTGCGGAAACGTCTTTAGATGCTGCTGTATCGTTTCATAGGTTTGTGCTTCCACTTTTTCACGTTTCACCGCAATATTGGCCATGCACAGGCTTTCAGCTTCTGCCGCTTCACAAATATTTTGCTTCTGGCATATGGTATGTGTCAGATCCTCCAGGCGTTGCAATCCTGAAGTATCATCCTTTCTCATCAGATATCGAACTGCCTCTCTGGTTGTTTCCATAGACAGCCGACACATTTTCTCCGGGTATTCCCACTGAGCGAGAAGTTCGCCGATCTTCTCCCACTCCGGCTGGAGATCTGCTTTTCTGTCTTTGTACAGCTTCAGGTGCTGCAGTCTGGCATAATTGTCGCAGCAGAATTCGCCGATTTCCAGGACTTCCTGCAGTTCTTTTGCTAATTCCGTGCATTTGTCCAGGAATAGGCTGTATTTCTCCACTTGTTCCGCATTGTGCAGTCCTACCCCATAGGCCTCCAGAATATCTATGGCTTCTTTTCGGAAGCTTATTTTCTCTGTGATTTCCTGCAGATAGGTCACGAAGCGAGAGCTGCTTTCGAATAACCGCTCCATATCTCCTCGTTCCGTCAGCGCGATGGCGATTCTTCTCCATACTTCCAGCGCATACTTGTAGAAAATCGGTTCGCTCTGCAACAAAGCATCCTCTACGGCCCGCAGGTCCTTCACTGCCCGCAGATTCGGCAGCAATCCCATATAATATTCAAAGTAATTCAGCACCTCCGCCGGCGGTGTGATTGCCAGTTTCTGTAGCTTCCGGTTATCCGGCCAGTCTTCCAGCGCCAGCGCAATAAAATGAGCCAGTCCCATCTTGGAATTTGCTCTTGCCAGTCTGGCGAAGCGTTCGATATCTCTTTCATTGATTGCATACGATACGATATATTCTTTGATGATATCCGGGAAGATTGGTTCCACGATCCACGCATACGGCGGTAAGGCTGCAATTCTTTTGCATTCAGCCTCATGGAGCTCCTGTACTCTTCTCTTTTGTTCCGGCGTTGCAGCGCCGGCATTGACCAGCATCCACAGATACATTTCCTCCGGGTTGGCATCCAGTTTTGCATAGGCTGCCATATATGCGAACCGCTCATCCGCGTCTAAGCTTCGGATAACCTCCACTGCCTCTTCATTGCCGTTTTCCTCCAGTTTATCCGGGTCATTCAGCATTTCCACGATGGAATCTCCCTCTTCGGTCTCCACCAGTTCGTCCATCCGTGTATACAGATCCAGGAACAGGTTTTCCGCCCCGGGACGTGCACTTTTCTCATCAAAATATTGGGTCAGTTTCCGGCAGTCTTCACTCAGATAGTCATCTCCATATCTGTCGGTAAGGTTAAATTCACCGATAGCACAGGCCACCGCCAGGACACGCAGGTAGGAATCCACCAGTTCTTCCTGCCCCAGCAGGACTCCCCAGCGCTTCTTTTCCTTGTTCAGATATTCTGACAAAAGTTCTTCCGTGGAATTCAGCTGGATATGCCCCTCTTTACTGATCCATACTTCGATATACACACTCAGATACAGCGGACGGTCACAATCTGCCGCCATGGATCCGTGATATGATTTCTGTATTTCTTCCGCCGTATTTTGTCTGTGATCACTGCAGCGCTCAATAAATTCTGTCTTTTCCAGCAGGGGAAGATAGCTTTCCAGATAGTTTTCCGTATAAATCAGTTCCTCCTGCTCTCCCAGTGCTGTCAGACACAGTGCCTGTTCTCTGTAGCTTCCGGCTTCAAATTCCAGTCTTGCATCGGGGACCATCTCCCGTTTCAGGCGGATCAGCCAGTCATCCTCTGTGGTTCGTTTCCGGCGCTCCAACAGGAGAATTCTAAGTTTAAAAGGCGTATTTTCGAAAGCCGTAAGATAAGCCGCAATGGTATCCGCACACGCTTGCTCCTGCCCCAGTACATAATCGAAGATCACAACGGTATCTGTAAAAGGCCGGAACTGCCACACTGCATCCGCTTTCTTTTTTGCAAAATAACCGAACCAGTGGGAGGGCATTTTCCGCAGCCATTCCAGCGCCAGGCGGCTTTTGCCCATACCGCCCTCCCCAAGAATCGTCCACCAGGAGAACTTCTTGTCCTCTTCCAGGAAATGGTACAGTGCTGTCTGCTCGGTCTCTCTGCCAATAAATTTCAGGAATCCGTTGGTAAAATGCATTCTGCCGAAAGCCGATGTTGCCTTTCTGCTCTCCCGATAAGGATTCACAGAAATCAGCTCTTTTAATCCATTTCTTCGTTGCAGCCGCAGCAGTGCCAGCTCTTTCAGGAATTCCGGCAGATCCGTATATTCGTCCCCATAGGGAATGATTACCGCGTTGCCCGGCAGCAGTGGTGCCGTATCTCCCTTTTTCATCAGGTAAAAATAAGGGATGTCGAATGTTTCTAATTTTTCCGAAGCAAAAGACAGAAATCCCGCCAGATTCGGGTCTTCCACAGTTCCACCGCAGCCGACGATTATGATCGGATAGGTGCTGAGAAGATTCTGGATAAACTGCGCTCCGCTGTTATCCAGAATGCTCTGGTACTGGGAGCCGTCCGCGATGATGTCATCCACCCCGTTTTCCTTATCATATCTTCCATGCAGATGGATCACACGATTCGGGCTTTTTCCCCGGATCACAGAGAGGATATCCGCCGGTGTCGTATAAGAGATCCCAGGGTTTCCTACCGATTCCTCGATCAGCATATCATAATTTGTCGTTGTGATCAGATCTCCCGCACGCCAGATCTTCTGTAATACCTCCATGAGAATCTGATTGACAGGATGTACCGATGCGATGGTCTGATCCATAAAATTTTGATAGTTTCCTGCCGCTTTTAATCCCGCCAGCAGATAGGTAGCCGCATCGATCAGTTCCGACGTTGTCCATCTGCCGATTTTTTGCTCCAGTTCGGTCTGTTCCGCAGCCGTCAGATACTCTTTCCCGGCCAGAAGCCACTTTGTCCAACTCAGCTGATGAGCTCCCAGAGACATGGATGCCCCTGCGCCGCATAAATATACGATTTTTTCGCTGTCTGTCACTGCGGACATCAGCTGTGGATACGCTGCAGCCGATATTACGGGCATCTCATGCACCTCCTTGTCTCATTATTTTCTCACTTTATTTTTCACCAGCATCCAGTAATATTTCATTTCCTCACTTCTGCCATACAGCAGGAAAAATACTGCGTGGAACAGGATCACGGCCACGGTTCCCGAAGCCAGCAGGTTCGGGATCGGGCTCCATCCGGCCATCGGGCGGATGCACAGTTCCGTCATTCCGAGGATTCCCAATAGTACCAGCAGATGTCGCAGTGTCTGTCCCATATATTGGCCATAGCCCATACCGAAGAGTGGTTTGCACACATATTTCGGGTAACTGTAGAGGTAGACTACCAGGCTGCTCAGGATCGTGCCGAGGAATACTCCTGCTGCCCCCATCAGCTTGGCGAGCACAATGGATACCGTCAGGTTCACAACAGCTTCCACCAGAGGGATCCTGCGGTCTTCATGGAAGATGCCTGCTGCCTCCTTAAAAGTATTCACCGAGGCCCGCATTCCCTCCATATAGAAATTCACCACCAGTACAAACAGCACGGTCTTATCAAACAGGAAGTCCTCTCCCAGCCACAGTGTTACCATCGGCTGCAGCACGGCGTACATTCCCACTGCCACGCAGCCGAAGCACCAGAAATTGATAAAGTCGATCTTCCGGTATACCTCCCGGTTTCCCTCCCGGTTGCTGTCTAACAGGAAATTGCCCACACTGTTGGTCAGGGTCTCGAAGATCCGATTCAACAGGGCTGTGATACCGCCGATGATCAGATGATAGTTTGTATAGAGGTTCATAACTCCCAGTCCCAGAATGCCGGTAATCACGATACTGTCGCTTCCGGTGACCAGCATTTTTCCCAGTTTATGGCACAGCAGACCTTTTACCTTGGTCACGATATCCGTCTTGACCTCTTCCGGGACCGGTGCCACCTCTTTTTCCCGGGTAAAGGGATATTTTTTGCTGATATACAGGGAGATCAGCAGGTTGGATACCACCTTCCCCATAGTCTTCACAATGAGAAACAGGATAAAATTGTGGAATGCCACCAGCACATAGACCTGCAGAGCATTCTGTACCAGATACGTAACAAAATAGATGGTATCCGGGATATAATTCATCATGTCCGCGTAGAGCAGTGATTTCTTATATGCCAGAAAATAAGAACACAGGCAGTCCACAAGGAACAGGGCATAGATCAGATAAATGCTGTCCGGGATCTCCACATCCCCGACCAGCATCGGCAGGAACAGTCCTACTACAACGCCGATCAGAAGCACTACGCCGGAGATCACTATGTAACATTTCTTGTAAAAATGCAGCAGTGTATTGATCTTCGCCGTATCCCGTTCTGCCACCGGCTGATACATATGGTAGATAATGGCAGTTCCGATCCCCAGATCCGCCAGCGACATCATGGAAATAATACTGCTGAACAATCCGTTGATGCCGTTATAATCCCCGCCCATGGTAGAGACCAGCGCTTTCTGCACGATAAAAGCCGTGATCAAGATGATGGCGTTGGTGCCTACGGATGCTATGACATTGATGATTGATTTCTGGGTTCTCTTCATGAACGATTTCCTTTTTGCGTAAGTATCCTGTTATGTTCTGCCGCCATATTTTCTATGGTGTAGCTCTGGATCCTGTCGATGGCACGGGCAGACATTTCTTCTCTGCGTTCCGAAGACTCTGTCAGCGCAAGGAGTGCCTTTTTCATCTGTTCCAGATTCTCGTTGACCACAATGTAGCCTTCCTCTCCGTTTCGGATCAGTTCCAGTGCGGCTATGCAGCGGTCTGTGCTGATCACAGGGAGTCCTGCTGCCATAGCTTCATTGATCACCAGTCCCCAGATATCCTCCCTGGTGAAGAGTGCAAAAATATCCATGGCCCGGAAGAATTTCATCAGCCGGTCTTTTGGCATAAAATCCAGGAAATGAACATTCTGCAGATGATTTTCCTCACAGATCGCCAGGTATTCCTGCGGAGGGGTTCCCCCGACGATATAGACTCCTGTATTTTCCGGCAGGTCCTTACAGCAATGTAACAACAGATCCATGCCTTTCCGGGGGATGAACTGTCCCACGGATATAACGGCACATTCCTCCGCAACTCCGAATTCCTCTTTCCACTGCTTTTTCTCTTCCGCGGTCAGTTTCTCTGTCAGGCAGTCGGCCTTTTTCACGGAAGTAAAGGGATAGCGGATAATGTTCTCCGGCTTTGCACCGTAGGTGATGCAATACCTGTCAAATTCCTTTGAGCTGCTGAGGCATTTTTCTGCCGCTCTGATAATATAACGTTTTAATGTTGCTTTCACACCGGAAGCCTGCCCGGCAAATCCCCCGTCTCCTTCATAATAGTACGGAATCTTCCTATGTTGCAAAGTATATGCCGCCAATAGTGCCGTAGGAGATGCCAATACTGTCAATACCACAATATCATACAACCCCTTCTGTAAATATTTTACGATCTCCGGGCAAAACGCAGTATCTGCACTCATTCGCCGGCCTTTTAATATGATTCCCTCAAAGGTATCAAAACAATATTTTTTCCATTCTTCACTTCGTTCTGTTGAAGCATCCGTTTCAAACAGTGCTGTCAGTTCACAATATTTTCCCAGTTCGTTATAGAAATCTACTTTATACGGAGACGGGATATTGGTTATATATAATACCTTCATCTTTTTTCCCCATAGACAGTCAGGACTTCCTGTCCAAATCTTTGCTTTGAAAAAAATGTTACTGCTTCTTCCATTTCCCCGCTAATACCTTTTTTTCTGCATTCACGAATAACCTTTTCAATCTCCGCTAAGTCCCCTGTCACTATGGTTCCGGCTCCTTTTTTCACAACTTCCGCGCATGCTGTATCGGCATATACAATCGGCCAGGTGCCGCATGCCATAGCTTCTGCCACCGTCAGGCCAAACGTTTCCTCTCTGCTTGGATTTACAAATACATCTGCCGCCGTATAAATCTGTGCCAGTTTTTCGGTGGTATCCGTCCTTGGCAGGCCTAAAACATTTGCCGGCAAAGAAGCAAGCTGCCCTTCGCTGAGTCCGACCAATACAATCTTATATTCCTCCCCCAGTCTGTCAGCCAATGCCAAAAATGTAGAAAGCCCCTTTCTCTCTACCCACACGTTGGCAACTCCCAGAACCACAAATTTATTCTCCAGATGATATTTTTTACGGAAATCGCTTGGTGTCGGCCGGTATATATCGAGATCAATTCCATTATAAATCACCCGAACCGGATAATCCTTCAGGAAGCTCTCTTTCACCCTTTCTGCCAGCCAGTAAGAGGGAACCAGCAATGTCATATCTTCTATTCCGGTAAACGCTTCCTTCTTCCTGAGATAATTCTGTCTGGAACGGTCTATTCCCATGCTGGCCGGATATTGACGGGTCAACGGACAATGGTGGCATTCTTCTTTCCATTTATCGCATCCCACCTGTTGAAAGTATACGCAGTGCCCCGTAAAAGGCCAGCAGTCATGCAAGGTCCATACCACCTTTATCTTTTTCCGTTTCAAATAGCTAAACAGTAACTCTATGTTAATATAATATCCATGCAGATTGTGTAAATGGACAACATCCGGATGATACTCCTCCACCTTTTTCAGGAATTCTATCGTTGCACGACGGGAAGAAAATCCCTGAGCATCCCAAAGTCTTGTTGCCACCGCATGCATTTTGCAATCCCACATCGTACCGATTTCTATTGTTTTCCGATTCCCCGGATCATTATGAAATTTATGTTCTCCGTATGCAATAATGCAATCATGTCCATTATTTACCGCAGCATCGTACAAATCTGTAACAATACGTCCGGTTCCAGTCACACCGCAGACAGAGTTGACCTGCAATATTTTCATAGTAAACCTCTTTTCTCTGATTTCTGACAATTCGATTTGCGGATTCATTACCCCAGAATCAGCTTCGCAGCTTCAATAGCCACGCATTCGATCAGATACCATCTGCTGTATCCGTTGATACGGTAGCAGTACAGATATCTGTCCCGGATCCGCTTCTTCGCCGCCTTCAGATCCTTGTGGTTACTGGCACCTCCCATGTGGAAATTCGCCAATACCTTATCCACGGTGACGATCTGTTTTCCCAGCTTCCGCATCTGGAGGAAGAATCCGTAGTCATCATGGATGCCCAACTGGCGGAAGGGATATTTTTTGTAACATTCCGCCCGCACAAAGGTCGTAGGATGATTCCAGTCTCTGGAGGTCTGAAACTTTCTGGTCCTTGCTCTCTTGACAAAGGTACTGCCGTCTGCTTTATGCATTCGTATATCGGCATACATGAGGTCGCAGCCTGTCTTCCGGAACGTATCTACTGCTGTCTGCACGGCTTCCGGTTCATACCAGTCATCGCTGTTGATGATACCGATGATGTCACCGGTGGCATTGCGGATGCCCTTGTTCATGGCATCGTAGATGCCGCTGTCCGGTTCGCTGAGAACGTGATAGCGGATCCCTCTCGCCTCGAGCCGGGAACGGTAGGATTCTGCGATTTCCACGGTCCGGTCCCTGCTGGCACCGTCTATGATCCAGTATTCGATGTTTGTATAGGTCTGTGCCAGTACGGATTCTATCGTATGAGCCAGTGTCTGCTCACTGTTATAGGACACCGTGATAATACTGACCAGGGGTTCTTTTTTCTCTTTCCTGCCGGCATTGCGGGCAATGGTCAGGGTGCCGAAAGCCTTCCTGGCCAGCTTCCCCGGCTTCCCCGGAAGATAAAATGCCATTCTGACGAAAGGATTCAGCCATCCGGCATGAAATATGTGTCGTCCGGAGGCCTGTGCCAGCTCGAAGACCATATCCGGGGTACTGCGGTAAGCATCCTCCTGGGGCCAGAAGAGTCCGCCCTCTCCGGACTCCGCCAGTGTCCGCAGATACTCACACAAATGGTCGATCCGAAGCACACTGCGCTCATTATGGTAAGTCGGGAACAGGGGCAGCTTCTGTGCTATTTTGACCAACGTCTTGTAATTCCCCTTGCAGCCGGGGCCGTAGATCATGGGGAGGCGTAAGATTGCCAGCCTTGTCCCTGTGGACGCTTCCGCTGCGAACAATTCCTGCAGCTTCTGTTCCGCCTGCCATTTGCTGTCTCCATAAAAATTGGAAGGAGCCGGCTTCGTATCCGCCGTGATCCGGACCGGTTTCCGACTGTTACTGCTGTCTCCGTAGACAATGATGCTGCTGAAGTAGACATACTGTGCGACATCGTCTGCAATGACCTTTTTTGCCACCTCTACGGCCAGGTCACAGTTGATGGCATAGTACTCCTGCTTCTGCTCTTCTGTGAGACTGCTGATATCTGCATGGGCTTTGCCGGTGACATTCATCACGCTGTCATATCCGGACCAGTCTATAGCTTTCCAGGCATCTCCCCGCAGGCTGACGATATCTGCCTGATATTGTCCGGGATATTTGGTTGTAAGGTAATTATGAAAAGAAGTGCCAATATAACTATTGGCACCCAGGATCAGTATTTTTTTCATTTTTTGTCGGAATTCTCCTTATTATGTAGACTCCCGGTACCGCCTTCCACGACACCGTCCTGCCTGAGTACGCTTACAAAGGTACCGAAAAAGCAGTAAAGGTCCATACCCAGACCATATTTTTTCACATAGTCACCGTCCAGCTTTGCTTTGACGGGAATCTCCAGTTCGTCTCTGCCGTTGATCTGCGCCCATCCGGTGAGTCCGGGAAGCACATCATTGACTCCGTATTTATCCCGCTCTGCGATCAGATCATACTGGTTCCAGAGAGCCGGCCGCGGCCCCACGATGCTCATATCTCCCTTGAAGATATTGAAGATCTGCGGGAGCTCATCCAGACTGGTGCGACGCAGAAATTTTCCGGTTCTGGTAATATACTGCTCCGGGTTGCTCAGCATATGGGTCGGCATATCCTTCGGTGTGTCGGTCCGCATAGTCCGGAACTTATAGATCTGAAAATAGCTTTTATGGATGCCTACCCGTTTCTGTGTGAAAAGGATCGGTCCCGGAGAGTCCAGCTTGATGGCAATACACAGGAGCAGGAGGATCGGTGACAGCACAAGAATACCAATGCCGCTTAACAGGACGTCAATGACTCTCTTTATCGGTGTATAAGTACGGATCCGCTTCTGCGTTGCTGTTGTCATGTATCTTCTCCCTTCGTGTTGCTCTTGCCCTGTTTCCCTGCCCGGAAACCGTTCATACTACTCTTATCAGGATGGGCCATTGGCTACTCTTCTGCCGGATGATAAGTGGTTACAATTTTTTCCACCGCTGCCCGGATATCACTGTTTTCATCCATGGCTTCCCGCTCCAGCTCCACCAGCTGGCTGCGGAACACTTCTTCATCGAATTCAATGGGTTTGCCGATGAAGATCATCTTATTGGCTGTTTCCTTCAGTCCTTCTTCATTCATCAGCAGTTCCTCATACATTTTTTCACCGGGACGTAAGCCCGTAAATACGATCTGAATATCCTCCCCGACACGATAGCCGGACAGTTTGATCAGATTCGTGGCCAGATCCAGGATTTTCACCGGTTCTCCCATATCCAACACGAAGATCTCTCCGCCCTTCGCATAGGCTCCCGCCTGAAGTACCAGAGATACTGCTTCCGGAATCGTCATAAAATACCGGATAATATCCGGGTGGGTCACAGTCACAGGACCACCCTCGACAATCTGTTTCTTGAACAGCGGGATCACGCTGCCGTTGCTCCCCAGTACATTACCGAACCGGACCGCCACATAATTGGTCCGGGAGCTGCGGTTCATGGACTGGATCAGCATCTCACAGAGCCGTTTGGAAGCACCCATGATATTCGTGGGGTTTACCGCCTTATCCGTGGAGATAAGTACGAATTTATCCACTCCGTACCGGTCTGCTGCCTGTGCTACCTTATAGGTACCGAATACATTATTTTTAATAGCCTCGTGTGGGCTGTCCTCCATGAGCGGCACATGTTTATGTGCAGCTGCATGATACACGATATTCGGTCGATATGTCTCGAAAATGCTGTCAATACGCTCTTTGTTACGCACAGATGCGATCAGTACCACCAGATCCAGCTCCGGATACTTGCGGATCAGCTCCTGTTGGATGTCATAAGCATTATTTTCATAGATATCCAGGATGATCAGCTGCTTCGGATGATGGGCTGCCAGCTGTCTGCACAGTTCACTTCCGATGGAACCGCCGCCTCCGGTCACCAGTACGACCTTACCGCCGACATGTTCCAGCACTTCCTCCGTGTTGATACGGATCGGCTCTCTGCCCAGCAGATCCTCAATCTCCACTTCTTTCAGACTGGATACGGAGACATCGCCGTTGATCAGCTGATAAGTTCCGGGAATGGTCCGGAGTTTACAGCCGGACTCCTTGCAGATATCCAGAATTTCTTTTCTCGTCTGCACACTGGCAGAAGGAATTGCGAAGATGATCTCATCAATACTATATCGTCCCACAGCATCCAGAATACTCTCTCTGCCACCGACGATCGGTACTCCGCGCATCAGTTTACCGTGACATCCGGGCTGGTCATCGATAATGCATTTGGCCCGCATACTCAAATAGCGGCTGTTCTCGATCTCCTTGAGGATCATATCACCGCCGGCTCCCGCACCGATGATCATGACATTGACACAATGTTCCTTACCCAACAGGTTCATGCGTTTATTATTGATCAGACGTAAGATACGATAGCCGAAACGGATACAGCAGATGGCCAGTGTCAGCAGGAAAAAGTACAGCACCGAATAGCTTCTGGGCATCCGGTTATCCGTAAATTTACAATAGACGAACTGCGCCAGCGATGCACAGGCAGTCGCCCCCACGATATTGACCAGTTCATTGGCACTGGCATAGCGCCATACACTGCGGTACAGCTTCCATATCACAAAAAACAGCAGAGTTCCTATAATATTCGGAATCAGGAGGTTCTCGCAATGTTTAAAAAACATAGGATCAATATCCTGAAAGGAAAAATCATACCGGATATACAGTGCTGCAAAGGACACCAGCAATATGGACATAACATCCATGATCACCAATGCAATGATCCTTTGCAGAGGAACCCTTGAATTATATCTATTCTCCATCACAGATTGCCTTTCTCCAAGCGATGAACAGCATGGTGATCGTCAGGCTGGATACTCCCCAGGAATACTCCAGCAGACCGAATGTCACCGGGATCAGCACAAATAATTGTGCCGCTGCCGACGCAGAATCTTTCATTTTCGCATAATTCCTGCCAAACTTTATCAAAGACCACAGCACCAGCACTGCAAACAGGAGCATCATCGGAACACCGAAATCCGTACCGTATTGCAGGAAAATATTGTGCGCATGTCCCACCCAGTAATATGGATGCAGTTGGAAACCCTGTTCGGAATACGGGTGTCCTGTCAGGTTCAACTGACTGATATAGTATTTATAAATGGTACTCCGTACCAGCAAGGTATCCGTATCCTGTTCCGGCTGTAACAGCGGGATCTTATTCGCCGGAATCTCGGTCTGTGCTTCTGCTGCTTCTGCTTTCATTGCAAAGGGGGAATATTCCAGTGCATTTTCAAAAGTATCGAAAATTCTCCCCAGAGCTGCATCCATATATTCATCGATATCCACGAATTTTTCTGAATTCCAGGGATCCCAGGAATGAACCTTTCCCTCGTTCCACTCTCCCCAGAACCATACCGGATGGTGGAACACGGGAGGCAGATACCTGATAGCGCTAAAGCAGATGGGGAACGTTAAAAGTACACACAAAGACAATACCATCAGATTTTTGAACCATTTTTTATATTCCTTTAATTTACAGATCATCCACAGGAAACAGCCGATCATCAGAACAGCCACCACCCAGCCGGTACGACCTATGGTCAGCAGTTCAAAGGTCAATACCACGCCGGCCCCCAGCCAGTAATACAGCCGGATCCACTTGTTGCACCGGTTCTTCGTCACATACAGGATCTTCGCAAAGACCGCTGCCAGTACTTCCAGATAAAACAGCGCATTCAGGTTCGGATTGTTATATATTCCCTGATATCTTACACTGTCGTAAGGACGGAAGACACAGCAAAATCCCTGAAATACGAAGAATCCCAGTATAATACCGTTCATGCATCCCTGGAACAGATCTTCCCTCTCCTCCGCAGTAAAATCCGTCAGATAGAAACAGCCGAACATCAGAAAATAGCAAAGCGGCCATACGTAATCACTTCGGGAAAAGATCATCAGAAGCATCATTACGCCCCACACTGCCAGAAATTTTTTATCAAAAGAGGGGTATTTTTTCTCTATGGCCACACGGATTACCGTATGAATCAGTGCATATCCAAACAAAAGCACCGACAGTGCCGCCGACACTCGTCCGTTCACAAAAGAGTCGAAAGAAGTCACTCTCACCGCGTAAGCTGCTCCTGCTGCTCCGCCCAGGATCGTCCAGAGCAGATATGGAAGCTTATGCGCCCTGATCTCTCCCCATTTGCAATGGGATAAAAGAAGCACTGCCATGATGCTGCCGGTCATATTGCGGAATGTCTCAATATAGCCATCCAGTCCGGAACCGGTCTTGGTCCTCTGATCGATCAGGCAGAACATGAAAAAGCAGAGGGTATATAGTATCCGCTTCTTAGACCATATATTGAATGTTTTACCTTTTATTGTAAGTTCCATATTGATATCCTCATTTTCTGCTTTTTAATAGGACCACATTTTATGGCATACTCTTTTTTATTTTAATCAATTTGGACTATAAGTACAAGCCTTTCTTTATCAGTCTATGAATTCTTAAGAAAATTTCAACTGATTTTCCAAGTCAAAGTTCAGTTCAAGCGCAAATAATAGTTGACATTTTCGTATAATAAGTGTATTTTTATATGATTTAGATTCAGTAAGATCTATTTGGACGGTTTGGGATAATAGGAGGTATTATAGTATGCACGATTTTGATTATGTTCCCGCAGAAGAATGGAAGCCTGTTAGGGATGAACTTCTCCAGATTATTCTCAGATTACAAAATGAAGTAAGTGACAGTTTTTCTTTTCAATATCATTTCGTGGGCAGTAGCAAACGCAAGATGATAACTCGTGACCGGAAATCTAACATTGGGTTTGACTTTGATGTGAATATTGAAATAAACGACCCTTATGAAGATTATTCTGCAGCAGAAATTCGGAAAATAATTCATAGGGGGCTCGATAGAGTTACCCACTCTTGGGAATTTTCGGGTTCCGGATACAATTATGCCGAAGAATCCACCCGCGTCCTTACAATCAAGGTAAAGGACAGCTTCAACTCCCGAATCCTACATAGTTGCGATTTCTGCATTATTAATGAATGTGGAAACGGTCTACAGCAATATATTCGCTACAATAAAAAACAAAACAGTTATTCATGGGAGTACCAACCAAAAGGATATTCAAAATTGCCATCCAAGATTGAGTGGATTAAAAAGCACCAATTGTGGCAACAGGTTAGAGATATTTACATTGATAAAAAGAATAATAATACCGATAATAACAAAAAGTCACGTTCCTTTTTTGCTGAAACAATTCATCAAGTTTGTCAGCAAAACGGATATTAACAAACCGGTGAAAAAAAGCTTTAAAGGAACGGCGGCAGAGAGAAGTTAGTCTCTCTGCCGCTGTTAAAGCTTAGATTCGTATTGCTGTATGCACCTCTCTGATTCTCTCCGCATATTCAAATGGCATCATATATTGCAGTCTTCCCATCTCTTCGCACATCTGTTTTTTCTCATCATCAGATAATTTTTCCGTATTTTTCTCCCAGAATGAGACAAAATTTTCCCATCCGTCAGCCAGGATCCATGCCAGATCATATGCCTTTTCCAACGTTATCTGCTTCGTGCAGAGGAATTCCCCCAGACTTTCCAATGCAAGCCGTCTATATTTTTCCCGGGATAGCGGTGGTAGTTCGTCTACAATACAGTTAAGAACATTGGCTTGGTTTTCATCAAGCTCTAGCATTCCTTGCTCCACATTCTTTTCCACAATTCTTTGTACCATATCCTGTTCTACCTCTGTCAATGGCTTTCTGGTCAGTAATAATAAATAGATAAGTTCGTTGATATCTATTTCATCTTTTTGAAGAATTGCATTTAAGCACAGCTGTTCGTTATCTTGCAGCCATACGTTTTGCTCATTTTGACTCAGTTTTTCTTTACATTTTCCAAGATCAGCCGTTTTCTCCACTAATGCATGAAAATTCCTCTGAAGCAATGAGTTTTGCGTGTTCTCCTCGGTTTCTATTGTAAAATTCGCCTCCATATAGTGTATTGGAAGTGTCATCCACTCTGAATATTTCCGTAACAATATATCTATGGCTGCCGCTGCTACAGATTGTGACGCTTTATAATGGCAGATAGTTTGTAATGTTCCATTTACACAGATTCGATATAAATTTACCGTTTCCGGCGCTGTTGCAGGTCCCGGAATAATCTTAGTCCACAATCCCCATGTCTGAATATTTCCCACAATGCTTTCCAAATTCCGGATCAGATGGTCAATATTTATTCGATCTGATAATATCATGTTTCTTATCACACTCATCATTTGATCTGCCCACAGATAAGACCACATGATGAGATTATCCTCAGTAATATCACGATATCTGTCAGTGTCCTGAAGCATTTTCCAAATATATCTCAGCAACAGCAGATATACTGCCCCGTATCTTGCATTATCTTCTCCGGCATAGGAAAACAAAGCTTCAATGGTTGCAAGTATCTCTTGTTCCTCCGCATGCACTGTGAACTGCATTTCCAGCTTATGTAACAATCTGACAGGATTATGATTATCCTCGAAGTCTTCTCCTAGCCGATTGTTATCATTCAATTGTATAGGAAGTACACTACCCACCTTTTCAACATTGCAGGCAGCTGTACTACAGTCATAATATTGTCTGAAGTAATCCGGATATAATGGCAGTATGTATTTCTGCATTTCTTCCCTGAATAACCAATCCTCCTCCAGAATCTTATCCATTTTCAGCTGCTGGAATGTTTCCGACAGATCTTTCTCTGCTCCTGCTTCTCTATCAAGCAAAAAATGCAGCATTTGTTCTACATCTCCCTCTTTCCAGCCAATATTCAGCCTGGGATATCCGGGCAACAGATAATCCCTGGATATATGGTACTCGATACCATCATACTCATCCACCACCGTCACATTCTCCGGTTGTGACAATGCTTGTTGTTCCCAACGCTTCATTATTTTCTGAGGAATCCTTCTTTGCTCTGACAGTGTTATATAATATTCACAATAGATCGCATCATATAATTTCTGTATTTCTTCATCTGTAAGCAGAGCTTCCCTATAGATTTCCGGCATGCAATGTATCCCCATTGCAAATATATACTGGCATGCTCTTTGATCCTCCTTACGCTCCATATATTTTAAGTTCTTCATAAAGGCATTCATCATTTTTTGGAGATAGGTAACTGTTTTTTTCTGTATGTCCGGGTTTTCCATGAGATAAGGTTGAAGCCACGAATCAAGCCACTCATAATAGGCACTTATCTTTGTTTCTTCCGGTCCCATGATGTAAACGCCCTTCATCAACAGGTCTGCTAACAATATGGACAGGCTTTCCTTTTTTCCCGCTTCTCCTGTATAATCACCATACTGATAAGCAAATGGAGAAAAATGCTTCAGTATCCATTCTGAAGCTGAGTATTTCTTCTGTAAATTCATATTTGATCGCCAGATTTTTTGTATCAGCTTTGGGAAGTCTCTGTGCATATAAAAAATATAATAATCTTTTTCCGGCATATTGACATGCTCAACACGGTCTTTCTGAATGAAACTCTTTGGAGATAATGCATCAAATATATATTTTTCCAGCACATTTAGTGCACCATCATCATCTGTCCGTGCATTTTCCAAAGTCCAATAGATATATTCTCTATCCGGTAGCACATACTGTATATTGTGTTCTATTATTTTTTCATATATCTCGAAATATTTCTCTGTGCTGATCCGATGTGTCCACCGCAGATATTTTAGGAGATCAAAGGTGTTGTATATATTGCTTTCACCCACAGATGAATAACTGGTCAGGATTCTGTCATCTACACAAAGCGGTAGTTTTTTACTCTCTACCACCCGGAGTTCTGAAGCCAGCATATCGGTATAAGTCATATCTTCATTTTGCTCCGTCATTTGGAAGAATGCTATTTTTCCTTTATCTTTATACTGCAATAATATTTCTCGTAATTCCTCCAATTGTCTGCAGATTATTTTCTTCTCTTGTATCTCATGATACTGTTCACGAATATAATGGCTGCTTTCTTCTGCCGACAGCAACCGGAATTTTCTGCCGATCAGCTTCAACAGATTATGTTTATCCCATTTCACCAGAATATCCATATCTACATACAGGTTTTCAGGAGCTTCCAGATCCAGCTTTTTCTCCAGTTCCCGGACAACCTCTTCCCTGCTGCCGGTAGTACAATTTCTTTTTACGTATTCATCATAGGTCTCCTGTGAGATTTCTCTCCTTCTGTATAACGCTGATATGAGTTCCATATCCCGGATTCCGTCTGCTCCTCCCTCCTCAGATATCCACATTGCTCCATACTGCAGGGCTGTCTTTTGTCTGCTTACTTGTGTTCTGTCAAGAAGGGAGAGTTCCTCCGGGTTTTCCGGATTCTGTGAAACCACAAATTCAACCTTTAGCTCCTCGCACTTCTGGACTGTTCTGTAATTTGCGTTCACTAAATCTTCCTGTGCCACAGGGATCTTCCTTATTTCTTCAGACAATACGCCAAACAGGATTCCGGCCACATAGACTCTGTCCATACTTTCCAGCAAATCTTTAAGTGCTCCGACTGCATACAAGAATAAACAGGACGAGTAATCCAGAACAATCTCTCCCTGCTTCAACTCCTTCATTTGTTCCTGCCCATAATAGTGTGCGCCGAATTCCAGTGGCACAAAAGTCCCGCTATTCCATTGCCCCAGGAAATATTCTCCATAGTTTCTTTTCGACGCATCTACAAACAGATGGCTGATCAATTCTCCACCATACAGGGACTGCACATGTTCTTCCGCCTCTTTTTTCCTCTCCATGAGCAGTTCCAGCACTTCTTCTACGCTCTTTGCCTGTACCAGATTTGCTTCTTCCCCAGACATCACCTCTTGTAAATATTGTCCAGTGAAATCACTATTTCCGGTTCGGTTGGCAATGTCAATTGCCCAAAGCAGAATTCCCGGCTGCCGATTTGACAATTCTATTGCTTTTTCAGCATATTTCCATGCCTGGATATTATCATTGTTCAGATAATAGACACTGATCCTTTGACAGATAGGCACTGTCAGAACCCCTCTTAGCTCTGATGACAGTAATATTTGCAAGGCTTTACCTTCTTCACCATTCAATGCACACAAATTTGACAGTTTTAAGATAATATCTTCTGTTGCTTTGCATGCCAGTACCCTTTCCCCAGCTGCAATTGCTTTGTCATATTCCCCCATTTGCTGGTAGATATACATTTTATCCCAGCTGACTTCCAGTTCCGTTCCCCATATTTTTTTGTCTTCTAATTCATCAGCAATTTCAAGTGCCTTCTGATTCTCTTGTAATTCCAGCAATGCCTGTATCTGATATAGCATCCCATAGGAATCCTTATGCACATCTACCAGCTTGTCCGCATATTCGGACATTTTGCCCCAATTTTGCTTCGCTTTATAAAAAGTGATAAGGTTCAGTAGATCCATCCGACTTTTAGTCAGTCGGTAATTGCTTACTAAATTTTCTTCCAATTCTTGTTCTCTATTCGGATCTGATTGTAAGAAGAGGCATTTTAGGCGTTTTTTCCTTACTTCCTCAAGTGCTGTATTTTCATCTATCTCCTGTTCATATTTCTGAAGATTTTCTTTTTTATCTTCCACTTTGACAATATATTCATACCAGTATTCATAAGCCGGTCCCTTCAAGAACAGATCCTTGTATTCATGCAAAAGACTTTTGGCTTTCTTCTGATTCTTCTGGTAGATGCTTACTTCTACCGCTGCGATCACACAGGCTATTTTATTCGATGCGTTTTTCGCCGTTTTTTCCAATTTTTCTATTGTAATCTCCGCAGGAAGCGGCAATTTTCTCTGTATTCGATAAAGGATCGCTGTCAGATTCAAGGGGGATATGTTCTGTAATATATGTAATGGTTCCAATATGTCATTTTCATAACTTCCGTCTACAGACAAGGAACAGACCCAAGCATTCAGGATAGTCTCTGCCAGTTCATCATTTTTAACTTGTTCTGCCAACTTTTCTGCCTGCCGATATTCTTCTTGTGCCTTATCTAAGAATTCTTTTTCCGTTAGATGCACGATCCCATTTTGGAACATGTGTGGGTACAAATCCGCACTCTGTCTCAGTTCTTCCGGCAAAGCCATCCAATAGTAAATCACGCCTTTCATAAAGCGATAGAAGGGATTATCTGTTTCCTTCAGAAGTGCTTTGTCAATATAGTCCAGTGCTTCTGCATAGTGCTGCTGTAAAATCATAATAACGCTGAGAAGATAATAGCTTCCGTCATTCATCGGCACAATATCATCTAACTCATAATATTTATCTAATGCTTTATCTGTTTTTCCTGTGTTAATACAGGTCTGCAGATACACATTGAATTTATTGACAGAATCTATCGGCTCCAGTATTTCTTCCGCATTGACATTTTCTCCTGTCATGGACTGCTTAATTGCCCGGAATACGCTGCCGTCCATACCGGGATTTAATTTCTCTGCCATGTCGAATTTCTTTTGTGCCTTTTGGATGTTATTCCGGTCTTCCAAATACCAGATAGCCATCCGATAATAGAGCTCAGCTTTGATTTCATTCCTGATATAAGGGTCATTTCCAAGTTCCACGATCACTTGGCGTAATTGTTCCCACGCAGCTTCTATATCGCCCTTCCGATGTAACTGAATAATGGATTCCAGTTTTTCCTTATATATTCCCTCCAGTCGGGTCTGAAAATCCTGTATTCCCGCAACTGTCACAGGGATCCTGGTCTGAATATATTCTCCCGCCACCAGTTCGTTTTGATGCGGATATTCTCCATGTAGGTCATTTATTACCGGTATTTCGTTCTCTTTTAAAAAGGTCTGGCTTGATATAACACTAATTGCTCTTATAGCAATGGCTCTTTGACTTTCTGTATTTTGCTGGGCCACAATGCCAACAATATTTCCACCTGCAATAATCGGGCTTCCTGATAAACCAGAAAAATCTGCCTCTTTATTGTTCAATGCATCAAACAATTGATCTGTAACACTACTATCATTTGGAGTTACGGAGCCTACCGATTCCAAATTTGTCCAGCGTCCTTCCGCAAAGAAGTTTTTATCAAATCCGTATACCCAGGCTGAATCTCCCGGATATAGTCTTGTAGCCGCCAGAATAATTTCCTCTGAGTCTACTTCCTCTTCCAATTCAAGAAGTACAAACCGATCTTCTTCTGCAAATTCTGATATACACGCTGACGCCCACACTTCTCTATACTGCTGCTTAGGAAATATAAGCTTCAGGCGCTCCTCCTTGACACAATGTTTTACAGTAAGCGCTCTTCTGTTATCAATTAAAAAAGCATTCCCTTTTTCTTGCCCATCAATTTTTGCCACTATTTTTTCTATTTTATCCGTTAGTTTTTTGTCTTGCTCTTCCATAAAGCTTCCCCTTCCGTTTCTCCTATTGTTTCTAATTGCGAGAGATCATAGTTTTTTATAATCTTCGCCGGTATTGGTGCTTCATCCATGATGCTTCCTATTACGCTGGGCGATGGATGTCCGTATTTTTCTCCGTCCGTTGACAGCAGATAATACGATACTGACGTATTTTTTATAAATTCCCGGCTAATATTTGCCCAGGATCCATGGTGAGGCAATTTCACCGCATCAATATATTTCGGTAGTTTTTCCTGAAACAGTTGCATAGGGCAGTCTCCCGGAAACAATAACGTAATATCGTCATATTGCAAAAAAAATGAAATGGAAGATCTGTTCGTAATGCTGTGATCTATTCTAGTTTTCCATTCTACGATATTTATTTTCCGGTAGTCTGAACTCTGAATTCCCGGGCTACTGATATTTTTAATTTCCCGTTCATGTTCTTCAGTAGAAATATTTACTAATGAACCTTCAAATGCTGCATTATATAATACGTCATCATATATCTTGAAATTCCTGATATTCCGCTTCATATCCGAAATCCAGTAATTGACCAACTGGTTCAGTTCCTCTTTTCCCGGATTCAGCAAATTACATCTGATTTTGTCTGACAACATTACGGTTTCTACGTTCTCTGTGCATACTGCCCTGCCCATAAATCTTTCATTCCAGTGGTACCCATGACCCAATAATAGTTCCGCCACTGTGTTTCCCTGCGTGACACTGATATCATGACTGCCGCTTTTACTGTTTATATTTCCTTGTAAACATCGGTGTACAAGGGGTACAAACAAGATAAAATAGAAATGAGGGGCGATAGAGCGGAAATGTCAGATTTTCCACTCTATCTGAACATGGTCGCTGGTGGCCTTGATTGTAGAGATCAAGCCATCGGCGGCTTTTCTTTTGTCGTCAAAATCTATGCTGTCCCAGTTGTCGAGATAATAGGATAACTTCTTTATCTGCTGGGGAGATATGGTTTCAACGCTCAATTCAGCGATTGCCTTTGAAATGGTCTGGCGTCGGGTGTCCAGTTCTTCAATTTTTTTGTTAGCGTAGGCAAGCAAGGTCGCATTGGCTCCGGTCAGCGTATCCAGCAGCTTTTCAATTTCTGCCTCCACCTGTGCCAGCTCCACTTGATAGGCGGTCAGTTTCGGATTGACTTTTTCCTCCCTGCCGTGGAGTATCTGAAAATCTTTGAACTTTTCCTGCATGGCCGAGAAAATGAATTGCTCAAATTCTTCTTTGCGGATTTTCCCGCAGCCCGGACAGCCTTTGTTTTCCGTCCGTTTGGTACAGCGGAAATAGCCGGTGCTGTTTGGTACATGGGTGGCTTTCAGAGCATACCCACAATGCCCGCATTTGATTTTTCCGGCCAGCCAAGTATTTTTTGGTTTCCGTCCCTGCTGGAAGGTGGTGTTTGCCATAAGTTTTTTCCGACATTTCAGCCATGTGTCAGAGGAAATGAGTGCTTCGTGGGGAGCGATAACAAGTATCTGGTCTTTTAAGCACCTGTCCTTGTCCTCCTTCACATCCCGCCCCTGATAGAGATAGCAGCCGTTTGTTCCGGCAAAGTCGGAAGCGTCATTGACAATCGCTGCGCCCTGGCTCTTGAAAAATTCGTACAGTTCCAAATCGGCCTGTGCGTAAACGGGGTTTCTTAAAAGCTGGGAAAGAAATGTACGGAACATGGATTTGCCATAAATTTTTATGTCATGTTCCTCGAAGTATCGAGTAATATCTCCGAAGGAGGTTTCCGGTTCAGCGTACATTTCAAACATCAGCCGAACATGGTCGGCGGCTATGGGGTCGGCAACCATTTTCTTTGTGCGGATACCCTCTACCACAGTAGGCTCTAACTGATAACCGTATGGTGCCTGTCCGCTCATGTGAAAGCCTTTCAGGCACCGTGAATAGTAGGCGTCTGTGACACGCTTCTGAATTGTCTCACGTTCAAGCTGGGCGAATACAATGCAGATATTCAGCATGGCCCGGCCCATCGGGGTCGAAGTATCAAACTTTTCTGTGGATGATACAAACTCCACATCATACTCTTGAAACAGCTCCATCATCGTTGCAAAGTCCAGAATAGAGCGGCTTATACGGTCCAGTTTATACACGATGACCCGCCTGACCTTTCCCTTGCGGATCTCGCCCAACAGCTTTTGAAACTCCGGCCTGTCCGTATTTTTACCGGAATAGCCTTTGTCCTTGAATACCCGGCAGCTCCCACCTTTCAATTCATACTTGCAAAAGTCGATCTGACTTTCAATGCTGATACTGTCCTTGCGGTCTACTGACTGTCTTGCGTAAATACAATCTTCTCTGATAAATTCCATATTGGGCTCCTTTCCTTGTTGGAATGGAGCTACCAACCTTACAACTATATTATACCATCAGCAGCCCCGGACAACAATGTTGCGAATGATTAGGGAAATCTGTCCCCATATTTTCTGAACACCTCATAAAGACAACGCTCAATTTCTTTTTTGCGCTGTGCTTTCTCCTTCGGGGGAAGTACCGGCGTGAGGCTTTCCAGCACAATGATCTTCCCTTGAAATGCGACAGACTTTGTTTCTCGTTCATAAGTGACAGCTTGCGTCATTGAAAACCTCCTTTGCGAAAGTGCGTGTATATGCCTGCCTTTCCCGCTTGTCCTGTGGGGAAATGTCAAAAGGCGACACCCAGCAGGTGCCGCCCTTTGAGCTTTCTCCACTTCGGGTCGATATGGCCCGAGCTCAGTAAGGACTGGAATGGTACTTTTCTTTGGCGTCCTCCACGCTGTTGAGGTCAAATACTTCATAAAGCTGCCCCACAACACGCCGTATATCCTTCTTTGAAAATCCGCAGTCCTCCATTGCCATAATGACATAACCGCGGCAGGCGTCATTGCTCCATTCGTCCGTTTCCAAGCCGGGGATCATTCCAAACGCATTTCCCATAAAGTGCTCCTTTTTTGAAAAGATGGGGAGCCACGCCGGATCGGTTGGCCTATCATCAGACAGCATTGCCGGGGGCTCCCCATAGGTTTTCACTTCATTTCAGACACACCGGACGGACATAGGCTTCATGCCCCATAGTATTTCAACTCTCCCCATTCTGATGGCAAGGCGTTCTCATTGCCTGCGACGGCTCACGGCTTGCAAGGCCGCTTCAACGCTCGGACTGTGACTAAACGCAAGTATCCGGGTTCTGCGCCTGTTCCGGTGGAGCCAGCCTTGCCCCACCTATGGCATGGACCTGTTCGCTCGCTCAGTTTTACAAAGACTGTATTCTTTGAAATCCGAGGTCATGGCGGGTCTGTCACACAGCGCGTTCCCCTTCGTATCCGGGTGTCTTTTTATTCAATTTTCAATCTGCATGAGGCTTGTCTGAACCTCGGGCCATTGTGACCCGAAGTGTTTTGCCTCTCATAAGCCATTTCATTTTCCGGCCTAAATCGGTACGCCTTACAAAGAATTTTTCAAAATTTTTTCTAAGCGCCGCAGACCTCGCTCGATTGCGACACGAACCACTTTTTCATGGACGCCCTCTGCCCGGGCAATGTCCTGTTTGGTCATGCCGAGAATGAAATGAGCATAAATCCGTTTTGCCTGTTTGTCCGGCAGACTGGAAATCGCTGCGTGAAGCTCCTGCATGGTCACTTTCCGCTCATACAGTTCATGGGGAGATAAGGCAACAAAGACAGCTTCATGCTCCAGCCCGTCATCCCGATCAAGGGAATAGTAGGCTTTGTGGCGGTATGTACGCAGCCGGTAGGCAGCCTCTTTACGATCAAACTCTTTGAACATTTCTGCAACTTCTTCCGATACTTCCATGAAGCAATCCGATGTATAGAACGGGTAATAGTCCCGCAAATTGATAATAGCCATATTGACCTCCGTTTCGGTTGTTGGTTGACGAGTGACCGAAACGAAGGCGGCGGGGAGCGGCACCGGGGAATGGCTTCGGGCCAACATGACCCGAAGCCGCCCCATAAGAACGCAAAAGCGCCCGGGCGGCATGAAGCCACACGGACGCATGAAATGACATAATAGTTAAGGTTCCAACAAATTTCGCATACATAGCCGGAATAACCCGGAGGCGGGGCTATGCTTTTTTTAACTGATGTAGGTCATGGGCACTGTGAAAAAAGGCAAAGATAGACACGGCGGCAATCCTCCTATATGCCGCCGTGGATTTACACGGTGTTAGGTCGTCGTTGGTTTAGGGGGGGGGCGAAAAGAAACGGCGGCTCTGATTTCTCAAAACCGCCGTATCGTCAGTGATATAGGAAAGCACACGAAATCCTCTGCCCGTCAGCGGTTTTTTTCTTTTCCCCGCTGTGGAGGCAGATGTTTCTTATTGATTTACCACAAGCATAAACTACAAATGTTACACAAATGTCCGAGGTGCCTTTGATTTCGACAAAAAAACAGGCTGAATTGTTACAAAGCTCGGACATTTCAAAAATTTTT
>ENA-UERG01000771-UERG01000771.1-human-gut-metagenome-genome-assembly--contig:-NODE-771-length-29728-cov-5.643250_pt1 | contig 29728 bp, 28 predicted proteins | sample MGYA00242954_ERZ507954 | MGnify/ENA primary metagenome ERZ507954 (study PRJEB26167, sample SAMN06115478) | human gut metagenome | host: Homo sapiens | place: China:Sichuan | collected 2015-01-21... | reverse complement strand
GTAGGGCGGCGCTTTTGGCAATAAAGAATGCCCCATTCGTCAGGTTGGACGAATGGGGCGTTGTTTATTTTGGGTCGTTCCCGTTGTCGAACATCTGCATTTGTTCGGCGGGGGCTTGCGGGGGACGATAGGGGATTCCGAGGTGTTCATAGGCAAGGCGGGTGACGCATCTGCCGCGCGGGGTACGGCTGAGATAGCCGATCTGCATGAGGTAGGGTTCGTAGACATCCTCGAGCGTTACGGCTTCCTCTCCGACGGTTGCGGCGAGCGTTTCCAAGCCAACAGGACCGCCGTCGTAGAAGTCGATGATGGTTTTCAGCATCCGACGGTCGGTGTTATCCAGTCCCAACTCGTCGATTTCCAGTTTGGTCAGCGCATAGTTTGCGATCGCCGCGTTGATCTCTCCGTTGCCTTTGATCTGCGCGAAGTCCCGCACGCGTTTGAGCAGGCGGTTTGCGATACGCGGCGTTCCGCGCGAACGACCCGCAATTTCTCTTGCGCCGTCACCCGAAATCTCCATTCCGAGGATGCCCGCGCTGCGGGTCACGATTTCCGCCAGTTCTTCGGGGGTGTAAAGTTCCAGCTTCATCAGCACGCCGAAGCGGTCGCGCAGAGGGGTGGTCATCTGCCCCGCCCGCGTGGTTGCGCCGATCAGCGTGAATTTCGGCAGGTCGATCCGCAGGCTTCGCGCCGATGGACCTTTGCCGATGATGATATCCAGCGCGTAGTCCTCCATTGCGGGGTAAAGAATTTCCTCAACCGACCGGGAAAGGCGGTGAATCTCGTCGATGAACAGGACATCGCCCTCGGAAAGGTTGGTCAGAAGCGCCGCGAGGTCGCCCTGCTTTTCAATGGCAGGACCGGATGTGATGCGGATATTGACCCCCATTTCGGAAGCGATGATATTCGCAAGCGTGGTCTTACCAAGCCCGGGAGGACCGTAAAGCAGAACATGATCGAGCGGTTCTCCGCGCTTCTTCGCGGCGGCGATATAAACCTTGAGAATCTCTTTGGTCTTTTCCTGCCCGATGTAGTCGTCCAGAAACTTCGGGCGCAGGGAAAGTTCGGTTTCCGCGTCGTCCGAGGTATACCCGGTGTTCATGATACGGTTTTCAAAATCGAATTCGTTTGTATCCATAACAGACCGTCAGTCCTTTCGCCGTCAGTATTTCATCAGGTTTTTCAGCGCCGCGCGGATGATGGCTTCCAGCTCGAGCCGGTCGGTGTCAACCGTTTTCAGCGCCGTCAGCGCCTCGGGGCGGGAGTAGCCGAGAACAATCAGCGCGTCAACCGCTTCGCTGAGCTTGCCTCTGCCCGCAGGAGCGGCAGGGGCGGCGGAGACAGCCCCGCCATCCGGAATTGCACCGCCGTTTTCCTTCAGCATCTTGTCCTTCAGTTCCAGAATAATCCTTGCCGCCGTTTTCGGACCGACCCCGTTCGCGCGGGAGATGGTTCTGCGGTCATCGGTGCAGACCGCGAGCGCGAATTTTTCGGGTGAGAGCAGGGAAAGCACCGCGAGCGCTGCTTTTGGACCGACGCCTGAAACGGTGAGCAACATCCGGAAGGAGGAAAGTTCCGCCTGTGTGGCGAATCCGTAGAGTTCGATATCGTCCTCCCGCACGGCAAGGTGCGTGTAAAGCGTGACCTGCGGCGGGTCGGTAACCGAGCGGGGCGGCATGGCTTCGTAGGTCGTGCCGCTGACAGTCAGCTTATATCCGACTCCGCCGACGTCGACAACAGCAAAAGTCGGCTCCAGATGAACAAGCTTGCCTTTGATATAGTAAAACATGAGAAGTTACTCCTTTTTGGAAGATTCCGTAGTCCGTTCCGCGTCCTGTTCTTCGGTTTCTGTCTTTTTGCGCGGGACTGTGGAAACCACGCCGCGCAGGATCGGAACGCGCCGCAGAACAGGGGAGAAGATGAGCAGGGCAAGGAACAGAAGAACCGAAACGCCCGAAATCGTCAGCCCCAACACCAATGTGCGCGGGCGGTAAACCAGTTGAATGTCATGCGTGCCCGCGTCACCGTCCACACGGAAAGCGACCAGTGCTCCGAGTGCTTTCACGGTATCGACTTCCTTGCCGTCTACCGTTACCTTCCAGCCCGCATCATAGGCAAGGGTGGTCAGGATCAATTCATTGTCGCGGCTCGTTGTCACGCTTCCGTCAAAGGAATGCTCGGTGTAATCCTCGATGAGGAATTGATCGGAAGCAAGGCGTGCAAAAGCATCCTCAAACGCCGTTTTGTCGATCATGGCAATCACAGGCTCGGATTTGACATAATAGAGATCTTTTCCGGTCGGAGTCATGCGCAGGGTCAGCTTGTCACCTTTGGAATGCACACCGAGCGACGCAATCCGCAGATTCTCTCCCGTACCCCATTTGCCGCATTCGGTGTAATCTCCCGTTGTGTCGTTTGTCAGCGTCAGCGTGACCTCGCGCGGGTACTTTGTGGGCAGATAGAAGTACACCTCGCCGTCCTGCGGCACTTCGAAGCTGTAGGAAATAACCGAGGAATCCGAAACACTGCTGTAGCAGGTATGCTTCTCGGCATAGTAGGGAGCACCCATTCCCACATCGTTTTGCGTGACTTTCACGGGAACAAACAGATCCGCGCTTTCGTCTCCGAGCATCGCCGCAACCATGGCGTTCAGCCGCGTAAAGGGCGTGTAATAGGGATCTGTATACTCGGCGTTCCGAACGGTTTCGTCAATTCCCAGTTTGCCGTTGATAAAGGCTTTCAGCTTGTCAATCGCACTTCCGATTTTGCTTGCGTCCTCCGGGTTCTTTTCGGCGTCCTTGCCGTCTTTCTTTTTGTCCTCCTTCGGCTCGATCGGTTTGTAGCCCAACTCGAAATCCAGCAGGCTGTCGCTCACGCCGTAGGCAAGCGAGAGGGCATAGGGGTTGCGATAGGCGGTATAGCCGTTGACGGTATCGGAACGGTACTCTTCATACCAGTAGGTTTGCGAGGCAGAACCCGTGTCGGAAATGATATATTTCAGACCGAGCAGGGAATCGTTGATCGGAGTCCCGCCGAGATATTTGGACCAGTGCGACATGGAACTGTAACCCATTTTGTCAAGAAACTTGATGGTTTCCTGATTGAGCGTGGAGGTTGAACCGGAAAGCCCGCGGATGTTCAGCGCCATGTTGTCGTTGAGTTTGCGGAAGAGGGTCTTTTCCATGCGGTAAAAGCTCTTGTCGCTTTCCTGCACGGTCTCCACGATCGGGCGGGTGCGGTTCAGATAGTTGTTGTAGTAGCTGTATCTGGAGTAGACCACATCGTCATCCAGCGCGTTCATGCACCAAAGTCCGTTGAGGAAACATTCGATTGCAACCACCGCAACCATCACCACGCTGATCACCTGCTTGTCTTTTCGCGAGCGGTAAAGTCCCAGCACCGCGAGCCAGACGGCAATCAGAATCAGCGTAAACCAGATGCAGGTGTAATCGTTTGGTGCAAGATACTCGTTGTCCGGGTCGGCATATTTCTGCAGAATCACGCAAAGCAGAGCGAGAATTCCGCCCGTTCCCGCAACGGTTTTGAGCGATACGCTGTCGAACTCGTTCATTGCGCGGCAGGCAAGCACCGTAAGAATGAAGCAAAGCATGAAGCTGTAGCGGTAATTGAGCCAGTTGGGGCGTTGGAAGCCGTGCCAGAGCAGGTCGGGAACGGAAAGCGAGAAGGATGCAACGAACAGGAAAATAAAGAGCGCCGCCGCAATCTTCTGCCGCATGGGATACTTGCGGGAGAGGAAATAAGAGGGGATCAGGAGCAGGGTCAGCACGCCGCAATAAACGAACGGATACCCCGCGGGGCGCACGGTATCATAAGAGGACGGCAGGAATTTATAGAGCAGATCGAGAATGTCGAAATTGAAATTCCAAACCCATTTGGTTGTGGAGAACGTGCTCTTTCCGAAGCTGAGCGAATAGTAAGCGCCGAGCAGAATCACCGCCGCAATTCCGACCGCAAGCAGAGACCAGAACGCCACGCGCAATCCGGAGCGGATGAAGTGGAAGCGCTCGTTGTCCGGGTTATGCTCGCGATTCTCGGAATGCCCGAAGTAGCAGAGGAAAAAGTAGAAGAAGCAGTAGATGCAGACCATGTAGCCGATATAGAAGTTGCTGAACAGGGTAATCGCCAGAGAAACGGTATAGAGGCAGAATTTTCCCTTCTTGATCAGCGCTTCCATTCCGAGCGTGATCATCGGCAGCCACATCATCGCGTCAATCCACATGGTGTTATGCTGTTGGACGATGCCGTAAGCCGAGAGCGCATAGCAGGTGGCGAACACCACAATTGCGGCTTTGTTCGGCTTTTGTGATGTCTTGTGCATATAAAGTCCGAACGAACCGCCGCAGAGCGCGGTTTTGAGCAGGAACAGAAAGAGCAGTCCTTCAAGCATCCGATCCTGCGGGAAGAGCGCTAACAGATAGGAAAGCGGACTGGCGAGGTAGTAGGCATAGATTCCGAGAAATTCGCCGCCGAGCGCACGGGAGAAGGAGTAGAGCAGATCCGCGTCGCCGTGAACAAAGTTCCGCAATGCCTCAAAGAACCAGACGTACTGCCCGTTGAGGTCGAGAACCAAAACGCTCCCGTCTCCGAGCGGGTAAAGCTCGCGGGAAAAATAAATCAGATACATCACAACCGCAGGAATCAACATACAAAGAAGCAGATAGCCCCAATCGCCGAAACGGCGCTTTCGGGCTTGTCCTTCTGCGGGCAGAATGGCTTGTACGGTTCGGTTAACAGGTCGGTTCATGGCTTCTCGGTTCCTTTCTGCCCGGCAGAGCCGCCGGGAATATGCTGTTTGATCGCTTTTTCGAGTTTCAGACGATCCATAACCATATCGTGCCGGCAGGTCTCACACCGCAGTCTGACTTCCGCGCCAACGCGCAGCAGTGCGAAGCGATCCCCGCCGCAGGGATGTTTTTTTCGAAGCACGAGGGTATCTCCCGCGCGCAAAAGCGGAATGCCCGCCAAACCGACCGCCTGCCTTTCCGAAAAACATACGATAAGATTATTATACCATAAAAAGAAAGCGCTGTAAACCGCAAATTCGCACTTTCCGCTAAAATTTACAATTCAAATGATAATTTGTTTGACATCGGCGGGAGAATGTGGTATAATAGAGACTGGATTATCATAGGGCGGTGAATGCATGAGAATTCTCGGAATCGACCCGGGACTCGCCATCATCGGTTGGGGAGTCGTGGAGTATAACGCGTCAAAATTTCATACCGTAGCCTACGGCGCTTTGCGGACGCCTGCGGGTATTCCGACTGAGGACAGACTTTCCCTGATCTGGGACGGAATGCGGGAGCTGTTCGACACCTATCACCCCGATGCCATGTCGGTGGAAGAACTGTTCTTCAACACCAACATTACCACGGGTATCCGCGTTGCGGAGGCGAGAGGGGTCATCCTGCTCAGTGCCAGACAGGCGGGCGTTCCCATGCAGGAATATACGCCGCTTCAGGTCAAGCAGGCGGTAGTCGGGTACGGAAAAGCCGAAAAAGCGCAGGTCATCGCCATGGTTACGCGGATTCTCGCCCTGCGCGAGCCGCCCAAGCCGGACGACACGGCGGACGCTTTGGCGCTTGCCATCTGTCACGCCCACAGCGGCGCGTCACGGATTGCGTCTTACTATAACAAAAACACCATCTGAAAGGACACGGTATGTGGAGCGCGGAAAACTGGAAGGACTATGAACTTCTCGATACATCGGACGGAGAGCGGTTGGAACGTTGGGGAAATCTGATTCTCATCCGCCCCGACCCGCAGATTATCTGGCACGGGGAAGCAAAGCATCCCGCATGGAAACGGGCTGACGGAATCTACCGCCGTTCCTCCTCGGGCGGCGGCGCGTGGGTGAAGAACGACCTGCCCGAAAGCTGGCAGATCGGCTACGGCGACCTGCGCTTTCTCCTGCGCCCGATGGGCTTCAAGCATACCGGACTGTTTCCCGAGCAGGCGGCAAACTGGGATTGGTTCGGCGGACTGATCCGACAGGCAAACCGCCCCGTACGGGTTCTGAACCTGTTCGCCTACACGGGCGGCGCAACGCTTGCCGCGGCGGCGGCGGGCGCGTCGGTCGTTCATGTCGACGCTGCAAAAGGAATTGTTGCGCAGGCGCGGGAAAACGCACAGCTCTCGGGGCTTACCGATGCGCCGATCCGCTGGATTGTGGACGACTGCAAAAAGTTTGTCGAGCGGGAAATCCGCCGCGGCAATCACTATGACGGAATCATCATGGATCCTCCGTCCTACGGCAGAGGTCCGGGGGGAGAGGTTTGGAAGCTGGAGGACAGCGTGGACGGGCTGATTTCACTTGCGGCGCAACTGCTTTCCGACAATCCGCTGTTCTTCCTTGTCAACTCCTATACAACCGGACTGTCGCCGCTGACCATGCAATACCTGCTTGATCTGCGGGTCAGAAAAAAATACGGGGGAACACTGGAATGCGGAGAACTGGGACTGCGCGTGCGCGAGAGCGGCGGCTTCCTGCCGTGCGGCGCGTCGTCGCGGTGGTTCCGAACCGAATGAAAGGAAACGAAGCTGTGGCTGAATCCGAAATTTATATTCATACAGAACACCTTTCCTTTGCCTACCAAAGCGACGAGGCAGACCCGACGCCCGCGCTCCGCGACGTCAGTCTCGACATCCGACGCGGGGAGTATGTGGCGGTTCTCGGGCACAACGGAAGCGGCAAATCCACCTTTGCAAAGCTGCTCAACCTGATGCTTGAACCGACGGGCGGAAAACTGGTCATCGGCGGGAACGATCTGTCCAAATCGGAAAACATGACCGAAGAGGAGCTGTTTGCGCACCGCCGTCGGGTCGGAATGGTCTTTCAGAACCCCGATAATCAGTTGGTTGCAACGATTGTGGAGGAGGATGTGGCGTTCGGACCGGAAAACCTCGGAATTCCGAATCCCGAGCTGCGCGAGCGTGTGGACGGCGCTCTGGAAACGGTCGGCATGACCGACTATGCGCACCATGAGCCGCACAGACTCTCGGGCGGGCAAAAGCAGCGCGTTGCCATTGCGGGCGTAATTGCCATGATGCCGGAATGCGTCATTTTTGACGAATCCACCGCCATGCTGGACCCGTCCGGACGGCGGGAGGTACTGGACATGATCCGTAAACTCAACCGCGAATACGGCATGACCGTCCTCAACATCACGCATTACATGGAAGAGGCGGCGCAGGCAGATCGCGTTGTCGTCATCAACGACGGCAGCGTTTATATGGACGGCACACCGGACGAAGTGTTTGCAAGGCGGGACGAACTGGTTCGCGTGGGACTGGAAGTTCCGCAGTGTGCCGAACTGCTGCACAGACTCCGCGCGGCGGGGGCGGACGTGGACGTTTCCCATGCCGCGAGCATCGAGGGCTGTGCGGCGGCGCTTGCGGAAATGCTTACAAAGCGCGCAGAACCCCGAAAGGATGAATGATCCGAAGATGGAAAAAATCGTACTGGAGCATATTACCTATATTTACGGCGAGGGAACGCCGTTTCGTCAGGTCGCGCTCGACGATGTCAGCATCGCGATCCGCGAGAACCGCGTCACGGGCGTCATCGGACATACGGGAAGCGGCAAGTCGACCATGATGCAGTTGCTCAACGGTCTTGCAAAGCCGACAAGCGGAAAAATCCTGTTGGACGGCTACGACATCAACACCGAACCGGACGAGGTATTTGACGCGTGGCGGAAATTGCCGGAATATGCGGGTCTTTCCCGCAGAGCGGCAAAAAAAGCGATCCGCGAGGAGGTTCTGCGCCGCCGCAAGCGGCTTTGCTTCCGCGTGGGGCTGGTGATGCAATACCCCGAATATCAACTGTTTGAGGAGACAGCCCGCAAGGACATTGCATATGGTCCTACCAATATGGGACTGGATCAGGAGGAGATTGACGCACGCGTGGCGGAAGCCGCCGAGTGGTGCGGAATTTCGCCCGATCTGCTCGACCGCTCCCCGTTTGACCTCTCTGGCGGGCAGAAGCGCCGTGTTGCCATTGCAGGCGTAATCGCCATGCGCCCCGAAGTTCTGATTCTCGACGAACCCGCCGCGGGACTCGATCCGCAGGGCAGAGATTGGATTTTTGAAGGCATCCGCGCCTATCGGGAAAAAACCGGCTCTACCGTGGTCATTGTCAGCCACAGCATGGAGGATATGGCGCGGTACTGCGACGATGTGGTGGTTCTCGCAAACGCAAAGGTGATTCTGCAGGGGGATCGGGAGGAAGTCTTCTCCCACGGAGACCAATTGGAGGAAAGCGGCCTGGATGTGCCGCAGATCACGCGTCTGATCGCTATGCTGCGCCGTAAGGGATTTGATCTGCCCGCAAATATTTACACGGTAGATCGCGCCTGCGAGGTTCTGCTTGAAAAAACGGCAGGGAGGACGGCGGAATGAAAAAAATCGCTTTCGGGCAATACTACCCTGCGGATTCGGTGATTCACCGCATGGACGCGCGTGCAAAGATCATTGCCACAATCCTGTATATTGTCACCGTGTTTCTCTGCAAGAACGCGCTCTGCTTTGCGGCTCTGACACTTTCGGCAGTCCTGTTGGTTGCGCTCAGCCGCATTCCGCTCCGTCTGGTTCTGTCCACGCTGAAGCCGCTGATCGTCATCATCACGCTGACGTCTGTGATCAATATCTTCTTTACAAAAGGGGAAACGCTTCTGACCCCCGAAACGTGGAAGATTCATATTTATCTCGAAGGACTCTGGAATGCACTGTTCATGATTCTGCGCATCACGGTTCTGTTGGCTGCCACCGGCGTTTTCCTGACCTTTTCCACCACGCCGATCGCGCTGACAGACGCGCTTGAATCGCTTCTGATGCCGCTTTCCAAGCTGCACCTTCCGGTTCACGACCTTGCCATGATTACCACCATTGCCCTGCGGTTCATTCCGACCCTGAGCGAGGAGACCGAGAAAATCATGAACGCGCAGAAGGCGAGAGGCGCAGACTTTTCAAGCGGCGGACTCATCAAACGCGCCAAAGCGCTCCTGCCTGTGTTCATTCCGCTTCTGTCCTCGGCGTTCAAGCGGGCGGACGAACTCGCCAATGCCATGGACTGCCGCTGTTACCACGGCGGGGCAGGCAGAACGCGGCTGAATGTGCCGCGCTTCCGGGTCTCTGACGCCGCGATAATCCTGCTCGTTACCGCCTTCGGTGTCGGCGTGTTCTTTCTGAACCGTCTCGGCATCGGGTATACCATGAAGTAACGCCATGAAACTGTTACTCAGAATCGCTTATGTCGGCACCCGTTACGGCGGGTATCAGGTTCAGCCGAATGCGGACACGGTGCAGGCGCGGCTGAATCTCGCGGCGGAACGGCTCTTCGGATATCCCTGCGACATTGTGGGATGCAGCCGGACGGACAGCGGGGTTCACGCGCGCGAATTCTGCGCGGCGGTTACCGGGCGGGGGAGCGACAGTCTGGAAACCGATATCCCTGCCGCAAGGCTTCCGCTTGCCTTTTCGGCAAATCTGCCCGAGGACATCTGCGTATACGACGCGTGTTTTGTCCCATCGGATTTCCATCCGCGCTACGGCGTGGTGATGAAGGAATATATCTACCGGATTCTGAACCGCGCGGTTCGGAATCCGTTCGAAGCCGACCGCGCCTATCATCTGCCGAGACCGATTCCGGAAGCGGCGCTGGAGCAGATGAACCTTGCGGCAGAGCACCTTTGCGGAACGCACGATTTCCGCGCGTTCATGGCGCAGGGCTCGAAGATTGCCGATACCGTGCGCACGGTCTATGCCTCCGAAGTCACCCGCGAGGGAGATATTCTCCTGTACCGCGTTCGCGCGGACGGGTTTCTTTACAACATGGTGCGGATTCTTGCGGGGACGCTGGTTGAGGTTGGCGAGGGGAAGCGCACCGCCGGGGAAATCCCCGACATTCTCCGCTCGCTTGACCGCTCCCGCGCAGGGCGGACGCTTCCGGCGTGCGGACTGTACCTGAATCGGGTATTCTATCCCGAGAATCCGTTCGGAAAGGAGGGAAACGGTTGAAGCGAAAAAGCGCCCGTATATCTGTCCGTCCCGAGCGCCCGCTTGACGCGTATTACGAAAGCATTTCCGAACGCTTCGGGATTACGCAGGTTCTGCTGTATCTTTCCCTGCTCGCGTTCGTCGTGCTGTCGCTGATCGGGAATACGGGACTCCTGACGTATCAGAATTTCTATTACTTTTTCAAGGATCTCGGCGCGTCCGCCGAAACGGTGGATGTTCTTCATACCGACGCGTTGAGTTATCCCACCGACTCCGCGCAGAGTTTTACACTCTACCGGCAGGGGCTTGCCATCGCAGGAAACACCTCGGTTACGGTCTTTACGCCGTCCGGCAGACAGGCAATCAGCCAAAAACTGCAATACGACAAACCGACCGCCGAAGGATCGGGAAAATATCTGCTCGTTTACGACGCGGACAGCACCCAGTATTCGCTCTACACTTCCTACGCGCAGGTTCGGTCGGGCAAGAGCCGATATCCGATCCGAAGCGCGGCAGTCTCGGCTTCTGGCGCATACCTGTTGCTTTCCGCCTCAGACGAATTCCCGTCGGAAATGGAACTTTATGACGACCGCTTTGAACGGATCGGCTACTTTACGCTTTCCTCCTACGTCACGGATGTTGCCATCAACCGCAAGGGAACTGTGTTCGCATTCCTTGCTTCCGAGGTGCGGGACGGCACGTTTGCAACCTCCGTCCGCATTTACGAAACGGGGCGGAGCGAGCCGGTTGCGGTCACGCCGCTCGGAAACGGTTTGGGACTTTCCTGTTCCTTTACCGACAGCGGCAATCTGTCCGTAATCTGCGGCGACGGCGTCTACATCGTCTCTCCGCGCGGAAATCTGCTGAACAGTTATGCGTTTGACGGAAAAACCATCCGCTCCGCCGACGGAAACGGGGACGGATGTGCTCTGATCCTTGCGGAAAACGATATTTCTTCCAAAAAATCTGCGATTGTATTTGACAAAAGCGGAAAAATCGAGTATAATGAAGCAATCAGCGAAACGGCGGAAACCGTCAGGCTTTGCGGAGACGCAATCTTTCTGCAGTGCTCCGACGGAATCGAACGCATCCGAACCGGCAACGGGCATTCGGAAAAGTTCGTCTGCGTTACCGACGGGCGCTTCATGCTTGCCTATGACGAAACCTGCGTTCTGCTCTGCTCGTCCAAACGGGCGGTATTCTGCCGGTTCGGAAACTAAAATCGGAAATGAGAAAAGGAGAAATTCACCATGCAGTACATTTTTGATATCTGCGCGATTGTCGTCGCGGCGTTCATCATCTTCAGTTGTGCGCGCAAAGGATTCTTTCTGACCGTGCTCAGCTTCTTCAAGTTCCTGCTTGCCGTTCTCGCGGCATACTTCTTCGGCGGCGCACTCGGCAATCTGCTCGGAAAAATGTTCATCAACGAAGCGGTCTACGGATCGGTTTCCAAGAAAATCACCAAAATTTATGAGAGCACCGCAGGAACTTTCAATGCGGAAAGCATCACGGAAGCAATTCCGAAATTTCTGCGTTCCGATGCGCTGACGGAAAAGCTGAACAGCCTTGACGCCACAGGCGCGGAGTTGGCGGACGCCATGTCGCAGACCGTTGCCGACGCTTTGTCGGCGGTCATCTGCGCGGTGGTCGGCGCGATTCTGATGTTCGTCATTGCAATGATCGTTCTGACGATCGTATATGCGATTCTCAAAGCGATCCGCTCGAAGTTCAAGCTGCTTGGTCTTGCGGACGGCATTCTTGGCGCGGTGCTCGGCTGCATGATCGCGGCGCTTACGCTGATGCTGCTCGGCTCGCTCGTGAAGGTCTTTTTCGGGAATTCGGACGCTTATAACGCTTCCAGGATTCTGAAATTCTTCGGAAATGCAACGCTCGGAGACTTTTTCGGCTGGCTCAATATCGGACATTGGATCGATAAACTCAACAGTTAACGTTAAACAGTGAATTGATAAACGAAAGGCTTTTACCATGACCATGTGTTCACAATGCCACAAGCGCGTGGCAGTCGTGTTTATGACGCGGGTGGAAAACGGGGAAAAGACCACCCGGGGTCTTTGCATGAAATGCGCAAAAGAGCTGGGCGTTCCGATTGACAACATCGTCGGAAACGTGATTGACCAACTCGGAATTTCCCCCGAACAATTGGAAAACGCCGAGAATGACCTCGGGGAAATGCTCGGACAGGCGCTCAAGCCCTCGGATTGCGATGACCCCGAGGACGGCGGCGCGCCCGCCATCGACTTCCCGAAACTGTTCCGCGACGCGGGACTCGTTCCGCCCGAAGCGCCCAAGCCTGCCGACGGCGCACCTGCTGCCGACAAGGTCAAGAGCGACCGCAAACGGGAAAAGGAGCAGAAAAAGCTGAAGTTTCTGACCACCTACTGCCGGAATCTGACCGACTTTGCGCGGAAAGGGAAACTCGACAACATCATCGGGCGTGACCGGGAACTGGCGCGCGTGATTCAGATTCTCTGCCGCAGACAGAAGAACAATCCCTGCCTGATCGGCGAGCCGGGCGTCGGAAAGACCGCGATTGCCGAGGCGCTTGCCATCCGCATTGCGGCGGGAAATGTCCCGTACAAACTGCGCGGAAAGGAAATTTATCTGGTCGACATGACCGCTCTTGTTGCGGGAACGCAGTTCCGTGGGCAGTTCGAATCCCGCATTCTCGGGCTTCTCGGCGAGGTGCGCGAGGTCGGAAATGCGATTCTTGTCATCGACGAGGTGCACAACATCGTCGGCACGGGAGAAGCGGAGGGAAGCGTCAATGCGGCGAACATCCTCAAGCCCGCGCTGTCGCGCGGCGAAGTGCAGGTCATCGGCGCAACCACGCTGAACGAATACCGCAAGTATATCGAAAAGGATTCCGCTCTGGAGCGCCGCTTCCAGCCTGTCACGGTGAACGAGCCGTCGGTGGACGAGTCGATGGAAATGCTGCAGGGCATCAAGCACTACTACGAGGAATTCCACGCCGTCACGATTCCGGACGAGGTTCTGCGGCGGGCGGTGGTGCTGTCCGAGCGGTATATCACCGACCGTTTCCTGCCGGATAAAGCGATCGACCTGATCGACGAGGCGGCGGCGCACCGTTCGCTTTCCTCTGCGGTACTGGCGGAAAGTTATGAAGTCCGCGACAAGCTTCTGGAGCTCCGGAACAAGCGTGAAGCGCTGGAAGGCGAGATTGCGGGCAACGCGCAGGTGGAGAACAGCCGGTACGAAGAAATTTCCAACATTCAGTCCGAGGAATTGCGCCTGAGCGCACGCCTCGACGAACTCGAACCCGAAACGCACCGCATCGAACTGACCGAAAACGATATTGCCGACGTGATCGAGCTGTGGACGGGCATTCCCGCAACCACGATTACGGAGAACGAATTCCGTCGGATCGACCGTCTTGAGGAACGTCTCAAGGAGCATATCGTGGGACAGGACGCCGCCGTGGAAGCTGTGGCAAGAGCCATCAAACGGAGTCGCGCGGGCATTTCCTACAAGCGCAAACCCGTGTCCTTCATTTTTGCAGGTCCGACGGGCGTCGGAAAGACCGAATTGGTCAAGGTGCTGGCAAACGACCTGTTCTGCTCACCCGAAACGCTGATCCGTCTGGATATGTCGGAATTCATGGAGAAACACGCGGTATCCCGAATCATCGGCGCGCCTCCCGGATACGTCGGTTACGACGAAGCGGGACAGCTGACCGAAAAGATCCGCCGCAGACCTTATTCGGTCGTACTGTTTGACGAGATCGAAAAGGCGCATCCCGACGTGCTGAATATTCTGCTCCAGATTCTCGATGACGGCAGAATCACCGACGCACGCGGAAAGACCGTCAACTTCGAAAATACCGTCATCGTCATGACCACAAACGCAGGCTCGGATCACTCCGCGGCAACGGCGGGCTTCAGCGCAAGCGAGCAGACCGCCGCAGAAGACAAAACGCAAAAGGCGCTGTCCGCCTTCCTGCGTCCCGAGTTCCTCAACCGTGTGGATGAAATCATCACATTCCGTCAGCTTGACCGCAACGACTTTGTACGCATCGCTTCCATCATGCTCGGGGAACTTTCCGCGGCATTGGCGGAAAAGCATATCACACTGACCGTGACCGACGCCGCGAAGGAACAGATTGCGGATAAGTCCTATTCCCGCACCTACGGCGCACGGAATATGCGGCGCTATATTCAAAAGGAAGTTGAGGACAGGCTCGCGGCAGAGTTGATCTCCGGCTACGAGCAGCATTACACGCAGGCGATTGTCGACGCGGACGCGGACGGCATCCGCGTTCGGTGTCTCTGATGGGGATGGAGGAAAAACGAATCCGTTGGTGTCGCACAACGCCGCGGGACGCACTGAAACTGCTCGGAAGCAACGGACAGAGCGGGCTTTCTCATAAGGAAGCTTATGCAAGACTCCGGAAAAACGGGCCGAACCGTTTCATGGAGCCGCCCAAGCAGGCTTACGGCATTCTGAAAAGCCTGCTTCGCGACCCCGTTCTGCTGCTGACCCTGCTGTGCGGGGTTCTGTCACTGTGCTTTGACGAACTTCTGAGCGGTCTGCCGTTCCTGCTCCTGCTCGGCGTATGGAGCGGACTGTTCCTCGGGCGGCTGTTGCACGCAATCGGACGCTTCCAATCGGATTTTGCCTTTTTCGGCACACCGTCGGTCACGGTTCTGCGGGAGAGGGAAGCCTTCCTGATTCCCGCCACGCGCGTGGTACGCGGCGATGTCATCGTACTTCACGAAGGGGATATCGTCCCGTGCGACTGCCGGCTGCTCTCGGGTGACGACCTGACTGTGCGCATGACATGGCGCGAGGGGGAGAAGCCGACCCCGCATCTCTACCGCAAAACCGCCGACCGTCTCTATGCGTTCGGTGACACCGCGCAAGCGCCCGATTTCGAAAATATGGTATACGGCGGCTCGGAAATCGTTTCGGGCAGTGCCGTTGCGCTCGCGGTTGAGTTGGGGGAGACCTCCTTTCTCGGCGCGATGGGCGAACGCTTCGGAAAGACTACACGAACGGTCAGAGGAGAGATGCTCGGCGGCATTCTGCCGTACTGCAAGCTGTTGTCCTTCGCTTCGCTTCTGCTCCTGTTTCTGGTCGGCATTGTGTCGCTGTTCGCCGCGCCGTCGGCGTACACCTCGCTGCGCGTTTTCCTGCCGGTCTGCGTCATTACCGCGTCGGCATCGGTCGGCGTGACCGGGCTGTACTTTACAGCGTTGCTCTTCCGGAATCGCCGCGCGGCAGGGGCGGAAAAGCAGAAACGGAATCGCGTTTACATCCGAACCGACATTGCAAACGAAACCCTGCCGTATCTGACCGATCTTGTGATTACCGACCGCTCCGCCTTCTCGGACGGCAGACTGCATCTGCGCGCAGGTTATACGGGGGACGGTGTGGTAACGGGCGGCGCGCCGCTTGCGGGGCTTGCCGAAGCCTTTGTTCTGCTTGCAAAGGCACGCGAGGCGCTTCCCGCCGCGCAGTGCGACCGCTTTACCGAAACCGAGGACATGACCTATCTTTCCGAGCTGTTGCGGGCAAGCAAATTCGACCTGCACGCGCTGGATATCCGTCTCTCTGCCGTGAACCTGATTGCGGCGGGCGACGAAGAGTTGTTGCACGTTGCCACCGCGACCGAGACCTTCCGCCTGCACGTCACGCACGGCGTTGGCGCGGTCACGGGCTGTTCCGCCATTCAGTCCGAGGGCGGCGAGCTTCCCATGACTCCCGAGCGGCTGGAGCGCATCCTGCGTTTCTGCGCGCGCGAGGAGGACGCGGCGGGCAGTGTGCGGACTGTGGTCAAAGAGAAGAACGGGCGGTTTCTGCTCGTCGGTCTGCTTGCACTCGGCGAGGTATTCCTGCCCGACCTGAACGAACGGTTGGACAAGCTGAACCGGGCGGGCGTGCGGGTCTCGGTTCTTCTGCCGCATTCCCGCGAGGACTGCCTGCGGTACTTCCGCAACTGCTGTCCCGATCTTCCGATCGAAGAGCCTGCGGCGCTTGAGCAGGACAACGGCGCGGCAATTCGCATTGCGGCGGGCGCGGATCGGGATTTTGTGACCGAATACCTGAAAAAGCTGAAGAAAAGCAAGCGGACGGCGGCACTGCTGTGCAACCGCACCGACAACCGACAACTGCTCGGCGCGGCGGCGCTCCGCGTGGTTTGCGACGACTGCTTCGGTCTTCTGTGCGACAGCGGGGAAGCCCTGCCGGAGAGGATTCCGGTTGCCGATCTCACCGTGCGGGACGGGTGCACGCAGTCTGTGCGCAATTCCGCCGATCTGATTCTCTGCCGCGCGGGAGCGTCCGGCGGAGGAATCGCCGCGCTTGAACCGATTCTGCGCCGCTCCAAAGCCATGACATGGCGGCTGCGGGCACTGCTCTGGAATCTCACGCTGCTCAAACTCGCGCGGATGCTCTTCTTTACGCTCTGCGCACTCTCGGGACTCGGACCGCCAACCGCCGCGGAAATGCTCTTTGTCTGCTTCGGCGGGGATTTGGCGGCGTTGTACGTTGCGCAAACGGGAAAACTCCAACACCCCGAGCGCACACCGTTCCGCCCCGATTACACCGGTTTGATGCGCTTCTTCCGCGACCGCAGAATTGCAGTGTGCACGACAGTGCCGCCGCTTGCAATCTGGCTTGTTTCGCTGATTCTGCGCGTGACAGGACTGCTCTCCGCGGAAGCCGCGCAGTCGCTCCCGATTCTCGGGCTTGCGATTCTGCAGGTCGTGCTTCTGACGTTTGCGGAGTCCGATGACGTGCGGATGCGGACTTCCGCAGGCTATGCAAGGCTTGCGGTGCTCCTGCTCGCGCCGCTGCTACCGTCGGTTCTGCTGTCGGTTCTGATTCCCGCAGTCGGAAAGGTCACGGGGCTTGGAACGTGGTCGCTCGCCTCGGGCTTTATGACGGTTTTCGCATTCCTTGCGTCTCTTGCGGGAACGTTGCCGATCTTCCGTAAAAAAACGAAATAGAGCGAAACGCGCCCGCATATACTGTACCGAGCCTATCGGATAAGGAGAAAGGGTATGAAACGGTACAGTACGGCGGAATTGCGGAAACTGGAAATTGTCAATCTGTGCGACGGCGCACGGCTCGGCTACGCGGAAGATTTTGAATTTGAGGCGGAAGGAGATTGCTCGCGCATTCTCTCGCTGATTATCTCGGGCAGTTGCGGCTTTCTCGGAATCGGCAGGGAGGACGATCTGGTCATCCCGTGGTGTCGCGTGGAGTGCATCGGAGAAGATACCATTCTGGTAAAACTTACGCCGCAGGAGTTCTCAAGCTGTCTCTGCGGCAGAAAAAGCGGCGGACGACGGCTGTTTGGTAAGCACAAATGTTAATAAAATGTAAAAACAGGTAAAAACCGATTGAAAAAGGCGACGGAATATGGTATAATTCAATGTAATTGTGCCGGACTGTCGCCTTTTTGCGTCGGCGGCGCAAAAATAATACACACATCGGACGAAAATCGCCTCGGTGCCGTACCGTGCGGTGCGGTTTCGGCGGATGCGTCGCGATGGTGGAAAAACCGAAGGAGGACATGAAACATGTCTGTTATCTCGATCAAGCAGTTGCTTGAAGCAGGTGTTCATTTCGGACACCACACCAGAAGATGGAACCCGAAAATGCAGGAGTACATTTTCACGGAGCGGAACGGTATTTATATTATCGACCTGCAGAAAACCGTGAAAAAGTTCGATGAGGCGTATAACTTCGTCCGCGAGCTGTCCGAAAAGGGCGGAACGTTGCTGTTTGTGGGTACGAAGAAGCAGGCGGCGGAAGCCATCAAGGAAGAGGCTACCCGTTGCGGAATGTACTATGTCAACGTGCGTTGGCCCGGCGGTATGATGACCAACTTCAAGACCATCAAGAAGTCGATCAACCGTCTGAACAACCTCTACAAGATGCAGGAGGACGGCACGTTCGATCTGCTTCCGAAGAAGGAAGTTGCCGCAATGCAGAAGGAAATCTTCGATCTCGAGAAGAGCTACGGCGGTATCAAGACCATGGAGCAGCTGCCTGACGCAGTGTTCGTGGTTGACCCCAAGAAGGAGCACATTGCAGTGCTTGAGGCGAAGAAGCTGGGCATTCCGGTTATCGCAATCGTGGATACCAACTGCGACCCCGACGACGCAGACTATATCATCCCGGGTAACGACGACGCAATCCGCGCAATCAAACTGATTTCCTCCTCTCTGGCAGACGCCGTAATCGAGGGCAAGCAGGGCGAAGAGACGGCGGAAGCAACCGCCGAAGAGACCGCGACCGACGCGGAGTAATCGAAAGGGGAAACAAAAATGGCTGCTATTACCGCAAAAGATGTTGCCGCGCTCCGCGCAAAGACCGGTATCGGTATGATGGAGTGCAAAAAGGCGCTGGTTGAGGCAGACGGCGATATGGACGCCGCTGTCAAGATTCTGCGCGAGAAGGGCGAACTGAAGGCTGAGTCCAAGATGGCAACCAGAATTGCCGCCGACGGACTGGTTGAGATTCTCAAGGATGGCGATCTGACCGCAATGATCGAGGTCAACTCCGAGACCGACTTCGTGGCAAAGAACGAAACCTTCAAGGCGTTTGTAACCGACCTGCTGAAGATCATCATCGCGCAGAAGCCCGCAACGGTGGAAGCCCTGATGGCTTGCAAGTATGACGATGAGATGACGGTTGACGCCAAGCTGAAGGAAATGATCTTCAAGATCGGCGAAAAGCTGACCGTTCGTCGATTCGTTCTGGTCGAGGGCATCACAAGCACCTATATCCACGGCAACGGCTCGATCGGTGTTGTTGCAAAGTTCAAGACCAATGTGGCGGACAAACCCGAATTCGCGGCGTTCGCAAAGAACATCGCGCTCCAGATCGGCGCTTATCCGACCCCGTATCTCTGCCGCGAGCAAGTTCCCGCGGACGTGATCGAGGAAGAGAAGAAGATTCTTCTGGCGCAGATCGCAAACGATCCCGCAAACGCAAAGAAGCCCGACGCAATCAAGGAGAAGATGGTCGAGGGACGTGTTTCCAAGTTCTACGACAACAACTGCCTGTTGGATATGGGCTATGTCAAGGACGAGGACATGAAGGTCGGTCAGTACGTCAAGGCTACCGCAAAGGAGCTGGGCGGCGAGATCGAAATCGTGGAATTCTACCGCTACGAAAAGGGCGAGGGAATCCAGAAGCGCGAGGACAACTTTGCAGAGGAAATCGCAAAGCTGACCGCGAATAAATAATCGGTAAAAATATCGCAAAAAGGGCGAATCGGAGAATTTTTTCTCCGATTCGCCCGCTTTTTTTCCGAAACCTCTTGACAAATCCGGAATTTGTGGTATAATGTAAAGGAAATTGCTTTACACTCATAAGCGCGGTGAATCGTATGTTTGAAAAGAATCTGAAAATCGGGTTTCTGTTGGATTTTTACGGAGATATGCTTTCCGAGCGGAAACGAACCGTGTTGGACTACTATTACAACGACGACCTCTCGCTGTCCGAAATCGCGGACGAGATCGGCATCTCGCGCCAAGGCGTGCGGGAACTGATTAAAAAGGCAGAGGATGAATTGCTGTTTTTTGAGGAAAAATTGGGGCTGGCGGCAAGATTCCGTCAAGCAGGCGAGCAAGCGGAACGGCTTCTCGGACTGCTGCGGGAACGGGATGCCGACGGCGAGATCATGGAAGCGGCGGAGAATCTTGCAAAGTTGATCCGCTGACGAAAGGAGGGGAGTGTACCGTGTTTGAAAGTCTCGGCGAGAAGCTGTCAAACGCATTCAAAAAGTTCAGGAGCAAAGGAAAACTGACCGAAGCGGATGTCAAAGCAGGAATGCGGGAGATCAAGCTTGCATTGCTGGAAGCGGACGTTAACTTCAAGGTGGTTCGCGACTTTATCAAGATCGTGTCCGAACGGGCGGTCGGAAGCGAGGTTCTGGAATCGCTTCTGCCCGCACAACAGATTGTCAAAATCGTAAACGAAGAGCTGACCCGTCTCATGGGCGGCTCGCAATCCAAGCTGACGATTGCCTCCAAGCCGCCAACGGTCATTATGATGGTCGGTTTGCAGGGTGCAGGTAAGACCACACACGCAGGGAAACTTGCGGGACTCTACAAGAAGCAGGGCAAAAAGCCGCTGCTGGTTGCCTGCGACGTTTACCGTCCCGCGGCAATCAAGCAGTTGCAGGTGGTTGGCGAAAAGCTGGATATTCCCGTGTTCACCATGGGCGATCAGGTCTCTCCCGTCAAGATTGCAAAAGCGGGCGTTGACTATGCCAACCAAAAAGGCTACGACATGGTCTTCATCGACACCGCAGGTCGGTTGCAGATCGACGAAGTCCTGATGGAGGAACTGGAGCAGATCAAGGAGACGGTCAAACCGACCGAGATCCTGCTGACAGTGGACGCGATGATCGGTCAGGAATCGGTCAACGTGGCGGAGACCTTCAACAACAAACTGGACATTACGGGTGTCATTCTGACCAAACTGGACGGCGATACCCGTGGCGGCGCGGCACTTTCCATCCGTTATGTGACGGGAAAGCCGATCAAGTTCGTGGGAACGGGCGAAAAACTGGACACCATCGAACCGTTCTATCCCGACCGCATGGCATCGCGGATTCTCGGCATGGGAGACGTGCTGACGCTGATTGATAAGGCGCAGGCGGCTTACGACGAGAAGCAGGCGGCAGAGTTGGAAAAGAAAATGCGCCAACAGACCTTTACACTTGACGATTACCTCGGACAACTGCTGCAGCTGAAAAAGATGGGAAATCTGGATCAGCTTGTCGGCATGATGCCGGGAATGAATACCAAGGCGCTGAAGGACGCAAAAGTGGACGAAAAGGTGTTGGTGCGAACCGAAGCCATCATCCACTCGATGACAAAAAAAGAGCGGGAACATCCCGAAATCATCAATGCGTCGCGCAAAAAGCGCATCGCGCAAGGCTCGGGAACTTCGGTGGAAGAGGTCAATAAACTGCTCAAGCAGTTCGACCAGATGCTCAAAATGATGCGGCAGTTTACCGAAATGGGCAAAACCCGCAAAGGAAAGAAAATGCTCGGCAGAATGAAGATGCCTTTCTGATTTCACCGTTCATTCATAAAACCATATTTTATTTATTTTTCGGAGGAAAAAATCATGGCAGTAAAAATGAGACTTACCAGAATCGGCGCAAAGAAAGCACCGTTCTATCGCGTTATCGTTGCGGACAGCCGCTCGCCCAGAGACGGTCGCTTCATCGACACGATCGGCACTTACAACCCGCTGACCACCCCCGTTGAGATCAAGATCGACGCGGAGAAGGCAAAGAAGTGGCTCGGAAACGGCGCTCAGCCGACCGAAACCGTCAAAGCGCTTCTGAAGAAGAGCGGAATCGTTGACTGATTCCCTTCCACAGGAGTAACGCGGTATGGCAAATTTACAGGAAACCTTGCTTGATATCGCGAAAGCGATTGTCGATAACCCCGACGAAGTGAAGGTTGCGACCGAAGAGGATGAGCGCTCGATTACGCTCACGCTCACGGTTGCGGCGGACGACACGGGAATGGTCATCGGTAGACACGGAAGAATCGCAAAAGCGATCCGCACGGTCATCAAGGCTGCATCTGCCGGCAGCGGCAAAAAAGTGAATGTGGAAATTCGTTGAAGCCGAAAAACCGGACGCTTGCCGTTCGGTTTTTTCGTTATAAGGAGGGGGACATGGAGGAATCGGACATCTTTCGCTTTCCCGAAGAGCGGGAAGGGGAAGAACGGTTGCGCGGCATGACGGCGGAGGAGCTGATCTCGGCGCTTTCCCGCCTTGAAAAGACGTTGCCGACCGCACCCGATCCAACAGCCGAGGACAAGCGGCGGCAGGCGGTGAACATTCTGACGGTTCTGGAACAGGAGACCGCCCGTTTTCTCGCGGCGGAGCGCGGCAAGACCGATGTATTCGGGCATCTGCGGGACGCGAACGGCTTTTACGCGGACTACTGCGGAATGCAGGCCGTCGTGCAGGATGGAGCAGAACGGTTGGAGTCCCTTTGCGCCCGGAAAGACGGCAGGCATACCGTTGACCGTTACACGGAATGGGCAATTCTCCGACTGTCGCAGGGCTTGCACGGTGATTCCACCGTTACCGATGCGGCGCGCGCACTGTCAGTCCGACTCCGGGAAGCGCAGGACAGACAGGCGGGGGAGACCGAACGCATCACGCGCCTGCAGGCATATCTGCGTGCCTTTGTGCGGGAAACAATCCCCGCATATTGCGAGCGTGCCCTGCCGCTTTCGGATGCGCGGAACGGTGGAAAAGCCCCGCAAGCGGGACAGCTGTTGACGCTGGTCGGAGAGTTGAGAGACGCCATCGTGCGCACAAAACGGGCGCTTGAATCGGTCTGACCGCTTGACAAATCGCAAAAGCTGTGTTACAATAAAGGTAAGATGAAGATCCGGAGGTTTTGCTATGAAGCCCTATTTACTGGCACTCGATCAGGGAACAACAAGTTCGCGTTGCATTCTGTTTGATCGGCACGGAACGGTGCTGTCGCGGGTCAATCGCGAATTCCGACAGTCCTATCCGCAGGACGGTTGGGTGGAGCAGGACGCAACCGAAATTCTCGCCTCGCAGATGGGTGTTGCGGTGGAAGCCATGCTCCGCGCGGGCATCGGCGCAGAGGAAATCGCGGCTATCGGCATCACGAATCAGCGGGAAACCGTTATTGTCTGGGATCGCGTCACGGGAAAGCCGATCTGTCCCGCAATCGTCTGGCAGTGCAGACGGACGGCAGAGCGTTGCGCCGAACTGAAACGGCAGGGGTTGGAGTCAATACTCCATGCCAAAACCGGACTGATTGCCGACCCGTATTTTTCGGCAACCAAACTGCAATGGATTCTGGAAAACATCCCCGACGCACGCCGTCGCGCGGAAGCAGGGGAACTGTGCTTCGGCACGGTGGACAGTTGGCTGATCTGGAATCTGACGGGCGGAAAAGTCCACGCGACAGACCCTTCCAACGCGGCGCGCACCATGCTGTACAACATTCACACAGGGGCGTGGGATCGCGATCTGCTCGATCTGTTCGGCATTCCGGAGGCAATCCTGCCCGAGGTCAAGCCGTCCTCCTGCATATTCGGCTATACATCCGAGCATCTGTTCGGGGAACGCATTCCGATTTCCGGAGCGGCGGGGGATCAGCAGGCAGCGCTGTTCGGGCAGGGCTGTTTTGACGCGGGTGACGTCAAAAACACTTACGGAACGGGCGGATTTCTGCTGATGAACACGGGCGAGACGCCTGTCGATTCGAAAGCGGGACTGCTGACAACCGTTGGTTGGCAACTCGGTGACCGCACCACCTATGTGTTGGAAGGCTCGGTCTTTATCTGCGGAGCGGTCATTCAGTGGTTGCGGGACGGTCTGCACCTGTTTGGAAAAGCGAGCGAGACCGAAGCCATGGCGACCGCAGTTCCCGACAGCGCGGGCGTTTATCTTGTCCCCGCCTTTGTCGGTTTGGGCGCGCCGTACTGGGACCCGTTCGCGCGCGGCTCGATTCAGGGGCTGACCCGCGCAGTGACCGCCAATCACATTGTGCGCGCGGCGTTGGAGTCCATGGCGTACCAGACGGCGGATGTTCTGGAAGCCATGAGGCGTGACGCGGCAACGCTCATCGGAAACATCCGTGTTGACGGCGGCGCTTCGGCAAACGATTTTCTTCTGCAGTTCCAGAGCGATATTCTTGGAATTCCGCTATCCCGCCCGCTCTGCGTTGAGACAACCGCATGGGGCGCGGCAAGCCTTGCGGCATTGGCGGTCGGATACTACGGCGACCTGTCCGAATTGCGGCAGGTTCGCAGGACGGATCGTTGCTTTGTCCCCGAAATGAGCGAAGAAGAGCGGGAGAAGCGGCTTGCAGGGTGGCACAAAGCGGTGAACCGCTCCCGCGAGTGGATAAACGGATAATATGGAACAATAGAATAATTTGCAGAAAATTGCAAAAAGCTCTTGATTTTTCAGGCGGGATGTGGTATAATATATCCGTTGCCCGCCGGTATGATGGAATTGGCAGACGTGCTGGACTCAAAATCCAGTGGTAGCGATACCGTGTCGGTTCGACCCCGACTACCGGCACCAAAAGATACCTGCCGCCCAAGCTTTTCGGGCGGCAGGTTTTTGTTTATTTCGGAGGTGTCGGATGGATGACAGGATGTATCTTTGCATCGACCTCAAAAGTTTTTTCGCCTCCGTGGAATGCGCCGAACGCGGGCTTGATACCATGACAACGCGGCTCGTGGTTGCAGATCCCTCCCGCGGGCGCGTCGCGATCTGTCTGGCGGTCTCTCCTGCGCTCAAGGAACTGGGCGTGCGAAACCGATGCAGAATTTATGAGATTCCGCCCGGAATCGACTATATCACAGCGCTTCCGCGGATGAAACTGTATATGGAATACGCGGCGCGTATCTATTCGGTTTATCTGCGCTATATCAGTCCGGAGGATATCCATGTGTATTCCATCGACGAATGCTTTCTGGATATCACGTCCTACCGCAGGCTCTACGACATGAACGAGCGGGATCTGGCAAAAATGCTGACCGACGCGGTGTATCGCGAAACGGGCGGCATCTGCGCAACCGTCGGAATCGGAACGAACCTCTTTCTGGCGAAGGTGGCGCTTGACATTACAGCAAAACACGCCCCGGATCGCATCGGGTATCTGGACGAGGCGGAATTCCGACGGACGGTTTGGTATCATCAGCCGCTGACGGATATCTGGAATGTCGGTCGCGGCATTGCAAAGCGGCTGGAAAAGATGGGCATCTTCGATCTGCGCGGCGTTGCGGAATGCGAAGAAGCCAAGCTTTACCGTGAATTCGGCGTGAATGCGGAATATCTGATCGACCACGCCCACGGGCGAGAGCCGTGCACCATTGCGGACATCCATGCTTATGTGGCAAAGAGCGAATCGATTTCCAACGGGCAGATTCTGTTTGAAGACTACCGCTTTGACGACGCGCTGACGGTGCTGAAGGAAATGGTAGATCCGTTGGTTCTGGAACTGATCGAGCGGCGCAAGGTTACCGATTCCATCAGCCTTTCGGTCGGCTATTCGCGCGATATGCGCGGGTCGGCGGGAACAACCGTAAAGCTTGGCGGTTACACCAATTCGGCAAAGAAGATCCGCCGCGCGTTTGTGGACTGCTTCCGCAAAACGGTCAACCCGAATTATCCCATCCGCCGCATCAACGTGGGACTGAACGATCTGCAGGACGAGACTTGCGCAACGCTGGATCTTTTTACCGATCTCGACGCGGAGCGGCGCGAACTGGAACTCCAGAAAACGGTTCTGGGACTTCGGAAAAAGTATGGTAAAAACGCGATTCTGCACGGAATCAGCCTTGAGGAAAAGGCGACCGCGCGGGAACGGAATCGGCTGATCGGAGGACACAACAGTGGAGAAGAAGACCGGGAATCCTGACCGCGCGCGACAATTCATGCCGTTTGCGGCATTGCGCGGATTTGAGGAATTGATCCGCGAACAGGAGCGGAAGCCCGAACCGCGGCGAACGCTCTCCGAAGAGGACACGACGGCGCTGTCGCGGAAGCTGTCGCACATCGCGCGCGGCAGTCTGGTCCGCGTAACGCATTACGACGGGAATGCATACAAAACAACGGTCGGCATGGTATCGGACATCGATCTTGCAACCCGCGCCCTGCGGATTGTCAAAACCTCGATCCGGTTTGACGATATATCGGAAATTACGGAACTCAACAACTGAAAGGAAACGAATATGAAAGCGATTTACACGGTCACGCTCAACCCCGCATTTGATCTACACTATCGCATGGCGCATTTTGAAGCCCAGAAGGAGAACTATGTTGACAGCATCCTCTGCGACGCCGGCGGAAAGGGCATCAACATTTCCCGTGCGTTAAAAGTCAACGGGACTGACAGCACCGCGTTCGTCATTCTCGGCGACGAGAACGGCGCGGCATTTGAGGCACAGCTGAAGCGCGACGGTCTGCACTATGCGCCGATTCACACGGCAGGGCGCATCCGCGAAAACATCACGCTGCACCCCGCAGACAGCCGGGAAACGCGAATCAGTCTCGACACCTTCCGCGTAACCCCCGAAATTCTGCACGAACTGGAAAAGTCCGTGCTTGTTGTCTGCCGCGCAGGCGACCTGCTCGCATTTGCGGGAAGAAATCCGAAGGGCTTGGAGAAAGCGGATGTCATCGCCTTTCTGCGCCGTCTGATCGCAAACGGCGTGCGCGTGATTGTGGATTCCAATTCCTTTACCCCCGAGGATCTGACCGAAATTCACCCGTGGCTCATCAAGCCGAACGAGCAGGAGATCGTCTCCTTCCTCGGAACGCCGGTGGAAAACGCGCAGGATGCGGCAAACGCGGCGGCGGAACTGGTGAAGCGCGGCGTGGCGGAAGAGGTGATGATCAGCCTCGGAGGGGACGGCGCGGTCTGGTCGGACGGTTGCAATTCGCTGATTCTGTCAGTACCCAAGTTGGCGCACCCCGTTTCCACCATCGGGGCGGGCGACAGCACGTTGGCAGGCGTTCTGCACGCAACCGCGCGGGGACTGGATCGCGAAACCGTCCTGCGCACGGCAGTCTCGTTCGGCACTGCCGCCTGCATGACGGAAGGGACTCTGCCGCCGAAGGCAGAGGATGTCAAAGCCGTTTTCGGACAAACGCGGGTGCTGTAAGACGCCACGGAGCGGAAAATCGCCGCAAAAGCATTTTATTTACAAAAAAGGTGTTTACAAACGGCGCGATTTGTAGTAAAATAAAGAGGAATAGGACAACGGAAGAAGGAGCTTGATTTATGGATATGCAACCGAAATACCGCAGGGTACTGCTCAAGCTGTCGGGCGAGGCGCTTGCCGCAGGAGCAGACGGGATTCTGAACTTTGATTTTACCGCACAGGTCGCCGCGCAGATCAAACGCTGCGTTGACGCGGGCGTGCAGGTTGCCGTTGTGGTCGGCGCGGGAAACATCTGGCGCGGCAGACAGGGAACGGATATGGATCGCGTCCGTGCGGATCACATGGGAATGCTCGCAACCGTCATCAACTCCATCGCGCTTCAGGACGCGTTTGTTCATGCGGGCATGGAAGCGGTTGTCATGACCTCAGTTGACATTCATGCCTTTGCGGACGTATACACCGCGCGTGACGCAATCGCGGCGCTGGAAGCCGGAAAGGTCGTCATTTTCGGCGGCGGACTCGGCGTTCCGTACTTCTCAACCGATACAACGGCTGTTCTGCGCGCGGCGGAAATTCACGCCGACTGCGTGCTGATGGCGAAGAACATCGACGCAATCTACAGCGCCGACCCGAGAAAAGATCCGACCGCAACCCGTTACAGCGAATTGACCTACCGTCAGATCATCGATCAGAATCTCAAGGCGCTGGATCTCTCCGCCATGATCTTCTGCATGGAAAACAATGTGAACGGCTATGCTTTCGGACTGGCAGATCCCGAGAATATTTACCGCGTCGTCATGGGCGAGCCTGTCGGCACCCTGATTCATAACAAAAACTGAACAACCGAACACACAGGAAAGGATTGGATGAAATTATGAAATTCAACACCAAACAGACCGAAGAAAAAATGCAGAAGAGCATTGCCGCTTACGAGAGCAATCTTTCCACCATCCGCGCAAGTCAGGCGAATGCCGCTATCGTGTCCAAGGTGACCTTTGAATACTATGGAGCGCCGACACGCATTGTGGATATGGCTTCGGTGACCGTAACCGACCCCAAAACTCTGACCATTTCTCCCTACGACCGCTCCACCCTTAAGCCGATGGTGAAGGCGATTCTGGCATCCGACATCGGCATTACGCCGAGCGACGACGGCATTGTCATCCGTCTGATCTTCCCGCAGCTGACCGAGGAGCACCGCAAGGAGCTGACCAAGCAGATTCAGAAGATGGGCGAGGAAGCGCGCGTTGCCATCCGAAACGTCCGCCGCGAAGCAAATGACGAAATCAAGAAGCAGAAGAAAGACGGCGAAATGACCGAGGACGAACAGAAGGCAAGCGAGAAATCCGTGCAGGATCTGACCGACAAGTACATCAAGCAGGTGGATGACATTACCGCAAAGAAGGACAAGGAGATCATGCAGGTCTGACGGCGGCGTTTCTGCGATTCTCCGGCGGGCGCCGCAAAACGGTTCCCGCCGGATTTTTTGGAGTGCATCATGTTTTTTCAAAAGAAGAAAAAGGAAGCGGCAGGCGCTCCCGACCTCTCGGACGGGCGGTTGCGGCACATCGCCTTCATCATGGACGGCAACGGCAGATGGGCGAAAAAGCGGGGAATGCCGCGCGAATACGGGCACAAACGGGGAGCGGAGAACTTCCGTCGCATCGGGCGGTACTGTGAATCCATCGGGTTGCAGTACATGACCGTTTACGCCTTTTCCACCGAGAACTGGAAGCGCCCCGAGCACGAGGTCAATGCACTTCTGGGGCTTCTGGACGATTATATCGAGGAATTCTTCCGCGAAATCGACAAGGAAAAGATTCATCTGTGTTTTGTGGGCAACCTTTCCGCCTTCCCGGACAGTCTGCGGGAAAAGATGGAGCGGCTGGATCGTGAAACAGCGGATCGCGCGTTCCGGCTCAACATCGCGGTCAACTACGGCGGCAGGGAAGAAATCGCCCATGCCTGCGAGGCGCTGATCCGCGAGGGGAAACAGACCGTGACAGAGGACGACATCTCCGCGCATCTCTATACGGCGGGATGTCCCGACCCTGATCTGATTGTCCGCACGGGCGGCGATCTGCGCTCCTCCAATTTTCTGCTCTGGCAATCCGCATATGCGGAATACTACTTTACCGACACGCTCTGGCCCGATTACCGCGAACGGGATGTGGATGAGGCAATCCGCTCCTTCCTCGGTCGCAAGCGGCGCTTCGGCGGCGTGAAAAACATCTGAACTGAAACTGAAAGGGATTCGCTATGAAGCAACGAATCATCACGGCGGTTGTCGCCTTTTTCGTCCTCTTACCCGTTCTGATCTTCTCGGACACCTTCATTTTTCCGCTCGGACTTGCCGTTTGCGCGGTTCTGTCGGTCTGGGAAATATTTGCCTGCGTCGGGCTGAAAAACGCATGGCTGTTCACCGCGCCGATGTATGTGCTCGGCGCGGCGTTCCCGTTTCTCATCCGCTATCTGCCCGACAGAGATCTGCTCGCCCCGATCGCAATCTGCGCGGCAGTGGTCTGGACGCTTTATGCCTTTACGGTTCTGATCTTCTCGCACGGCAAGTACCCGCTTGAAGCGGTGTTCGTTGCGTCCTTCAGCCTGTTTTACATTTTCATCGGCTTCAACGCGATTCTCTTTATCCACGATTGCGAACCGGGCGGAAAATATCTCTACTATATCTGTTTTCTCGGAGCGTGGATTACCGATATTTTCGCATACTTCTGCGGGCGCGCATTCGGCAAGCACAAGCTCATTCCCGATGTCAGCCCCAAAAAGACCGTGGAGGGGAGCATCGGCGGAACGGTGTTCTGCATCCTCGTCATGGTGATTTTCGGTTTCGTGGTGGAAAAACTGGTACCGGAAATTTCCGCAAATCTCCTGATTTTCGCGGTTGCAGGCGTCCTCATTGCCGTTGTGTCGCAGATCGGAGACCTTTCCATGTCGGTCATCAAGCGCAAATACGGCGTAAAGGACTACGGCTTCATTTTTCCCGGGCACGGAGGGGTGTTGGATCGTTTTG
>ENA-UERG01000770-UERG01000770.1-human-gut-metagenome-genome-assembly--contig:-NODE-770-length-29812-cov-18.794451_pt1 | contig 29812 bp, 28 predicted proteins | sample MGYA00242954_ERZ507954 | MGnify/ENA primary metagenome ERZ507954 (study PRJEB26167, sample SAMN06115478) | human gut metagenome | host: Homo sapiens | place: China:Sichuan | collected 2015-01-21... | reverse complement strand
ATACCCGGCGCAGACAGGTCGCCCGTTCCAGCACCGTCTCCGCAATATCCAGATAGTAGTTTTCCTTGCTGATGCGCCCCATAGCCGCGCCTCCTTGCACTGTATTCTATCAATTATTATAATACACGGCGCCCATCCCTGACAAGCGGCGTTTTTCCCCGCGATACTCGTCGATACGCTGAAATTCCGCGCCAAAAACTATGCAAATAGCCGGGTGCCTGCGCTGCGGCAGCATAAAAGGACGGCCTTGCAGCCGTCCTTTTCCCTCCTGCGCGGTCACTCCGCGTTTTTGAATACTGTCTCCGGCGCCGTGATGACCACCCGCGTGTTGTCCGCCACCGACCCGGTGAGGAACGCGTTGCCGCCCACCACCGAGTGCTCGCCGATCACCGTCTCGCCGCCCAGAATGGAGGCGCCGGAGTAGATAGTCACATAGTCGCACACTGTGGGGTGTCGCTTTCCCGGCAGGCTGGCATGGCCCGCCCGGGGGGACAGTGCGCCCAGCGTCACACCCTGATACAGCTTCACATGGCTGCCGATCACCGTTGTCTCGCCGATAACGATGCCTGTGCCGTGGTCGATGAAGAACCACGGCCCGATCTGCGCGCCGGGGTGGATGTCGATACCCGTCCGGCTGTGGGCGTACTCCGTCATCATCCGGGGGATCATGGGAACCTGCCGCAGGTACAGCTCGTGGGCAATGCGGTATACGAAGATGGCGAACAGCCCCGGATAGGCGAAAATGATCTCCTCCTTGTCCGCCGCTGCCGGATCGCCGTCAAACGTGGCCTCAATGTCCGTCATCAGTGTCTGCTGTATGCGGGGCAGCTGCTCCAGTATCTCGTGGGTCAGCGCCGCCGCGGCAAAGGCCTGGCCCTCCGGCAGCGCCAGCGCTACCTGTGCCGTCAGCGCCGTCTCGATACGCTCCAGCAGCAGTGCGGCGTAGTTCTCCGGCGGTAGCGCCATCAGCTGCGCGTCACCGAAATATGCCGGGAACAGCAGCCGCCGAAACTCCTTGATGATGCCGATGATGGCACCCCTGTCCGGCAGCCGAAGCTTTTTGCCGTACAACGGCACCGCCGCGTGTGTCATATTATCTGCCATCGCCTTGGCGATCTCCGCGTTGGAAGTCATAGTCCTTGTCTCCTCTCAAAATAAAACGGCGAAGGATGCGCCCGCATCCTCCGCCGCCTGTGTGTACAGGTATCACGGCCCGCTTACAAGGCCTTTTCAGCAGAAAACGCACAGCGCCCATGGGCACGACAACACACGCCCGCGCAGCAGGCGGACGTACAACAGGCGCAGTTTATGGTGTGCAGCGTGCTGTTCATGCGTTTTCTCCTTCTCCGGAAATCTTACATAATATTATACTGTCCCGTCCCGCGCAAAGTCCATTGTCACCTTTCACAAAAACCATACCATACCGGTGGGAATTTTGCATATTCCCGCCGCCATCCGGTTCCGCCATGTCGGCGGCTGTCAGTTTTCACAAAAATTTAGCGCTTTTAATTGCGAAAGTATGGTCTATCTAACGGTTGACTTCTGTACTCCGCGGCGTTAAGATAACGCCAACATAAAAACCAGCCGACCACCGGCGGAAAGGAGACCCCACATGGCACGTCACATGATGCAGCGCGATATGCTTCATAACGACATGGCTGCGAACCATGCCGCTGTCTCCTATTATGCCGGCACCAGCTCCGTCTGGGGCTTTTATTGGTACGCCTATTTTACCTCCCGATACCAAACGCCGGCTGTAAAGAATTGAACCCGTCTTTCCCATTTTCCATGTGTGTGAAGCGGCTTCGTCTTTCAGACGGAGCCGCTTTTCAATTTACCCCATCATCCCTGTTGCCCCCTATTTCAAAACAAAAGGAGAAGAAAATCATGACTGCAATCATTTCAGCGGCTGTCATCTTCGTGGTGTTCGCCGTAGGAGACATGATCTCCGCGAAAACAAAGGCTATCGTATCCATGCTGCTGGTGGCCTCCGTCGTATTCCTGGCAGGCTTCTGGACCGGCGTTTTCCCCACCACCCTGTTTGCTGACTCCACCCTTCTGAGCATGGCCGGCCTGCTGGTCACCATGCTGCTGGTGCACCTGGGCACCACCATCCGGCTCCGCGACTTCGGCGCCCAGTGGCGCACCGTCATCATCTCCGCCGTGGCCTGCATCGCCATCTCCGCCGCCGTGTTCTTCATCGGCCAGCTGATCATCGACCGCGGCTTCGCTCTGGTGGGCGCGCCCATTCTCTCCGGCGGCGTTGTCGCCACCCTGACCATGCAGGACATGGCCAACAAGGCCAACCTGCCTGACCTGGCCGTGTTCGCCACTCTGGTCATGTGTGCCCAGGGCTTCGTGGGCTACCCCGTGGCCTCCCTGTGCCTCAAGAGCGAGGCCAAGCGCATCAAGGCCCAGATCGACGCCGGCACGCTCCAGGTGGACGCCGGTGCCGCCGCGGCCCAGAACGCCGCCGCTGCCCGCAAGAAGCTGATCCCCGCCCTGCCCGATAAGTACAACACCCCCAACGCCATCATCGCCAAGGTCATTCTGGTGGCGCTGCTGTCCGTGTGGGTGTCCAGCCTGTTCCACGATGCCGTTAACAAGCTGGTCTGGTGCCTGATCTTCGGTGTGCTCTGCAAGGAGCTGGGCTTCCTGGATGAGGACGCGCTGGGCAAGGCTCACGCCACCGGCATCGTGATGCCCATCATTACCCTGTCCATCTTCACCAATCTGGCCGCTGCTACCCCGGAGATGGTGGGCGGCATGGTGGTGCCCCTGCTGGTCTGCGTGGTCATCGGCACGGCGGCCTTCTCCGTCGTCTCCATCCTCGTGGGCAAGATCTTCGGTTACAGCTGGCAGATGTCCATGGCCATCGGCAGCTCCTGCCTGTTCGGCTTCCCCGGCACGGTCATCATCTCCAACGAGGTCTCTGAGTCCACCGGCACCACCGCCGAGGAAAAAGCCGCCATCAACGCCCAGATCATGCCCAAGATGCTGGTGGCCGGCATGGTCACCGTGTCCATCACCTCCGTACTGGTGGCCGGCGTTATGAGCAGCTGGCTGTGAGCCCGGCTCATTTGAAAGGAGTGCTTTTCCATGTCTGATATTCATTCCTTCGTCGATACCATCTTCGACGAGCTGGTCTCTATCCGCCGCGATATCCATGCCCATCCGGAGCTGGGTATGCACGAGGTCCGCACCTCCGCCCTCATCCGCAGTGAGCTGGAGAAAATAGGCGTGGACGAGATCCGGCAGCCTCTGCCCACCGCCGTGGTGGCTTTGATCCACGGCAAGAAGGGCCCCGGCAAGTGTATGGCGCTCCGCGCCGATATCGACGCCCTGCCCGTTCACGAGGAAACCGGTCTGCCCTTTGCCAGCGAGACCGAGGGCATTATGCACGCCTGCGGCCACGACCTGCACACCACCATGCTTCTGGGCGCCGCCAAGACGCTGTGCCATATGCGTGATCAGTTCGCCGGCACCGTCAAGCTGATCTTCGAGCCCAGCGAGGATCTGATGCCCGGCGGTGCACGGGCACTGGTGGCAGCCGGGGTCATGGAGAACCCCCATGTGGACGCCATCTTCGGTCAGCACGTCTGCCCCTCTGAGAATGACTCCGTGGGCCGTATGCAGCTCTATAAGGGCTACTTCACCAGCGCGGTGGACCTGTTCCACATCACCGTCCACGGCAAAAGCGGCCACGGCTCTGCGCCCCACACCGCCCGTGACGCCATCGCCTGCGCCGGCTACCTGATCACCGTCCTCCAGACCGTGGTCTCCCGCCGCATCGACCCCATGGACACCGCCGTGCTGACGGTGGGCACTATGTCCGGCGGCGACGCCGTCAACATCACCGCCGGCGAAGCGCGGATGGTGGCCGTCCTCCGCAGCTTCAGCGACGCCGGCCGCGACACCGCCATTCAGGAGGTCCGGCGCATCTGCAAGGGCATCGGCATTGCCTTCGACTGCGACATCGAGGTCAATTTGGAGGAGGGCTACGCGCTCCAGTACAACGACCCCGCCATGATCGACCTGGTCAACAAGGCCGTCACCGCTGCCGGCGGCAAGGCGGAGTTCATCGACAAGCCCTTCTCCGGCAGCGAGGACTTCAGCTTCTTCGGCAAGCTCACCGGCACCCCCTCCGCCTTTATGATGATCGACGCCGGCCGCGGCGAGAACGCTGTCTCGCTCCACAACGGCAAGATCGTGTTCAACGAGGAGGTCATGAAGCACGGCGTCACCGGCCTGGCCGCCATCGCCGTCGAGTACCTGAACCGGTAATTCTCCTATTTGTTTCCTCACAAATTGGTATAACAGAAGCGGGAGACCTGCACAGCAGGCCTCCCGCTTCCCATTATTCCTCCACCGGCAGCGCCAGCCGCGAGCAGTACCGCCGCGTCTCGATCTCCCGCCCCGTGTACGGCGCCACGATGCCCAGCACCCGCGGCGCGCCGGCGGGCTTCAGCCCCCGCGCCTTTACCTCTCGCCCCAGCGTCAGCCACGCCTCGCCCACGCCGCTGTAATCGCCGTAGTACAGCACCGACAGCACCCGGCACGCCTCCAGCGTCACCGCGTCCGCCGCCGCCCGGTTCTTCCGCACCGGCACGCACACCCCGTAGCGGCACGGCTCCTGCCCGATGTATCCCTCCAGATAGTCCGTGCGCTCCGATATGGTGAACAGCGGCTCGTCCGACAGCACGCACCCCTTCCGCACGCACGCCCCATAGAAGTCGTACATATCCCGGTATCGCTCCGCCGTGGTCAGCCCCTCGCACCACCGTATCCGGCACGTAACCGCCGGCAGCTCCATCATCTGCACCGACAGGCTCTCGCCCTCCGCCGCCCGCAGCCGCATCTCCTCCACGCTCCGCTGCAGGTCCCGCAGCCGCGTTTCCAGCGCCTCCAGCAGCACCTCGGCCTCGCCGCCCTGCGCGAAATAGTCCGCGATCTCCTTCGACCCCAGCCCCATGGCCTTGAATTTCTCGATCTGCATGATCCGCGCCACGTTGTGGTTGTCGTAGTACCGCCGCCCGCTGTCCGGCGCGGTGAACACCGGCGTCAGCAGCCCGCGCTCTTCCATCCGCATCAGCGTGCTCCGCGACAGCCCGCAGGCCCGGGCCGCCTCCGTGATCTGAAAAAACTGTTTTGTGTTCTCCGCCATAAAAAATCCCTCCTGACCCCTTGCTTCGTTCACAGGTGAACGGGTTATACTTCCATTATAAGGAAAAACCCATTAAAGTCAACACCGGAGGCGCACATGTGCGCCTCTGTCTTCGCCCGGGCGAAGACAGATACCCGTGCCCCACTGGAAAGACCCCGATATTTGAGAGGAGCGTACATCATGAACCACAAAAAACTACTCCTGACCCTGACCCTGTGCCTGTGTGCCCTGCTCTGCATGGTGGTCACCGCCTCCGCGTCGGACCCGCACAGTCACCCCGTCTGCGGCAAGACACATATCGACATCGGCGACCATACCGGCACCTGTGGGGATGTTACCTGGACAGCTTGGACCGGCAATGATATGGATGCCGGAACTAGAGATATACAGCTTACCACTGGTCACTATTACCTCTCCGATAATGTAACTCCCACATCAACAATACACATTGTTGGGCAGGTATGTCTCTGCCTAAACGGTTGTACCCTAAGCTATTCGGGGATTGTGTCCAGTGATAGTGACAGTATTGGTGGCATGATATTGTTGGATGACGGAGCTGTGCTGAACATCTGCGATTGTAAAGGCGGTGGCAGTATCGTGTACAATTATGATAGCAGTACTTGGCGAAAATCTACTATTCTCGTTAAGGGAGAGAGCACACTGAATTTGTACGGCGGCAGTGTGATAAAAGAAAACGGTACAGAGACTACGGCTGTTGACCTAAACTATTACGCTGGTGCGAATTTTCATATGTATGGCGGTAAGGTTGAAAACAGGAGCACCCGGAATCCCTATAATACCTATGCGGTGTATGTGGGCGGAAAACCAGGTGACCAAGTCAAACGCTCTGATGTGAAGCTGTACGAAGGAGAGGTCGGTAGTAGGGGCTATGGTATTAGAGTTTTTATTGCGAGTCCCAGTATTCTTGTTGCGGGCGGGAAAATTGAAAGCGATAATACGGCGATAGCGGTGGGAGATGCATCTCTGACACTACAAGGAAAGCCAATAATCAAAACAACGGAGGATGATTCTGCGGCGATCAAAGTGGGTTCGAATAATATCAAAGTAGAAGATAGTTTCGCCCCCACGTCCCCTGTATCTGTAGAGAACACAAGTGAGATGTTCGGAACAGCTTCCTCAGCAGACAAGGCGCAGTACTTCACATCCTTTGAAAGCGGAAAGTTTGTGGCGTACGACAATGGTACCCTGAAATTTACCGCCTGCGCCATCACCCAGCAGCCCACAAAAGACAACAGCTACACGGTCAAGGGCAACGCGCCCGATAGCAAGCTGAGCTACCGGTGGTATGCGGCCCAAGAGGGCAAGATCACCGTAACAGACGCGGTTGCGAAGAAAAGCGCGGATGCCCGCTACAGTAATGCGTGGAACGAGTGGCAAGTAAAATGTGGTAATGAGATTGACTGCTTCACACTCTACATGAACAAGGGAGATGTGCTGACGCTGAGCGATATTTCTGATGGAAGGGTTAGTAAAGTTTCAATTTCCGGCACCGAGGTTACAGAGGACGAGCGGGAATATACATTCACCGCACCCGCGGCCGGCGAGTATACGCTGAAAATCAGCGCTACGGGGCGTAATGATTATCCTGGTGATTATCCTGGTGATCCTTACTTGAACTTCAAGGCGGCCTTGCTAACGCTTGTCCCGGATACGACCAAGCCCATGGGGGGAACAACGGCGGTGCTTGCCACCACCGGCCTGTCCGCCGGCGACTATATTTGCCAGGTCACATGGGAGGGCAAGAGTACGGTGAACAGCGGTGTTGTCCAGTTCAGCGGCAGCTCGCAGCAGCCCACGGGCAGCGGTTCCTACTACTATGCCCCCTCCGCAGCCGAGGATAAGAAGGACTCTCCCAAGACCGCCGACCCCGGTGTCCTCCTCTACGCCGGTTTGGCCCTCGCGTCCCTCACCGGTCTGGCCTGCACCGCCAAAAAACGGCATTAAAAAGGTATTCCCCCGGTGTTTCTGACCCCGGCACCGGGCGAATATACAGCAAAGGCACCCCTCGTGGGTGCCTTTGCCATTTCCCCGCGCCCGCAGGCGCATAAAAAGCCCCCGCAAAAAAACAAAAGAAAAAATTACACATTTCCCCCTGAATTTGCACCTCATGTTCTGCGCCCTTTTGACACAAAGTAACCCTGTCACCGGCGACAAAACAAACCCCCGTTTTCGCCCGTTCAACGGCAAAAACGGGAAACATCACAATAAAATAAGGGGTGAGACGCTTGTATGAACCACGGCATATCCCCGCCTCCCATCGTCTCTCCGCCTGGCTGCTCTCGGCGCTGTTTGCCCTCTCCCTCTGCTTGCAGCAGGCTTGGGCCGCCCCGGCGGAGCGCACCGTGATCCCCCTGGGTCAGGCGGTGGGCATCAAACTCTTTGCGGACGGCGTCCTGGTGGTGGCTCTGGCCGATGGCCCCACGCCCGCCCGCGCCTGCGGCCTTCGTCAGGGCGATATCATCACCGCCATGGACGGCGCCGCTGTCGGCTCCACCGAGCAGGTCCAGGACCTTCTGGCCGATACGGCCGGCGCGCCCATTGTCCTCTCCGTCCGCCGCGGCGCAGACGCTCTGGCCCTCACCGCCTGTGCCCGCGAAAATAACGGTGTCTGGCAGCTGGGTGCCTGGATACGCGACAGCATGGCCGGCATCGGCACCCTGACCTACTACGACCCCGCCACCGGTCAGTACGGTGCCCTCGGCCACGGCATCACCGACGTGGATACCGCCCAGCTCATGCCTCTGGCCTCCGGCGCCATCATGGAGACCACCGTCAAAGCGGTGAAAAAGGGTGCCAAGGGCGATCCCGGCGAGCTCAAGGGCGACTTCTCCGTCCAGCGCGATGTGGGCACCGTCACCGTCAACAGCAGCGGCGGCATTTTCGGCACCGTGGCCGACCCGGACTTCCTCTCCGGCGGCACGCCTGTCCCCGTGGCCGCTGCCGGCCAGATCACCACCGGCCCCGCCACCATCCTCGCCACCGTCTCCGGCAGCGATGTGCGGGAGTACCGTGTGGAGCTCGTCCGCCTCTACGGCGCGGACGAGCCCACCCGCAACCTGCTCCTCCGCATCACCGACCCCGCCCTGCTCTCCGCCACCGGCGGCATCGTTCAGGGCATGTGAGTGATATATAATAGGGACAACACGGGAAAGCCTTGATTTTACAAGGGTTTCTGGCGTTGTCCCTATTTTCACTGACATGAAATAGGTCGTATTTGCGCAATACGAAATCCACCGCAGCTGCCCAAGGGGGGTGATCATCTCAAGCAGATCGATTCAGGTCTCATTTTTGAAGGGAGCTTCTTTTTATGAAGAATTCAACCATCATAGCCATTACGAATTCCAAGGGTGGCGTTGGGAAAACAACCACCGCGCTGAATTTGGGTGCCGCGCTGGCCGCCGAAGGGCAGAAAGTCCTGCTCATTGACAACGACCCGCAGGGCAATCTGACCGCTGCGTTGGGATATACCGCTGGTGAAATGAAGCATACACTGGCCTCTCTGCTGCTGGCCGCCATCGACTATCCGGAGGACATTGCGCAGCATCTGCAAAAGGCCATCCTACATAGCGATACCGGCATGGACATCATTCCCGCCAACCGCAGGCTGGCAGATGCTGCGGCCCGGCTGCAGATCATGCAGCTATCTCAGTATCAGCCCTACGGCGATAGCGGCCGCAGCTGCGAAGCAATGCTCAAGCATATCACAGACGCCTTGCGCGACACCTATCGCTATATCATCATCGACTGCGGACTGAAGCACGAGCTGCTGACGGTCAACGCGCTGACCGCCGCGGATTACTGCATCATCCCTGTGCAAGCTCACTATCTCGCCAGCGAGGGTATCCCCGATGTGCTGGAATTGGTGCGCACGGTGCAGGCCCACTTCAATCCCTCGCTGAAAATCGCCGGTATCCTGCTGACTATGTATCAATCCCGACCGCAACTTTGCCAAAGCGTCCGGGCAACAGTCGGTGAGGTCTACGGCGAGGCGTTCCATGTGTTTGAACGTCCCATTGAGCACACCATCAAAGTGGCGGAATGCCCTGCCGCCGGTATGAGTATTCTGGACTACGCGCCGAAGAACCCCGCTGCGGAGTCCTACCGCAGTCTGGCGCGGGAGGTGTTGTCGCTTGGCTAAGAGCAACAACATGAAAGATTTGCTGAAGCAGCGCATGAGCGCTGCCCAGCAAGTCTCGGAAATGGAGATCGGCAACAGGGCCTACGAGAGCCTTATCGACCCGCTTCCCGTGGCAGCTTCTACGATCCGCGAGCTTCCGGTAGACAAACTGCGTCCCTTTTTCACCACCGATATTGGTTTTCACCCATATTCCCCGGACAAACTGCGGGCGTTTTCCCAGCAGCTTCTTGAGCAGGGCTTGCTGGAGCGTATCATCGTCAGGAGTATCCCCGGCAGCGATGAATATGAGATTCTGGCCGGACACAATCGCACCGCCGCATGGCGCATGGCCGGGCATGACACAATTCCTGCTGAGGTGGTTGTGGCCAACGATGCCCGCGCCATTATCATCGCCACAGCCACCAATTTGCTGCGGCGGCAGGAACTGACCATCATCGAACGCGGTAAGGCATATAAAGCCATGCTGGAGGCTAAGCGGCGTCAAGGCGAGCGGACGGACTTAGGAACTTCTGGCGAAAATCGCCAGAAGTTCCTAACAAGAGAAATCGTAGCGGATTTTTTCGGCGTTACAGAATATGAGATCCGCAAGGCTGTCAAGCTGGCAGGTCTGATCCCGCCACTGGCGGATGTTCTGGAAAACGATCCCCGGAACTTGCCGCTGAGCTGCGTGGATATGATTGCCGACTACGATGCAGCCTCACAGGAGGCGTTTGTGGAGATGTGCCGCATTGAAGGGTATCGGCTAAACAAGGCCACCCTGAACCACATCACGCAGAAATGCCCGCCGCCCACTGCGGATAAGCAGGCAATCTACGCCGCATGGCGTGAAGCCCGCGCCGCCGCAGATAAGAAGCATCCCGCACCATCCAAGAAGATAACTTTTGACCGCAGGAAGTTTGCACCATATTTAGAGCAGATCGGCAGCGAGGCGGAATTAGAGGAAATGTTTTTAGAGTTTCTGAAGGAAGCTGCACATAAACGTGCAACTCCCACCGGATAATAGAATAGAAATGATCAGTGACGCTGTTTACAAAGGCTCCCCAGCTTACCCATCTGTCTTATTGCCGAACATTGTCATCTAAAAATTCCCATTGTCATCGCAAGTACAATATCTTGCGTCCAGCGGGCAGAGGCCATCTCAAAAGCTGGTAGGTTGACAAATCTGTGCTGTACATGTTAAAATTGTGCTTGACAATTCGGGACTAGTGTAGTAAAATAACGTGCTCACGCGGTATATCTAGTGCCGTAAATAGTTTAGTAGGAATTTCGCAGAAGCGTGTAGAAAGAACGGAGTTGTTTTTATGAAAGGCGCACGTGTATTGGGGAATTATGTCCAGAAATTAGCAGAAGATCAAAATGTATCTATTCCCGAGTTGAGTGCATTGATGAACTGTAGCGAGCTACAGGTCAAGTCTTTCTTTAAAGGTCGTTTCTTGGCCTCTTTTAGACAATTGGAGGCCCTTTCCCATCAATTCGGAGTTAAGGTGTCAGATCTTATCAAAGGCGATGAGGCGTATTATAATAAAACTGTCGTGCATTGCATGGAAGATTTTGAAGACACCAAGAATAGAGAATTAATTTTGGATATTATTGACGATTATATGGACATTCAAAATGCACTAATTTAATCAGCATAAGTGGGCACAGTGTTATTGTGTCCACTTTTCTTTAGCTACAAGTTATGCGGCATCAATAGCAATATGGAGGGGCTATGAACGCTTTTCACGATTTTGACAAGGAAGTAGTCGCGGCTATCCGCCAACATATCAAAAGCAGGGTCGAAGGTGATGGCCTTAAAGACGTGTTCCCTATTCCTTGCTTGCGCGATGATGTATTTGAGGTATTAAACCGGTATTGTACGGTAATTTATTACCCAAGCGAAGATAGCTCAAACCGAGGCTTCCATGTAAAGGAGTATTTAATCCACAATGGAAAAGAGCAAAACTTTGTATTTATCAATACCAGCCAAACTCTAGAAAAGCAAGTCTTTACGGCTGCGCATGAATTAGGCCACATCTGGCAAATTGACAAAGATATTCTACAAGAATTTCCGCGCCTTATCGGTGCGAATGCGGATAATGATGACTTAGCCGAGGCAGTCATTAATCGCTTTGCAGCTGAGTTGTTAATGCCCGAAGAATTATTCTGTTCTTCTGTTAGTTCTGATATAAGACAAGTAGTTGCGGATAACCATGATGGCATACTCAAGATTGATCTCAAGGACGCATTGAGAATAGTTGTAAAGCGAATGGATCAATTTCGCGCCCCCAGCGGAGCAGTAGTGCGTCGATTGTTTGAACTGCGTATCATTCCCAAGGATTCAATGGACATTCTTTTAGGCGAAGGACTGATACCCAAAGAAAAAATTGACGGCGAAATCGAAAGAATTATTCTAGAAAATGACTACTCTAATCTAAGAAAGCCAACTGAACGGAAGTTTATACCTGGTTTAGCCGAGTTGCTAGATAAGGCCGAAACAGCACACTGTGTAGATGAGAGTAAAATCGTCGCACTGCGAAAGATGTTTGGCCTTCCCCAGAAACAAACCACTTCAGAGCTTGAATTGAACGTACCTATAGAAACAGAAGGGATAACCGGAAAATGATATCTGTACTTGATGAAAACTGTGCCTGTGTCGACACCGACTTTCTCATTCATGTAGCAGAGACAAAGTGTGCCGCTATTGATTTGTTAAAATATCTTGCAATCGCATTTGAAAAGCTATGCTTGTGTGGAGTAATGCACCCGCTTATTTATGAAAAAGAGTTACCTCAGGACACACCCGTTATCCAACAAGTATTTGAAGCCCAGATTATTCAAGTTGTAGATTTGGATGCTCTGTTTTCTGGCGGAGACGGTGAAGACCGAAAGGCGTATTATAGTTTTTTGGTTCCCGAGCTGTTTAAAAAATTGAAGGGAGAGAAACTCCCCGTAGAGGACATATTTAACGAGTGGAAACGAAAGTGTAGTTTCGGTGAGGTACATTCAATCGCACTGTGCTTAGTATTTGGGTGTCGTCTTTTCCTGTCTGATGATAGTGATTCGAAACAACTTCGGAAGTTTATTGACTCTGACCTTGCTACCTTTGAGGTCCTTACAAGGAAAGATTTCTTTAATTCACGTGAGTTAGAAAATGAGATTCCTAGGCCAATTCGGAGACAACTCTCTCACGCTAGGGTATGAAAGCTGATTTTGGCATATTATTTCTTAACCCGCTTTACGCCATTAAATATCAACCATAAAAGGGCTCGATACCATAAAGTATCGAGCCCTTTTATATACCTAGCATACTTGATATTTTGAGCACTTCTATTTTGCTAATAATAGATTTTCACTAATTCGATAGATAGTTTTTACTATTACACACAAGGAGGATCAACATGCACGCACAACGAATGCCGCCGCATATTACCACGCCCTTTGATGATTCCGCCGCCATGCGGCTGCGGCGGATGGGGCTGCTCACACCGGATGGTACGCCGGATGAACGCATTATCCAGCCGCTGGCCTATGTCAGCGCCGGTCTCTATTACGACCAGCTCTGCGATTCCGTAGAGAGCCACGAGAGCGCGGCGGGTGTCTGCCAGCACATTATCAGCGAGGAAGCAGAGAACCGGCCCCGTCAAGCACTGCTGGCGCTTTCTATGTCCTACGACGCCATGCGCCGCGGCCTGCCTGACCCCATCTGGTGGCTGTCAGGCAGCAAGGACATCCTCCCCATTTTCATGCGTGCCTTTGCCGCGCATTTATCAGATATCCTGCAAGAAAACGAACCATCTGCCACTATGGAGGAAACTGAATGAACATGAAAACCGCATACAAGGTCTATCTCTTTTGCTGTGTCCTGTTTTTGACAGGACTTTTTTTATTGGTTCCCGTCTACGCCGTGGAGGATATGTGGACAGCGGCCAGCCGGATCATCAAGGACATCTATACCCACATCGCCTCGGTCAGCACAGTGCTGGCAGGTCTTATGACCGCTATCGCCGTGATCGGTGCGAAGATGTCCAACACCCAGCAGAAATCGGATCAGGCATGGGACTGGCTGAAGCGCATCTGGCTGGCGTGGGCCATCATCAACGGCATCGGTGCATTTATCGCCTATGTTGTCCCGCTGTTTCAGGGACTTGCCACACTGGAGCCGTGAAATATCACATTCCTCGGATGGGAGGGGTGACCGACTATGCTTGAGCTGCTCTTTCGGGGCTTTTTTGAATGGATATACGGGCTGATATTAGAGTGTTGGGAATACTTTTCCTCGGTGCTCTTTGACCTGATGAGCCTCGACTTTGCCTATCTGGAAACATACATGCCTATCATCACGACCATCCGGCAGATCATGCTGGGCGTAGGCTGGGCGCTGCTGCTGGGCAATCTGGTGTTTCAGGCCACCCGCAGCATGATGGCCGGTGTAGGCTTCGAGGCCGATGACCCCAAGCTGCTGTTCACCCGCACCTTTGTCTTTTCTTTCCTGCTGGTGGCCAGTCCGCAAATCTGCGACATCTGCCTGAATATGACCTCGGTTATCATCGACATGGTGCAGATGCCGGACGCCGCGGCCATCAAGCTGCCGGATGAAGGATTTTTCGTTGATCTGACCGCTTCGTGGCTGCTGGTAATCGTTTTCGGTCTCATCGTCATGTTTCAGACCTGTAAACTGTTTTTTGAGATGGCGGAGAGGTATTTCATTCTGGCGGTGCTGACCATTACGGCACCGCTGGCCTTTGGCGTAGGCGGCAGCCGCAGCACTTCGGACATTTTCTCCGGCTGGTGCCGGATGTATGGCTCCATGTGTCTGCTGATGGTGATGAACGTGGTGTTCGTCAAAATGCTGCTGTCGATCCTGTCCTTCCACCCCAGTGGGTTAGCGGTTCTGCCATGGATCGTGATGGTGCTTACCGTAGTCAAGGTAGCCAAGAAGAGCGATGCCATCATCACGCGGATCGGGCTAAACCCCGCCATCACCGGCGACTCTCTGGGGCGTTCCTTCCCCGGCGTGCTAACCTATACGGTGGCGCGAACGATGGCCTCCCGTGTTGTGCAGACCGCAGGAAAGAACACTGCCGCAGGAAAAACCGGCGCACAGACGCAGACCAAATCCGGCAGCAAGCCCGGGAGCAAACCCGCCAGCGGCGGACGCTATTATGGCGGCGTCAATACGGTCAACACCTTTGCCGACAGCAGACGTTCTGAGCAGCAGTCCGGCAGCTCGCCGCGTCAGACTGAGCCGCGGGCATTCGGTGCGGAACCGGCCGCGCAGACAGCGTCCGCAACGGCAGACCGCAGCTTTGTCATGCCCGGTACGCGCCGCCCTGTGAGTCACGTCCCCGGCGAGCAGAAGATCGCCCCCTCCGATACCGCAGGAAAAGCGGGCCATACCGTCAGCCGCAGCAGCCATGTGCAGGCGGGTGCGCAGCAGCATACCGCTTCTGCCGCCCAGCAGCATACGGCGACCTCTGCTTTTGAGAGCCGATACAGCAGGAATACCGGCCCCGCCCGCTCCACTGTGGCGGGAAAAATCGCGCGTCCGGCTCCCGCGTCTGCCAATGCTCCGACCAAGGCACCACGCTCCAGCACGATACCGCAGGAACGGAGTGCCGCCCGCACTACATCGGTCACAGGTCAGCGCAGTGGAGTTCGTCCCGATACCGCAGGAATGAGCCACAGCACCCGCAGGCCAACCGTCAGCCCCACGAAGAATACCCAAGGTACGCCCAAGCAGACGCCGCATATCCCTACGCAGGTGAAACAGCCCACCGTATCGGGCCGCTCTGTCCCGAAGGACGCCAAGAGCAGCAAGCGGACCGACAAGAAAAAGGATGATAGCCATGCAGGATAACCAGCGCCAGCACAGCGGTATCGACACGGCAAAGCGCATTGTCAGTGCCGCGAGGATCGCCAAGGCAGCCGCAGCGGGCGGTGTTCACGGCGCTGCCGTGGCGGCGGCAAAGGAGGCTGCGCCGTTTCTCGCCAAGCTGGCAATTTGGGTGCTGGCGGCGTTGATCGCGCTGCCTATGCTGATCTTTGCCTACCTTCCCAATATCTTCTTTGGCTTTTCCTCCTCCGGGACAGCGTCCGTTGCCCGCATGACGGGACAAGCCATGACGTTGGGCGGGTTCTATATGGATCTGGAGGACTTTGAGAACACGCAGATTGACGCCATCGTGACAAGCCTTATCCAGCAATATGAGGAGGAGGGTATAGAGATTGATGGGGTGGAGATCAACAGCGACTTTGATGAGGATGACCTGCGTCGGTTCATTGCTATCAGCTCTGTGGCCTATCAGCAGGACTTGGAGGTAATGACCACGGAGGCCGTGCTATCACTGGCGACCTCCCGGCTCCGCTATGAGCCGACACTGAACATCTTCGAGTTCGGCGGCCTGCTCAAGCGAACGCTGGTCATCAAAATTGACCACCTTGACCCGGAGGCATTTATGGATCAGCTCTCCTTTGAGGAAGATGCCCGCACATGGGCGGGTGCGCTGTATGAGGTGTTGACCGAGAGCAATGCGCTGGAGGAATACGCGGAATATTACGCGCCATACCGTCCCAATTACAGCGGTGACACCGGCTATACCGGAGACTATGAGCACGGCGGCAGCTACGGCGACACCATTGACACGTCCGGCTTTGTCAGCCCCTCCACCAAGAATAACGTAGACCTTGCCGCCTACGCCATGCAGGCGTGGGAGAACAACTGGGGCTATTGCTGGGGTACCTATGGCAATATCCTGACGGAAGCCCTGTTCAACTACAAGCTTCAGCAGTATCCGGAGGGCGTCGGGAAATATGAGGACTTTATCCGCGCCAACTGGCTGGGCCGCCGCACAGCGGACTGCATCGGACTCATCAAAGGCTATGGGTGGCTTGACGCCGCCAGCGGCTCCATCAACTACGGCACGAACGGAATGCCCGATGTGGGTGCTGACCAGATGTATGCCAACGCCCAGAAGGCCGGTATGGTGGGAACGATGGACACCATGCCGGAGCTTGTGGGCATCGCCCTATGGAAGCAGGGGCATATCGGCGTCTATGTAGGCAACGGCTACGCGGTGGAGGCCATGGGTACCAAGTATGGCGTGGTACGGACGGAGGTCGCCGGACGCGGCTGGCAGGGCTGGTGCCACATCCCCTATATTGAATACAGGGAGGCCGGATAATGTACGTTCCCACCCGTCTGCGCGTATTGCGCATCAAATATAAGATCACACTGAACGCTCTTGCCGGACGCATGAACATCAGCAACCAGCACCTCAGCCGCATGGAGCTGACGGATATTCCACCCACCGAGTACCACGAGCGTCTGCTCTGCCTCGGTATGGAGCGGCTGCTGGCGGAATGGGACGGTGCGCCGGAGGAGCTGAAGCAAGAATACGAAACCTATAAAGGGCGGCTTTTACAGCCCGCGAAGGAGGTCGAGGATGAATACTGACACCTACTATATCCCTGTCAACTTTACCAATGCCGGACGGATCCTGGGCCTGTTTGAGATCCGCAATCTCATTGAGGCCCTTCTTTTATGCCTGCCAGTGCTGTATGTGTGCCTGACATATCTGCCCTTCTCCCTGACGCCGAAGATCATCGTGACCGTTTCGCTGGTCGTCCCCATCGGCGGCTTTGGGCTGATGGGCGTCAGCGACGACAGTCTGACACGATGGCTGAAGGGCTGGTGGGCATGGCACTGCCGCAGGCGCATGATGTTTTTCAGAGGAGTGGTAACGGCATGAGTATCAAAAAAGCACTATTTGGCGGCGGTGTGGAGACCCGCGCTACCGCCAGCTATCAGGGCAGCATTCAGGATTGGCTGCCCGTCAAGAATATCATCGGCGGCGTGATAATCACAAAGGACAACCGCTTTATCAAGATCCTTGAGATCGTACCGGTGAACATCTATCTGAAGTCTGCTGAGGATCGGCAGGCTATTGTGGAAGCCTTTGCCGCATATCTGAAGATCGCGCCAGATCACATGCAGTTTGAGGCACGGGCGCTGCCTGCCGACATATCACGCTACGTTGAGCGGATGCAGGAGTACGCAAAGAACGAGGACAACGCCTATTGCCGTGAAATGATCCAGGACAACATTCAGGACATCGGCATGGGTGTGGCCAGCAATGCCTTGCAGCACCGGTTCTTTATGGTATTCCAGTATGAATTGCAGATGCGGGCGTCCCCCAACACCGTACAGGGCATTATCCAGCGGCTCAACGAGGAGGCCGACACTGCCCGCCGCTATCTGGATCTGTGTGAACTGGAGGTGCAGGAGCCGCGCTATGCGGATGACTTTGCGCTGGAGCTGCTCTACGAGATCATCAACAAGCGCACCAGCCAGCGCGTCAAGCTGCCGGAAGGCGTGTTTGACATGACCACGGCGGTGCATGGCGTGTATGAGGAACAGCCATAATACGGTCGCGTTTTATGTTTTTGAAGGATTTTGTTTTATGTTTTTGATGTGTTTCATTTTATGTTTTTGAAATGGACTGCATCAGCCACCATCTATCATAGGAGTATCACCAATGAAAAAGCAAAAGAAACCCGTACCACCGGCAGAAGCCGAGCCTGTTATCAAGAAGCAGCCGCTTTTGAAACGGCTGCTGTTCGGTCCGGAAAGGCCGGATCTCTCCGAGCTGGAAGCCGGCTCTACCACTATTCTGGATATTCTATCCCCCACCGCCATTGATACGAAAAGCCGTGACTACATCGTAGTGGACGGCGTTTTTCATGCCTACCTCTACATCACCGGCTATGGCTACAGCACCACAGTCGGCTCCTGTTGGCTTGCGCCGCTGGTGGAGGCTGGCGAGGGCGTCAATGTCAGCTTCAGCTTTACCCGCCAGAACCGTGAAAAGATCCTCTCCAAGATCGCGCAGACCACCATGCTCAACCGCAGCCGAATGCGGGACGTGGGCGATACCCGTCAGGACTATGAGGAACTGGACAGTGCCATCACCTCCGGTCTCTACCTGAAGGACGTCATGAACCGGCAGGGTGAGGACTTCTACTATATGCACACCCTTATCGAAGTGGTGGCGGATGATCCGGATACGCTGGAACAGCGCGTCACCGCCGTGGAGAAGCTGTGCGTATCGGTGGACATGATCGCCCGCCGCTGCGATTACGCCAACGAGCAGGGTTTTCTCTCCGCGCTGCCGCTGGTCACACTGGATGCCGACATTGAGCGTAAAAGCCGCCGCAACGCGCTGACCACCGGCGTAGCTGCGGCATTCCCCTTTGTGTCCTATGAGCACAGCGACCGCAACGGCATCTTTCTGGGGCTGAACCTCTACAACAAGTCCCCAGTATTCCTCGACCCTTACGACGACTACAAATACACCAACGGCAACTGGTGGATCGGCGGCAACTCCGGCGCCGGCAAGAGCGTAACGCTCCAATGTCTGGCCGGGCGTCTGCGGGAGCAGGGCAAGCGTGTGGTGTGCGTCATTCCCAAGAAGGGCCACGAGTTCCGCCCCAACTGTGAGCAGCTGGGCGGCCTGTATCTGCGCTTGTCCCCCTCCTCGCGGGATTGTCCCAATATCATGGCTATCCGCCGCAAGACACTGGATGCCTATGCTGGGATTCAAGAGCTGGCGGCGCGGGATGACTCCGTGCTGGCGGACAAGATCTCCCGGCTCATCATTTGGTATTCCCTGCAAAAGAAGGATCTCACGGAGGAAGACAAGAACTATCTGGACGCCTCGCTGGTGGAGTGCTACGACCGCTACGGGATCACCTTTGACAATGCCTCCGTGGTGGATGAAAACGGCGCATTCAAGGAAATGCCCATTATTCCCGATTGGTACAGCGTTCTGCTGGAAAAGCCGGAAACCAAACATCTGGCGGTGGTACTGACCCGCTATGTGACCGGCTCTGCCGCCGCCATGGGCCGCCGCAATCACATCAGCATCGACAACAAGTATATCGTGCTGGACACCTCGGGCATGCCGGATGATCTGATCCTACCCGGTATCTATTGGGCCATCGACGTGGCCAACGACATTATCATGAACGCGGGCGGCGAGCTGTCCGCCTTGATCGCGGATGAGCTGTGGAGTCTGGTAGGAGCCGGTTCCAATCCACTGGCTGCTGCCTATGTGCAGGAGATGGTCAAGACCATCCGCGGCCTTGGCGGTATCGCTATCACCTCTACGCAGGGTATGCAGGATTTGTTCAGTCTGGAGGGCGGTAAGTACGGCAAGGGCATTCTGGACTCCAGCCGTATCAAATTCGTTATGCAGATGGAGGAGCAGGAGGCTCGCCTCATTCAGCAGATCCTCAACCTCTCGGAAGAGGAAGTGCGTCAGATCACACGCTTCCGGCGCGGCGAGGGCTTGCTGTGCATCGGGTATAATCACGTCCCCGTGGCCTTCCATGTCACGAAAAAGGAATATGACGCCATTACCACATCGCCCACCGACCGGCAGGCCCGGAAGAAAGGAACCAAATGAGCAAACAAACTGATTTACGGGAGATCCAGCGCCTGACGGAAGACGCCGCCATAGACGCCCGCAAGCTGCTGATCCAAGCGGACAATCTGCCACCCGGCACCTTCCAGAAAATGCTGGAGGAGCTGTGCGGCAGCTTTGAGGATACCGCCTTGCAGCTTCGCCGCCTCTGCGAGCAGCAGAGTCCCGGCACAGGCGGATATAAACGGGGTCGTGCCCTCCGCCCGCTGGAGGTGGTGGGCAGCGTGGAACGTATCGGCATTGACTGGCTTCACATTCGTATCAACACCCTGCTGCCCCACTGCCGGTTCCAGCCACCCACATGGCTGACAGAAACCTTGGCGGAACTGCTGGATGCCTATGAAGCCTGCGGTGGGCAGCTCCCTCACTTCAATAGCGCACTGCTGGTGGTCGAGGAATACAGCGATGTGGATGGCCGCCACATTTTCGATCAGGACAACAAGGGCTGGAAAGCGGTCAGCAACGCCATGAAGGGCAGGGTGATCCCCGACGACGACCAGTATACGCTGTCGGTAGCACTGCTCTCCACACGGAGCTGCCAGAATGTGTGTCATATCACCGTACTGGACATGAAGGACGCGCCGGATTTCTTCGCTGCACGGGCGGGAGATTACAATGTTACCGGGCTCTATTGAGACAGAAACACCCAACAGGTTTTCTGCCAAAACGGGTCAAAATCCTGCGCTTCTTCAGAAAGTAAAATCTGTTGGGTATATACGCCCCACAAAGCCTTTTGCCGGCAAGCTTTTCCGTCCCTCTGTTCCTGCCCGCAGCGGTGAAAAAACTGCCTTCTACGGGGAGCCAACAGTTTTGATGCGAGAAAGACGCCGAAAGTGACCTTACACCGGCACGGTGTAAGGTTGCTTTCGGCGTTCACAGGAATGAGGGTGCGAATGGTTTTTTGTGTGCGTGAGATCGAGGCGCTGCGGCTGCTGGGATGGTGCCAGTATATCCGACCTGCTCAACTGCTGCGGGTCGTCAGCGAGACAGAGCTATCGAATCTGCTGGCGATGAAGCTCATCAAATACCATAGCAAAAGTGAGGCTCTGATCCTTACCGCAGAGGGACGTCGGCTGCTGGTGGGGAGCGCATGGCTGCCGGATACGCCGAGAACGTACCATGCGGATGCCGTTGTGCGGCGGCTGCGGCTTGCTTCTCTGCTGCTGACAGCCTACCAGTCCGGTATCAACGTCTATGCCACGCAGCCGGATGAACTGGCGGAGGGAGACGCCCTGTTTCTCACCTCTGCCGGTCGCGGCCGTGGCCGTAACCCATGGGGCAGCACCCGCACGGCGGCACTGCTCCACATGGGTGATCTGCTCTGTGCCGCGCACTATGTCTGCCCGAACATCGGCTGCCTTTGCCCCATGGATGAGCTATCCGCCTTTCAGAACAATACAGCAAAATTGCCCGGAACACGCGGCTTCCTTTTTTGCGGCGAAAGCTATTCGGATATGCTTACCGAGCTGGATAAGCCCACACCAGGAGAGGAAAGCAAGCTCATGACCTACGGCACCGCTGCCCACTGGTTCCAGCAGCCGGTTTATCTTCTGCCCTGCGACGATACCGGTGTGACACAGCTTCAGATCATGGCTCAGCCGGATTACCGGCATAGACTGACCCGCTTGGCTCTGAAAGGCCATTACCGCCCTCCACCGCCTGACCGACCTTGCTGGGACGCGCTGTTTCAGGGGCAGCCCTTCGTACTGGCGGCTGACATGGAGCTGCGCCGTGTGGACGCCGCCTATACGCTGGCACGGGAGCAGGGCTATTCGCAGCTCGTATTGGCCGCTTTGCCGCAGCAGGTAGCAGAAGTGTGGGGCCCGCACTACAGGGATACCGGAAAAGCGCGGGTCTTTACCATGACCGAGGACGCCATCACGCAGCTGCTGGGTAAGACGCCGAAGCCCTATCGTCCACCGGACACCCCCTATGTCACAGAAAAAGGAGAGATGATCCATGCCCCGCTTATCAAAGCTGCTGGAAAAGCTGGAGGATACCGTTGAAGCCCGCTGGGGCGTATGGTTCCAGCGGCATAAGAAAATGCTGCCCCTCTACATCCCCGTTGGGCTGGTGTGCTGGTATTTTTACGGGATGTTCCTGAACTCCATGCGCCTTGGTATTGACGCGGTCTTTCATAACACGGGGCAGGATGTGACCGCCATCTGGATATTCGATCCGATCCGCAACTGGCTGGCGATATTCTCCGGCTTTGGGCTGAAAGCCACTGCGTTCTTCGTGCTGATGTTCTGCCTTGTGACAAAGCGTGGGTACCTTTGGTTTTCCGGCTATAAGTATACGCGGGATCCACGGGGCTTTGATATTCTCCCGGACGGGACGCACGGCTCCTCCGGCTTTCTCACCAAGCGGGAGATGGAAGCCTTTCTAGAGATCGGTCCCATACAAAGCGTCTCCGGGATGCTGCTGGGCAAGATCAAGGAGCGGCCGGAGGACCCGGACAAATACGCCGCCTATGTGGCTCATCGCATGGTACCCGGCGAAAACAACAATCTTCTCTGCATCGGCGCACCGGGCAGCTGGAAGACCCGCGGCCTGATCCTGCCCTTTCTGATGGGCTGCGCTCAGCGAAAGGAGTCCGTATTCTGCGTCGATCCAAAGGGTGAACTGTTCGAGCAGCTTTCCCCCTACTTCCGTGAAAACGGCCATTACGTCAAAGCGGTCAACTTTCTGGACATGGCACATTCAGATGGCTGGAACTGTCTCTATGGACTGGACACAGAAACAGATCTGGTACAGACGGTGGCCAACACCATCATCCAGAATACCTCCAGCCCCAAAGAGGCCGACGACTTCTGGAGCCGTGCGGAGCTGAATCTCCTGATGGCCCTGATCCACTATGTCTGCAATCTGCGGGATGAAAAGGGTGATCTGCTGCCCATCGAGCAGAGGGGTCTGGGCGACGTGTATCAGATCCTCGCCACCATGAGCGTCAATGAGCTGAACCGCACGCTGGCGTCGCTGCCGCCTGACCACCCCGCCAAGGGTCATCACGGGCTGTTCCTGAAGGCCCGCGAAAACCTCTGGGGCAATATCATCACCGGTCTTGGCAACCGGCTTGCCATCTTCCAGAATAAGCTGGTGGACACCATCACCCGCAACCACGATGTTGATCTCGTGCTGCCGGGGCAGCGACCCTGCGCGTATTTCATCATCATTTCCGCGCAGGACAGTGCCTACCGTTTTCTCAGTTCACTATTCTTTTCCTTGGCCATGCCGCAGCTCTCCAATTACGCACGTCTCCACTGCAAGGGCGGTCGGCTGCCGGTGCTGATAAATTTCTGCCTGGACGAATACTGCAACATCGGCTACATGGAGGGCATTGCCGACGCGCTGAACAGCGTGCGCGGCTTCAACATTGCGTGTCAGGTGGTGGTACAGAGCCTCAGCCAGTGGCAGCAGCGATACCCCGGCAAGGAATGGGAAAATCAGCTCAACACCTTTAACCAGACCATCTATATGGGCTGCAACGACCTGACCTCCGCCAAGTACATCTCAGAAAAGTGCGGCAAGGTTACTATTGCTGTTACCAATAACCAGATGCCCATGCAGCCCCTGTTCTCACCCATCTATAACAGCACCCGGCCCTATTCCAAAACCCGCAGTAATATCCAGCGGGACTTGATGCAGCCGGATGAGGTGCTGCGTCTGGATCAACAAAAGTGTCTGGCGCTGTTTCAGGGCCACCGGCCCGCGCTGCTTTATAAGCTGACGCCGGAAGAATTACCGGACTTCGCCGGACTTACGACCTGCCGCGTGGTGGACTATATCCCCGCATGGAAGCAAAAGGCACAGGAGACACCGACCACCGCGCCTCGGAAGGAAGAAAAGTCTCCTGCCGAAGAACGGACGCCTGCTCCACAGGCCGAGCCGCCGATCTCCATGGCAGAGGACGATGATTTTACCTATGAGGTGGCTGGCGACGATCTCGGCATGGTGGAGTTGACGCCTGCGCCACGAAAACAGGCAGAATAACCGCATTCGGACATGGGAAAACGGCGTCCGGCCTGCTACAGCCAAACGCCATTATCGTTATTATTGTTTGTATCGTTATGCCATGCCGATTTTGCAACGATTATTCCGATACACTGTACCGTACTGCAGGTCCGGAACCTGTTTTTACGATCTTATTTTCCGCGAGCAATTCATTCAAGGCACGGATTGCGGGGAATTTGGAGCTGCCCAGCAGAGTTTCGACTTCCTTTCGACTGACCGTGCCGCGCTGACGGATAAAACGCAGCGTCTTCTCCGCATTGCTCATGTTGTCGTCTGTCAACGTAATGATTTTCGGCAGTACTACGACGAAGGAAGCGGGCGCAGGTGTAAAGATGGGCTTATTGGGGTAATTCGCATAGCTTTCGATAATGCGCTGAATACCTGTGCCGTAGCTCTCAATCAGTTCCAGACGGTAAAAGACATTTGCAAGCACCGAATTTCTTGACTGCGACACGCCACCCATTACGTCTTTCATCGTCAGTCCCTTCACCAGTCCACCAAGCGAAACGAACTCAACCCGGTCATCGTAGATGTTGATCAGTGTACTGCCGGAATAATCGTAATCACGGTGAACGATGGTATTCAGCAAAGCCTCGCGAAGCGCATAGGGGGGGTAATCGGGGTGGTCAGTTCTTTTCAGCCCATCAATGGTCGAGTTCAGATTGTTGTTGAGATTCAGGAACTCATACGCTTCGTCCATCTGCTTGAGAACCGAACCGGAGAATTCCTTACGGGTTTTGAATTTGGTTTTCCCTGTCCCCTCATATACGGCGCACTTAATGCTGTGTTCGCATTGGTCTGACAGGAGCAATGCCGTATTGGTGTAGTACCCATCTGCATCAAGGAGCTTTAAGGTCTTCTTATTGCTTTCGCCGAAGGGAACATGGGCGTTTGCAAAATATTGATCCGCGTAAACGAAGGTCAGCTCCTGATTTACACACCGCGATTTGTCAAAAGTCACGCCATCGCTTTCACGCAGCATTTCACGAATCATCTCATCGGTAGCAGGGACAGATGAAACGCCGTGTCGGATGAATACGCCGCTGGGTTTCAGCCCTTTGTCAGTCAGATGATACGGTCGCTTTGCGCCCCGCAGCACGGTGACTTTTACAATAGTTTTATCTGCTTCCTTGGTTGAGCTGATAGAGGTATAGGCGGATAGATCTGGTTTGATTCCGTCGCGGATCATATTCCCAATCTGCTCCATCACTTGTTCCGTGTTTGCTACGCCGACGGCATTGCCACCACGGTCAACACCGACAAAAATCTCACCGCCCTCCGAATTGGCAAAGGCGATGATCTCCTTTTTGAAATCGGCATTGATCTCTTGCTTCAGTTCGACCGTATAACTTTCTTCGTACTTCATATTTTACGCCTCTCAAAATCGTCATTATCGTTTCGATCGTTATTATATTACGATTATATGGCGATTGCAAGCGAAATGTGCCGATTATTCAGTCTTATTACGAATTATTCTACTGTAGCAGAAGGGTCGCACCTTTATTCACCAGATGCTCTCAGTGAGGATATGGAATACCGCTCCCGGAGATGTTTTTAGTATCAGCATTGGGCAGCCTGCCTCTTACATCGACCTAAAAACTTACCATGAAGCAGAAGGAACAGAAAGCCGCACACAAGCATAATGATCTCCACTGAAACATCGTCTATCGCCGCTATGTCTTATGCACAGAGTCAATAGCGACTCTTCAACTCCCAAAGAAAATGATACGAGGAGGGCTCGGTATGAAAGCCGCAAAACTGAACCAGCGCCCTGCGTTTGCGCTTATGAAGCAAACGGATATACAAAGCGTCCACCATCTGCAAATGCCGCGGTGGTTATTTTCCGACCAACGGTACGCGGAAATGAGCCTGGACGCCAAGGTGGCCTACACCTTCCTGTTGAACCGATTTCAGCTCTCCCGCAGGAACGGCTGGGTCAATGACAATGGCGAGGTCTTTGTGATCTTTCCCCGCAAAGCGTTGGCACGGGAGCTGCGCATCTGTGAGCAGCGAGTGTCTGCCGCGTTCCGTAAGCTGGCGGAGCTTCACCTGATTTGGGAAAAACGCTGCGGACGCGGCGACGCCAACCAGATCTATCTCGCCTGCGTGCAGCCTATGGATGATCCGGATTACCAGTGTGCGCCATTTATGGAGCCGGAGGAATGCGGCACAAGAACCTCCGATATTGCGGCTCTTGATCCCCCAGAACCGCAGGATAGGCGGTTCAAGAACGGCGAAACCAGCGGTTCAAGAACCGCAGATGCTGCGCCTGCAGAACCGCAAAATCCGCGGCCAAGTTATACTGATAAGAGGAAGAACGATGAGAGTTATATTGAAGTCAGTCCATCCGTCACGGAGGGAACGGACGAAGAAGAGCTTACTGGCATTCTGGATGCCTGTGAGCTCTCCTCTTTTGAGCCGGAGATGGCTCGTATTTTTGAAACGGCCATCGAGCGGCTTTTTTATTCGGACAGCTTTCGGGTAGGCAACGCCACATTGCCGCAAAGCAGGGTGCGTCACAGGCTCCACGATTTGGACAACTTAACGCTGCGCGATACGGAGCAGCGGCTGCGGGCCAATCAGGAGCGCAATATCCGCAACTCGATCCAATACACCATGGCTGTCCTGTTCAACTGTATCACGGAGGGTGAAAGCGATCTGGTCGTCGATCCCTACCTCAACAGCCTTGGCGGGCCATAGGAGGTGATATAGCCATGCTTTTGACCAACCAGCAAAAGTGCATCATGGAGATCTTAGGCAAGGTCGGCTGTATCCGGCGTGACCAGCTTCTCGCGCTGCTGTATGGCAAGTACCGGGAACGGGTAATGACCATGCGCCCGGAGCATCTGACACCCATGCTGCGGCAGCTCAGCGGGATCTCTCACGCTGTCTGTGTGGAAGACGATGTGATACGTCTTATCACAAAAACGGCAAATCCGCTGCTGCTGGAGAGCATCGACGTGATGCTGGAGATCACAGGCGGGTGTCCGCTTCAATTCTCTATTCCCACCAGTCTGCCCGCTCTGCTCTGTTTTCTCTTCGGTGATGAGCTGACCGCCTACTATGTGGCATCTTTGACCGCAGAACGCGAACCCTCTTTTCGCCGTATAGAGATTGGAGAAAAAGAGCGGCTCATCTGGCTCCCGGAACACACCCTTGCCCTGCAAGGTAAAGAACTGCCAGATCGCCAGATTGTTGCACAGAAGCAAAAGGACGGTACACACCGTTTCTTTGCGAATAAAAACACGACATTCTAAAACGAGGAGGTAACCAAATGCCAAGAAAGAAGACCGTTCCGACCGAACCACAGCCCGATCCTCCCGCGGAGATCACGGAAGCCACGGCGGAGTTGGCACTCGATTCCATCGAGCAGCCGCCCTCTGACATCCTGACTGGGAGTACTCCGCCCGGAGAGGGCTTGGAGATTCCGTCTGTGCCATCAGAAACTGACGCCGAAACCGAAATGGCCCCAACGGAAACATCTGAAGATGCAGAAGAACCGTCCCCCGTAGAAGTCGAAGTAGCTGTTGTGGAAGAAGATGCCTCGCCGCCCATGGCTGAAGCTTCTCCCGCAGAGGAACGGGAAGAGCCTGCACCGAAGCCGGAAATGAGTGACCGCGAGAAGTTCTTCCATCTGGATTTCCATAAGCTGGATCGCAATCTATCTGAGGAGGAACGCCGGGAATGGAACGCCATCTACGCGTCCTATCGCGGCGGCAGCCCCCTCAGCGGTACGGTGATCGGCGTGGATATGTTCTCGCTGAATGTACGCAGCCGCAGGACCGGCGAGGTGCGAAAGCGGGAGCTGTCCTGCGCCATCGTCGTCCCTTACCGTGTGCGTATCCTGATTCCCGAAACGGAAATGTGGTCAGGAGAGGGGCGGCCCGGAATGTCCCTGAATCATATCATGGGCGCGACGCTGTCCTTCAACATTATCAAGGTGGACAGGAAAAACGGCTTTGCGCTGGCTTCCCGTAAGTCGGCCATGAAAGCACGCCGTTCCTACTTTGCCCATCGGGCAGAACTGAACGCGCTCGGTACCCGGCTGAAATGCCGTGTCATTGATGTTGGCCCTGTCCGCTGTACAGTGGAGTGCTACGGTCATGACATTCGCCTGACGCAGAAGGATCTCTGTTACATGTCCGTATCAGATCTGCGCGCTGTCTACCGCCCAGGGCAGGAACTGGACTGCGTTGTGACGGACTATGATGCCGATGCGGATCGGCTCAGGATTTCCGTGAAGGCGGCGCTGTCCGATCCCTTTGAAGGGGCCGAGCGGCGTCACCCTGTCAACAGTCGGCGGCAGGCTGTGATCTCCGGCAAGTATGCCGGCGGTGTTTTTTGCAACCTGCCGGATGGCACTGTCTGCATGTGCTCCTATGCTTATCAGTATGAGGACAGCGACTTTGAGATCGGAGACACCGTGATCCTGACGGTCAAGCGGTTTGACAGCAACAGGCGTCAGATGTATGGAAAGATTCTTTCCAAGTGGTAGTGTCAAAAGGATTGTCAAGCTTTTATTTTAAATGCTTATGCCGCCCAAAATAAAGTCTGTGGGCCTATTGATTTCCGGGGATAAGCATGATTAAAATAAAACCAACAGGAAAAGAAGGGAGTACAGAAAATGATAAAAAGACGATTAGCACTGCTCACGCTGGAGGGCGTTCTGCTGCTCACGGCCTGCGGGCAGACAAAGGACATCTCCACACTGACAACACCCCCACCGCAAAGCGCGGCGCAGGTTATCGCACCTGTGGAGGACAAGGCTGAAATGCCGCAGAAGGAGGAAAAAACCGAGGACAGTGCGGATGTGCTGCTGCCTGTCGAGCAGATGGATACACCTACGGATGCAGAAGCGGAAAAGAATCCTGCACCCGCTGAAACGGCACCGCCCGCTGCACCGCAAGAGCCGGCGACACCCGCGTCTGCGCCGGAGGATAAACCTGCTCCCGCACCCACACCAGTGCCTACCCCGGCAGAGGAGAAACAGGAGGAAGAACCTGCGCCTGCGCCCGAACCTGTGCCCGCGCCTAAGCCTGCCGCCAGCGGGAACATCTACTCCATCGCGGAGGCTGTCCGGGCGGGCAACGAGTACGCAAGAGCGCAGTACGGCGTGACCATCGACACCAGCATGACTACCTCCGACTCCGGCTACTTCCCCGGCACGGCGGACAGCGTGGCATGGCTGGCGGAGAACGGTGGACAGGCGGCACTGACCGCCGCCGTAAAGGGCAACGTGGACGCCACCTTCGCCTGCCTCGCCGCCATGGACGGCGCAGAGACGGTCAGCGCGTATGCGCGGTTCAACTGCACCGCCCGCTACGATGCGGCATCGGACGAGTACATCGTAGTGGTGCTATACGGATAAACCAACTGAATACCCGATCGAAAGACCGACAGCGTGAGCTGCCGGTCTTTTGCGTTGGGAGAAAGGACGAGCATGAAGAAAACAATTCCTAAGCTGTTGACGCTGGTATGTCTTTTAGTAGCAATCATGGGGCTGTCCGTTGTGACCGCCCACGCCGCCACGGTCACGGGTATCGTCAGCAGCGGCAATGAGTACCGCTACCATGAGGACAAATCGCCGGTGTCCCAGTGGGGGCCGTACACCAGCAACAAGCTGAAGTATTTTACTCGGAACGACACAGGGGAGACTGTCCCGGCCTACTGCATGGAGCCGGAGGTGCGTTCGGCCAGCGGTGATTTGCAGTATTCCTCCACATCGTGGAGCGATTTGACGTGGAATCAGCGGTATGCCGTGACGCTGGCTATGGCCTACGGCTATGGCGGCAATTACGGCTTCAATATGCACCCGGACTGCGCGCAGCTGGCGACGCAGGCGGTGGTGTGGGAGTTCGTGTGCGGCTACCGCAGCCCGGTGTACCCCTACACGCTGTACGACACCACCTGCGCCAACCTGTTCCACTACGCCGGTGACGGCGTGCAGGAGGCGTATGACATCCTTATTGACCGCATCATGGGTCATGGCGTGATCCCCAGCTTTGCTGTGAA
>ENA-UERG01000754-UERG01000754.1-human-gut-metagenome-genome-assembly--contig:-NODE-754-length-30133-cov-10.081315_pt1 | contig 30133 bp, 25 predicted proteins | sample MGYA00242954_ERZ507954 | MGnify/ENA primary metagenome ERZ507954 (study PRJEB26167, sample SAMN06115478) | human gut metagenome | host: Homo sapiens | place: China:Sichuan | collected 2015-01-21... | reverse complement strand
GCCAACGTGAGCCTCAGCTCCTCCGATCCCGCTGTGGCTACCGTCAACAACTTCGGCAAAGTCACCGGTGTCGCCCCCGGCACCGCCACCATCACCGCCACCTGCGGCGATGTGAGCGCATCGGCCACTGTCAAGGTCGTCAACAGCGGCGCAGACCGTCAGTCCATCGACCTGAACACGAGCTATGTCGTCCTCAAACCGGGCGCCAGCCGCACCATCACCGGCAAAGTGACCCCGTCTTCTGCCTCCCAGTCCCTCACCTTCAAGTCCAATGACACCAAGGTGGCCACTGTGAGCGCCAAGGGCGTCATCACCGCCGTGGGTACGGGCGCGACCTCCATCGTCGTCTCCAACGGCACGGCGTCCGCCTCGGTGACGGTCATCGTCAACCGGAATGCTTCCAGCTCCGGCAACGGCGGCGGCAGCACCGACAGCAGCAACGGTGAGGTCATCACCGACCCCGTCGTGGAGGCCATCGAGGCCGACGGCACCGACGAAGTGACCTTCGCACAGCGGGAGCTCCCCACCATCACCGGCGAGATGCTGAATGCCCTCCGTCTGAACGGCAAGACCCTCGTGGTCGAGGCCGATAACTACACCATCCGCATCGCGGGCCGCGATGTAAAGAACACCTCCGCGCAGGTGAGCACAGCCCTGAGCTTTGCCCCCTCTGAGTATGGTGTCACCTTCACCCTCAACGGCGGCGAGGCTCTGCCGGGCGTCGTTCAGGTCGAGATGACCGGCGACAACGCCGTCTATACCCGCGTCTACCTGCACAATGCCCTCAAGGGCAAGTGGCAGTTCCTCAACAGCTACAAGGACCATGTCCTCGAGGCGGACACGGCGGGCGAATACCTGCTGACCACCCAGAATCTCCGCTTCGTCCATGTGGACATGACCTTCTTCATCGCGGGCCTTGTGGTCATCGTGGGCATCATCATCGCCTACATCGTCATCAAGAAACGCTATTGGTTCTGGTAACTCTCATAAGTAAAATGAAAGCGGCTGCTGTAAGTCCCTAAGACTACAGCAGCCGCTGTTTTTTGTTTATCGTATTACAGTTGCCCGGGTGGGCCAAAGCCTCTCCCTTTGGGAGAGGTGTCACCAAAGGTGACGGAGAGGGCAAGGCCGGGTCGAAAAAAGCCACCTGCGCAGCGATAGGCACACGCCTTTATCAGAGCGATGCTATCGCTGTGGGAGTGTTTTCCCTTTTTGCATCCTTGCCCTCTCAGGCGCTCCGCGCCAGCTCTCCCAAAGGGAGAGCCTTTCAGCGGGGTACTTATTTTACTCCACCGTCACGCTCTTGGCCAGATTGCGGGGCTTATCGACGTCACAGCCGCGCAGGACGGCCATATAGTAGGCGAACAGCTGCAGCGGCACGATGAGCTGCAGGGGCATCAGCAGCTCGTCGTAGTCGTCCAAGCGCACCACATAGTCTGCCACGCCCTCCGGGACGACAACGTCCTTCGTCGTGAAGAGGATGACCCGCGCACCGCGGCTCTTGGTCTCTTTCGCGTTGGAGATGGTCTTTTCGTACACCTGCTTCTGGGTGGCCAGCGCGATGACCGGCACACCGTCGGTGATGAGGCTGATGGTGCCGTGCTTGAGCTCACCGGCAGCGTAGGCGTCCGAGTGGACGTAGCTGATCTCCTTGAGCTTCAGGCTGCCTTCCAGCGAGAGGGCGTAGTCGAAGCCGCGCCCGATGAAGAAGCAGCTCTGGGTGTTGACGAAGCGGCTGGCGAGGTACTTTATCTGCTCACAGTCGGCCAGACGAGGCTGGATGACCTCACCGGCGCGGAGCAGCTCGGCGGTCAGGCGGCGGGTCTCTGCCTCGCTCAGACGGCCTCTGGCGTAGGCCAGACGGAACGCGAAGAGGTAGAGGGTGCAGAGCTGCACCATATAGGCTTTGGTGGACGCTACGGCGATCTCCGGGCCGGCGTAGGTGTAGAGGACGTAGTCCGCTGCGCGGGCGATGGAGCTGCCCACCACGTTGACGACAGCCAGCACCGGCACGCCCCTGCTCTTGGCGAGACGGAGGGCGGCCAGCGTGTCGCTGGTCTCGCCCGACTGGCTGATGATGATGACGAGGTCGTCGGGGTCGAGGATGGGGTCACGATAGCGGAACTCGCTGGCGATGTCCACCTCGGCAGGGACACGGGCCAGCCGCTCGATGGCAGTCTTGCCCACCATACCGGCGTGCATGGCCGTGCCGCAGGCCACGAGGTGGATGTTCTTGATGCTGCGCAGCTTCTCGTCGCTCAGCTCCGGGATGCGGAGGTCAGGCATACCGTTCTCCACGCGGGGGCTGACGGTGGCCGTGATGGCGGCAGGCTGCTCATGGATCTCTTTCAGCATGAAGTGGGGGTAGCCGCCCTTCTCAGCGGCTTCTTCGTCCCAGTCGGCGGTCAGCACTTCCCGCTCCACCGGCTTGCCGAAGGCGTCGTAGAACCGGATGCCGTCGGCCTTGACCACCGCCATGTCACCCTCCTCGAGGACGCTGTAGCGGCGGGTGTACTTGAGCAGGGCCGGAATATCGGAGGCCACGAAGTTCTCGCCCTCGCCCCAGCCCACGATGAGGGGGCTCTCCTTCTTGACGGCGTAGATGGTGTCCGGCTCTTCCCGGAACAGCACGCCCAGCGCATAGCTGCCCCGCACCATCGCCAGCGCCTCCCGCAGGGCTGCCAGAGGGCTCTGCTTGGGCTGGGCGCAGCAGAAGTAGTCGATGAGCTTGACCAGCACCTCGGTGTCCGTCTCGCTCTCAAAGGTGACGCCCTTGGCCAGCAGGTCGGCCTTCAAAGGGCCGTAGTTCTCGATGATGCCGTTGTGGACGATGCTCACGCGGGGGGTGGAGTGGGGATGGCTGTTGACGTCGCTGGGCTCGCCGTGGGTGGCCCAGCGGGTGTGTCCGATGCCGCAGAAGCTCTCGGGCAGATTTTCTGCCTCCAGCTTGCGGCGGAGCACTTCCAGCCGCCCCTTGCTCTTGACGACGTGGATGCCGCCTTCCAGCGCCAGCGCGACGCCGGCGGAGTCATAGCCGCGGTATTCCAGCTTTTCCAGACCGTTCAGCAGCACTTCCTGGGCGCTGCGCTTACCCGAATAACCTACGATGCCACACATACAAAACACCTCCATGCCGACAGCCCTGCGCGAACGCACACGGCAGCTGTCAGCCTCTTATAATCAGTCTATGTTCTTGTATGGCTTTCTTTGAAAGGGTTCTGTTGCGGTATTGCTGCCGTTTTTTGCCCTTCTCTGCGGCTGGTATAAGCCCCGGGAGCTTTTGCTCCCGTTTCAACCGGAGGAACACCCGCCGAAACTTTCGATGATCCCTCTCCTCGTCACCCTCACGGCTGTCACCCGCGTGGCCCGGCGCTTTTTCGTCAACTGAAGTCGTCTATCCCCTCTTTCTGCTCTTTCCGCCGCTTTCCTGAAAACAAAAACAGCTCCTTTCGGAGCTGTCAGAAGCCGACGGAAAAGGTCAGCGGTATTGTATCATAAAGTCCCACATCCGTCAATGGACGCCCAGCATTTTGTGGAGCCTCGGCTGCCAGACCACTTTATAGAGCATCAGCATATTGTGGAGCGCCCGGTCATAGAGCAGGAAGGCTGCATTGCCCATGGCCAGCGTCACCAGCGAGACGGCCAGCGCCGTAGTGCGCAGCTCTTCGACGATGCTGCCCGCCGGGACCAGCAGCAGCACCAGCCCGTACATCGCCAGGATCCCGCCGTTGCAGAGCAGCAGCTTGCAGACAGCCCGCAGCAGGGCCGGGCGTATCCGCTCGAAATAAGGCTTTGCCAACGGATAGTACCCCAGCAGGAACACAAAGGTGAGGGCCACTTCCTTGTCCGGCACGAAGAGCAGACTCAGCAGGCTCACCGCGCCATAGGCCGTCAGAGCCATGGTCTTCCCGCACTCCACGCAGACTGTGGCGATGAGGAAGCTGGCCACCGCCGGAGCAATGAACATCGCAATGGGAAACACAGCCCCCAGCAGCATCAGGGCCACGCTGAGCGCTGCGGCCATGCCGCAGTAGGCCATGGCCCAGCTTTTACTTTTGCGTCCCTTCATGGCAGCTCCCATTGTACCGGCTGGCTCTCAGCGTCCAGCGGCTCGATGGCGTGGCGGAGGCCCAAGATCATGATGTTGTCCAGCAGGGTGCGGTTCAGCTTGACGTCCAGCATCCCGTAGGCGCGGACGAGGTCGTTGACCGCAGCGAGGGCCTGCCGCCGGGCGTTTTCCCGGGCGGCGTTCCTGTCGTTGATGCCGTTGAGGAGGAAGACGTTGTAGCGGCCCTTATCTTTGTCCCGGGAAAAGCTCTCCGCTTTGTCCAGCAGATAAGCGGCCCGGCCGATGCAGCTGCCGATGTAGTGCATACTTTTGCGCTGATTGGGGTCGTCGGTGGCCAGCACCGAGTAGAGCGCGCCGTAGAGGTTGCCCTTCGGCTCTGCGGCCAGCAGATAGTTCTTGGCGTTCAGGGTCATCTGGACGTTGGCCTGGTCCCGCTCCTGTACGAAGATGCGCTCCAGTGCCGGGTTCTCGGCGGCAGCCTTCCGGTAGGCTTGCCGCAGCAGGACGGTGTCCACCACCCGCCGTACCTTTTTATAGAAGGGCAGGTCGGCCCACTGGGCATCCTGGATGCGGTGCCAGCTCAGCAGGACTTCCACCTGTGCAGCCAGCCGGATGCCCTGGGTCTGGCACATCATCTGCCGCCAGACCAGCGTACCCGGCTCCCGCATCCGCTTACAGGTGGCCGGACGGCCCGCCAGACTGTCGGCCAGCACCGCGAACAGGACGCCGTTGTAGCGCAGACCATAGCAGGAATACAGCCCATAGGTGGTGTAGAGCTGGCGGCGGACGCCGCGCTGATACCACTGATAGGTGTTGTAATCCCGGATGGTCAGCTCCGGCAGATAGGGCCGCATACGTCCCTTCATTCTGTTCATTCCTTTCGCGGGCCGCGCCGGGCGCAGCCTTTCTTGCAGGGGAAGACCGCTTCCCCCACAGCTATAGACTAGTATAATCTATTTTTCGTCAGCGTTCAACCGTTCTTTTGTAAATTTAATTAGAAAAGGCCGCACTGGAATCGATTTCAGTGCGGTCTTTGGGTGCATCTTATTTCTTTTCGAAACGGCCCGTGTGGCCGGGCTGGGTGCGCTTGCCGTCAAAGCCGCTCTTGGGCATGGGCTTTGCGGGGCGGTTCTCGAACTTGGGGGCGTTGTAGTACATATACAGCTGGCAGGGGATCATGCCGTTGTACATCTTGCGGCGCTTGTTGGCCCGCTTGCCGTAGTGGTGTTCAAAATCCATATCGGCAGTGATGGCATAGACACCGGCGCAGGGGTGGGCCTCCATCTGCTGGCCGAGGGTACGGGCCAGCTTGGCGGCGCCCTCGATGGTGCTCATGCGCTCGCCGTACGGGGGGTTGGTCAGGACGATGGCCTCGCTTCTGGCGGCGAAATCGGCCACGTCGGCCACCTCGAAGTGGCAGCGCTTCTCCACGCCGGCCAGCTTGGCGTTGGCGTTGGCCAGAGCCACGGCGGCGGGGTCGATGTCGTAGCCGAAGGCCTCAAAGCCCACGTCCAGCTTGGAGTCGGCCAGAGCCTTCTGGCGCTGCTCGGCCCAGATGGCGGCAGGCACGAAGCTGTAGCGCTCGGCGGCAAAGCGGCGCTTGAGGCCGGGGGCGATGTTCATGGCCTTCTGAGCGGCCTCGATGAGGAGGGTGCCGCTGCCGCAGAAGGGGTCTTCCACAAGGCTGTCGCGGCGGACGCGGCCCAGGTCGGCGATGGTAGCGGCCAGCGTCTCACGGATGGGGGCCTCCATGGAGTTGCGGCGGTAGCCGCGCTTGTGCAGGCCGTCGCCGGTGGTGTCCAGCATGATCTCGCAGACGTTCTTGCGGAGCATGAAGCGGATCTTATACTCCGCGCCGGTCTCGGGCAGGCTGGTGGTGCGGTGGCCCTGCATCAGGCGCTTGACCACGGCCTTCTTGATGATGCTCTGGCAGGCCGGCACGCTGGACAGCTGGCTGTTCAGCGAAGAGCCGGTGACCGGGAAGGCCGCGTCGGCGGGCAGCAGCTCTTCCCAGTGGATGGAGTAGACGCCGTCGAACAGCTCGTCGAAGGTGGTGGCTGTGTAGGTGTTCAGGAGCAGCATCACGCGCTCCACGGTGCGGAGGTTGAGGTTGGCGGCGGCGATCATATCCGCGCCGCCCTTGAAGGTCAGACGGCCGTCGCTGACCCGGATGTCCTCGGCGCCGATGCGGCGCAGCTCAAAGTTGGCCGTGGACTCGCACCCGAAAAAGCAGGGGGCGATGAGTTCAAATTTTGCAGGCATTCTGGTTTCCTTTCCTGTCGGGTGCGGCGTGCCGCACCAAAAAACAGGCCCGCCCCGCTGGGGGCAGGCCCAAAGCTTCTTCGTCTTGTGCGGACGGCTCAGCGGCTGCCGCGGCGTCCCCGGGGTGCGTAGCCGCCGCCCCGGCGGTTGTTGGTCTCGTGGTCGAGGTCGGCCATCTTCTCTTCGCTCTGGCTCTTGAAGCGGCTCATCATGTCCTCAAAGCTCAGGTTGTCGCTCTTGGCCGGGGCCTTGGGCTGCCAGACGCGGGGCGCTGCGTCCCGTGCCGGGCCGCGTCCGCCCTGGGGACGGCCGCCCTGACCGTTGCGGCGGAAGCCGCCTTCCCGCGGGCCGTTGTTGTTGGGGCGGGGGCCGCGGCCCTCACGCGGAGCGCGGGGTGCCGGCGGCAGCAGCCGCTTGATGGACAGCGCGATCTTGCCGTCCGGTGCCACATTGATGACCTGCACCTTCACGGTGTCGCCGTCATGCAGCACGGCTGCAATGTCCTGCACATACTCGTTGGACACCTCAGAAATGTGGACCATGCCCACGCGGCCCTCCGGCAGCGCAACGAATGCGCCAAACGGTTTTACGCCGGTGACACGGCCTTCAAAAATATTCCCTACCTCAATCGCCAAAACTCAATACTCCTTGTTGACTAATGTGTTTCCCGCCGGCCGCAAGCCGCTCGGGGCGCGGCATCAGTTGCCCGTCACATCCACAAAGATGCGCTCGTTGGCCGCCGCATAATTGTAAGAGTCCCGCGCGACCCACTCGGTCACGTCGTCCGAGTCGCCGCTGAGGATGCGCTGCATCTCCTCGTTCTGGGTCTTCTGCTGGTCGATCTGCTCCTGCAGGGTGTCCAGCTCCGCTTTTTTGGAGCTGAGCGCCACCTGATTTGCGATGTACGCCGCCAGCATACTCAGCAAAAGCAGAAGGAAGAGCAGTTTCAGCACAGCGCCCACGACGGACGCCTTTCTCTTCCGCTTTTTCCGGCTCGGATTTGCCATAACACAGTGCCTCCCGTTTTCGGACAGCAGGCCCGATGCGCCTGTACTCTCACTTTGATACGTTTGAATTATACAACATACGCCGTGGTGTTGGCAAGCTCTTTTTCTGTTTTTTTGCAAGTCTTTTTTCGTTCCGCCGTACTTTGGCGGCGGCGCGGGCGGCTTTCCACGGGGCGATGCACCGGGCGGCGAGCCGCACCGGCCCCAGCAGCAGTTTCCCCGCAAAGGCTTCGGCAGCGGCGAACAGAGGCCGCAGCGCTGCCTGCACCGCCCCGGCGGCGCAGAACGCCGCCAGCGCCATATAGCCCCGCAGCTGCCCGGCCTGACTCTGGGAGACGGCATAGCTCTGCAAAGCCATCAGCACGGCTCCCACAAAAAGCATATCCGGCAGGAACGCGGCCCTGCCCCGGGTGGGCAGAACGGCCCGCGCCGCGCCCAGCACACCGCCCAGCACCGCGCAGGCCGCCATCTCCTGCCCCACCGCCCCGGGCGAAAGCGCCGGGCCCATCACCGGACGAGACGGCGCAGAAAGCCGCCCGGCGTATGCTCTGCGGTGTATTCCAGCGTGTCCACCCGGCCTGTAAGCTTGACTTCGCCTTTGTCGAGGTCGAGGCTGGTGACGCTCAGCTCGGCCCCGGTGAGTTCCAGCGTCCCTTTCGAGGTGAGCATCGCCGCCCCCTCGGCATCACAGCGGATGACCCGCCGCACACCGGTGACGGTCAGCTTGTTCCGCCCCTCCAGGATGAGGTCGTGCGGCAGAGCCTGCTCCGGCTTTGCGTCCTGTTGTTTCATGACATTCCCCTCCCCTTTTCTGCCATCTTATGCAGGGCGGGGCGGGGTCATGCCGGATTTACTCGGCTTTCGGGGCGTCGTGGGCGGCTGCCAGCACGTTGTCCTGCTCGATGATCTCGTACATCTCGCGGGCCACGTCCTTGGTGCGGGGCTCCACGTCGGAGAGGACCTTCACCTTGATGGGCCGGTTGCCGAAGGTGACCTCGATGATGTCGCCGGCCTTGACGGCCTGGCTGGCCTTGGCGGTCTTGCCGTTGATGAGGATGCGGCCCGCGTCGGCCACCTCGTTTGCCACCGTGCGGCGCTTGATGAGCCGCGAAACTTTCAGATATTTGTCTAAACGCATTTCTAAACTCCTTGTATCAACCTCTCAGTCTCGCTGTCGCTCGACAGCTCCCCTAGTAGGGGAGCCTCTGGCGAAGAGGCAAAGCTTTACGATATGCCAAAGCCTCCCCTATTAGGGGAGGTGGCACGCCGTAGGCGTGACGGAGAGGTTGTTCCTCTATTAAAAAAGCCGCCGGGCCTAAAGGTTCCGGCGGCGATGGGTTTTCTCTTACAGGGTGTCCTTCAGAGCCTTGCCCGGCTTGAACACGATGCTCTTGGAAGCAGCGATGGTGATGGCCTCGCGGGTGCGGGGGTTGATGCCCTGACGCTCAGCGCGCTCACGCACCTCGAAGGTGCCGAAGCCGGAGATGGAGATCTTCTCACCCTCGGCCATAGCCTTGCCCAGTGCCTCGAATGCAGCGTTGACAGCCATCTCGGCGCTCTTCTTGCTCATCTCAGTGTTTGCCGCAACCTGTGCGATCAGATCGGTCTTGGTCATAATAAAAGCCTCCACAATATTCTCAACATTTTCTATTCGAGCAGACGGTCTGACCGTCTGGTACCCGTTTACGTTTCGTCCGCTTCCAGCCTCCGGGTGAAGCGCTTTGCCGCAAAGGTCAGGGCCTCTTCGGCGTCCACACCGGCCAGACGCATGGCATCGGCGGCGGCCAGCAGCAGCTCACCGGCGTTCTCTGCCGTCTGCTGTGCGTCCCACGCGGCCTTGGCGCTGTCCAGAGTCCTGGCCGCACCGGCGGCATCCTCCGGCCCGCAGCCGAACCGCGCGGCCCGCTTCTGGAGCTTCTGGGCGCGCATCAGGGCGGGCAGGGTGGCCGGGACGGTGTCCAGCTCATCGGCCAGGGTCGTGCGGCCCTTTTCCTTATTTTTGAGCGCATCCCAGCTGTTTATACCAGCATTTTCCGCCGCCGAGGAAGCAAAGATGTTCGGGTGGCGGAAGACCAGCTTCTCGCACACCTCGCGGCAGACCTTTTCCATGTCGAAACGGCCCCGCTCCTCCTCGATGACGGTGTGGAACACCACCTGCATCAGGACGTCGCCCAGCTCTTCCTGCATCATGACAGGGTCGTCAGCGTCGATGGCTTCCAGCGCCTCGCACGTTTCTTCCAGAAAGTTTTTCCGGATGGAAGCGTGGGTCTGGACTTTGTCCCACGGACAGCCGTTCTCCCCGTCTCTCAGGATGCGGATGATCTCCACGAGGTCTTCCGCCGTATAGTGTTCCCGCGGCGTCCAATCCTGCATGGGGCGTCTCCTTTCCGCATTCCGAAAACATCTGCGAACAGATTCAAATTGTACCGCAGAATCCGCCGAAATGCAAGGGTACAAGCGCATTTTCCGGCTTTTTGCGGCAAAATTTTCATTTCATTCACAACAAAAGGCGGCATCCCCCGGGGGACACCGCCCTGCGTGGGCTTTTTCGCTTACAGCTGTGCGCCGCACTTGTTGCAGAACAGCGCGTCGTCCGAGACGGGCGCGCCGCACTGGGGGCAGGTCTTGGCCTCGTTGTCCTCGGGCTTTGCCTCGGCGGGCTCTGCGGCAGCGTCATCCGTCACATCGGCGGCCTCTTCCGTCTCCTCGAACGTCGTCTCAATGACGGTATCCGGCTCGAGAGAGGCTTTCAGGTCGGAGAGCTCCTGCTCGATGTTGGCGATCATCTCGATGTATTTGTCCACAAGGGGCTGGTTCTCCTCGTTGCCCTTGGCCAGACTATACACCAGAGCACCCAGCTGGCGCTGCGCCTTGTACAGCTTGCTCTGCGCGTTCACGATCTTTGCCTGGGTGCGGCCCTTTTCGGCCAGATCCAGCGCGGCATTCTTTCCTTTCTCGGCATACTCGAGGCCCATTTCCTTGATCTTATTGAAGTCCATAAAAGACACCTCACTTGTCTATGCCCGGGGTGGGCAGCACTCCTCTGCGTTTTCTGCTCAGGCTGTCCCTGTGCCGCCGGAGATTATTTTCATTATAGCGCACTCCCGGGGGGAATGCAACGAATCCCACCCAAGTTTTACAGAATCGTGCGGATTTGGAAACAGTTTTTTCGCAATTTGCACACTTTCCGTGTTCTGATGTCGTTTAGAAGCTGTTTTCGTAAGCAGGGTGCGCCGAACGGCGAGGATTTTTGCCCGCAGACAAGGCGATTTTCCGCAGCAATCCTGACGGATTGCAAGGGAAAGCAACGCAGTATGCGGGCAAAAAGACCGTTTCGGACGGTGTGCAATGCTTAGGAAAACGGCTTCTCAAACCTCGCCTGCGTAGAACTCGCGCAGCATACTGTCGGCGGGCAGAAGCTCCAGCTCCACCGGGGCCACATGCTCGAAGCGGCGGGCCGTCTCGTCCCAGAGCTCCGCGTTGTGGCCTTCCAGCGTGAAGCGCTGGCTCACCGGGCGCAGGAGCTTTGCGATGAGGCCCAGCTCGTAGGTGAAGGAAGTGTCCAGCAAAAAGTCTGCCGTAGTCTTGAAGCCCTTGATATACCGGGTCTCGCCGTCGAGGACCCGGTCCCACATGGCGAGGGTCTTGGCGGGGCTGCGGCCCCGGGCGGCGGCATCCCGCAGGGTGCGGCGGCAGAGGCGGATGTCCTGGGTGTTGATGACACGGCGGCCATCGATGCAGTATTCCTCCCGCAGGCCGGCGTAAATGCGGTAGACGTCGTCGCCCTTCACAAGGCCTGTCAGCTCGGGGTTGAGGGCATGGATGCCCTCCACGATGCAGACGCCGCCCTTGAGGTCCAGCGTCTCCGTCTCGGAAGAGCGGGACTCGGTGGTGAAGTCGTAGATGGGCAGCACAGTCTTGCCGGTGGTGCTCAGATCGCTGAGGCACTGGCGGATGAGGGGCATATCCAGCGTGTCGGGGTTCTCGTAGTCCAGCGTACCGTCGGGCAGGCGGGGGTAATACTGAGCGCCCTTGAAGAAGTTATCCAGACTGATGACATGGGCCGGGGTGCCGGAGGCTTCCAGAGCCTCGGCCACCTTATGAGCCGAAGTCGTCTTGCCGCTGGCCGACGGGCCGGTGAGCATGACGATCTTGGCGCGGGAGTCCCTGATCTTCTGGGCGGCATAGGCCACCCGCTGGCGGTAGCTCTTCTCGCTCATCTCCGCCAGCGCCGCCGGGCTCTGGGCGGCGACGTTGTACAGGTCTATCTCAACCAGACGTTTCGGTACCCAAATCGTGATCATAAAAAACAGCCACTCCTTTTTTCCGTTCCAGCACTTCGTCGAAACGCTGGATGTATTCTGTCGGATACTTGAAATTAAAGATGCGCTGCATCCGCTTGCCGCCGTCGGCCACCAGCTTGGTGCTGCCGCCTGCGCCGGCCGAGAGGATGGTCTGGACTTCTTCCATGATATAGATATTATAATACCCCTCGTGGCCCGGCTTGCACCAGCCCACGTTTTCCAGGTTTTGGAGGGTATTTTTCTGACGATAGAGGTAGTAGGGCCGATAGCCCGCCTCGGCCAGCAGATGGCACTTTTCCAGCATGGCGGCCACATCGGCGTAGTCGTTCTCCTTCTGGTCCTCGATGACGATGCGGGAGGCCCGCTTGAGGGTCAGGGTGTGGACGGTGATGTTCTCAGGGTCGAGGGCGATGGCCTGACGCAGGCTCTTTTCGAACCCTTCCACCGTGTCGCCGGGCAGGCCAGCGATGAGGTCCATGTTGATGTCGTCGTGGCCTGCGGCCCGGGCCTCGGCATAGCAGTCGAGGATGTCCTGAGCCGAGTGCCTGCGGCCAATGTTCGCCAATACTTCATCCGAGAAGGTCTGCGGATTGATGGAGATGCGGGTCGCGCCGTATTCCTTGATGACGGCCAGCTTTTCGGCGTCGGTGCAGTCGGGGCGTCCGGCTTCCACCGTGTATTCCACGATGGCGGAAAGGTCGAAGCAGTCCCGCACCGTCCCCATGAGCTGGCGCAGCTGCGCTGCCGAGAGGCTGGTGGGGGTGCCGCCGCCGATGTAGATGCTGCAGAGCTTCAGCCCGGCCTTGTCAGCCTCGTCCCGGATGGCCTCGACCTCTTTGCACAGGCAGTCTACATAGGGCTGCACCAGTTTGCGGTCACGGTCGAGGTTGCAGCTGACGAAGCTGCAATAGCTGCACCGGGAGGGGCAGAACGGGATGCCGATATAGAGGCTGTAGGTCTTGGGCGCACTGCCCATTTTCAGGATAGGCTCCTGCAAGTCCGCGATGGCCTTGGCCATACCGTATTTTTCGGGCGAGCAGTCGAAGCGCTTCAAAAAGAAATCGTCGATCTCCTCTTCCGTCCAGCCTGCGGCCCGCTTGTCGTGGACGAGGCGCACCGGACGGACGCCGGTCATCTTGCCCCAGGGCGGGCGGATGCCCGTCCAGCTGCGCAGCAGGTCATAGGTCAGGCTGGCCAGCGCAAATTCCGGCGTCTCGCCGCCCTCTTCCACGGGAATGGGCAGAGGTGCTTCGACGGTCCGGCTCTTGCCGCCCTGCCGCACCATGGCCCAGAGCTTATCAGGCCGCTTCTCGGCCCAGACGCAGTCTGCGCCGTCCTCGGGCGGGGTGAGGGTGAGCGGGGCCATTGGGTAGAACAGGCGGACGAGGTGCTCCACCTCATAGCCTGAGCCGAGGCCCGTGATATAGATATTCATGTGAAATCCCGCCTTTTTATGCGTTTCTCAGCGCATTTTTGATATAGAAGTTGGTGGCGGCCTCCTGCCCGAAGGTGGAGAAATCGCCGTGGCCGGGCAGCACCTGCGCCTCAGCCGGGACGGGCAGTGCCGCGAACTTGCGCAGGCTCTCGTCCATCTTCCGGCTGTCGCCGCCCTCGAGGTCGGTGCGGCCGATGCTGCCCTGAAAGACCGTGTCACCCACGAAGAGATAGTTTTCGCACAGCAGCACTACGCTGCCCTCCGTGTGGCCGGGGGTGTGCCAGACAGTGAAGCGCAGCTCGTCGAGGGGGATGACCTCGCCTTCTTCGTAGCCGCTGTCCGAACCCTTGAGGGGCAGCAGCTGGGTCCCCTGACAGTCGGCGGGCTCACAGTAGAGCTTTGCGCCCCACTCGCGGCTCAGGACCCCCGCACTGCCCACATGGTCGTAGTGGCCGTGGGTGCAGAGGATAAGGCTCAGCTTGCCGCCGTGCTCCTTTAAGATCTTATCGTACTCCTGCACCTCGGCGGCGGGGTCGATGACCACCGCGCTGCCTGCGTCCGAGATGAGCAGGAAACTGTTGGTATAAAACGGCGCAGGGCCGACCAGATGAAATGCCTTCATGGTTTATTTTTCTCCTTTATGCCACTCGTCGGTGTCGATGACGATGGTGCAGGGGCCTTCGTTGACCAGCGACACCTGCATATCCGCGCCGAACTCGCCGTGCTGGACATCCTTGAGGCCCTGCTTGTTCATCTCGGCGAGGAACAGCTCGTAGGCGTCCACAGCCAGCGGCGGTCTTGCCGCCTTGATGAAGCTGGGACGGAAGCCCTTCTTCGTGTCGCCGTAGAGGGTGAACTGACTCACCACCAGTGCAGAGTACCCGAGGTCCTTTGCGCTGAGGTTCAGCTTGTCGTTTTCGTCCTTGAAAATGCGCAGGCCCGCGCATTTTTCAGCCAGTTTCGGCACGATGTCGAGAGTATCGGTGTCCTTGACGCCCAGCAGGATGACGAGGCCGGGACCGATGGGGCGCGGCTCGCCGCCGTTGACCCGGACGCTGGCCGAGGATACGGCCTGAATGACTGCACGCATATTAGCTCCTTGTTACCTTGAGCACATCCTTGACTTTGGACAGACGGGCCACGACCCGGTTGAGGTGCTCTGTATTGTTGATGCCGATGGTCAGGCTGATGACGGCACAGTTGTTCTCCACCTGACGGGCGTTCATGGCGTAGATGGGGACGCGGATGTCAGCCAGCGCGGCCAGCACATCGGACAGCAGCTCGTTGCGGTTGAGGGCGATGATCTCCAGACCGGCCTTGTAGCTGTCCTTGACGCTGTCGGCCCAGTACGCCTTGACCCAGCGGGGGGCGTTGGAGGGGTCTTTCATGCTGGACACCGCGTTGGCGCAGCTCTGCTTGTGGATGGAGACGCCGAAGCCCCGGGTGATGAAGCCCACGATGGGGTCGCCGGGCAGGGGCGAGCAGCACTTTGCAAACTTGATGGGGGTGTTATCGAAGCCCTCCACCACCACGCCGTCGGTGGCGTGGACGCGGCTCAAATCGACCTTCGGCAGATCCTCCACCGACTTGTTCTCAGCAGCCTCGGCGGCCTTGAGCTTCTGCCACTCTTCTTTGAGCTTGGGCAGACAGTTGGCGATGGTCATGCCGCCGTAGCCGATGGCAGCGTAAATTTCCTCCGCGTTGTTCTGGCGCAGACGGCGGCTGCAGCTGCCCACGAACTCGTCCAGCTGGTCGTCGGGGATGAAGATCATCTCCCGGCGCAGCTCTTTGGCCAGCGCGTCGCGGCCCTGCTGGATGTTCTCTTCGCGGCGCATCTTCTTGAACCAGTTGCGTATCTTGCTCTTGGCCTCGCTGGTGCGCACGATCTTGAGCCAGTCGCGGCTGGGGCCTTTGTCCGCCGGGCCGAGGATGACTTCAATGATCTCGCCCGTCGCCACGACATGGTCGATGGGGACGATGCGGTTGTTGACCTTACAGCCCACCATCCGGTTGCCGACGGCAGAGTGGATGGCGTAGGCAAAGTCGATGCAGTTGGCGCCCGCAGGCAGGTTGATGACGTCGCCCTTCGGGGTGAAGGCAAAGACCTCCTCCGGCAGCAGGTCGCTCTTCAAATCGTGGAGCAGGTTGCCGGAATCCTCGCTGACGCGCTGGTTTTCCAGCAGCTGGCTGACCCAGGCCAGACGCTCGTCCAGCTTATCGTGGCCCTCGAGGCCCTCTTTATACTTCCAGTGGGCGGCAACGCCGTACTCGGCCTGCTCGTCCATGGTGCGGGTGCGTATCTGCACCTCAAAGGGGATGCCCTCGTGGCCGATGACGGTGGTGTGGAGGCTCTGGTAGCCGTTGGGCTTGGGGGTGGAGATATAGTCCTTGAAGCGGTTGGGCAGCGGGTGGTACATATCGTGGATGAGGCCCAGGGTGCTGTAGCACTCAGCCAGGGTGTCCAGGATGATGCGCACCGCGTAGATGTCGTAAATTTCATCGAAGGACTTGTTCTGCATGATGGTCTTGCGGTAGATGCCGTAGATGCTCTTGACTCTCCGCTTGATGGTCGCGCCCTCGATGCCGCTCTCCTCGAGGCGGCTCTTGATGACGCCCGACACGCTGGCCAGGAACTCGTCGCCCGCGCGCTCGCTGAGCATCTTGTTGATCTCCTCGTAGCCCACGGGGTCGAGGTAGTGGAGGCTGCGGTCTTCCAGCTCCTCCTTGACGTTCAGGATGCCCAGACGGTTGGCGATGGGGGCGTAGACCTCCATGGTCTCCCGGGCTTTGTCGCGGCGTTTCTGCTCCGGCCATGCGTCGCCGGTGCGCATATTGTGCAGGCGGTCACAGAGCTTGATGATCATGACGCGGACGTCACGGCTCATGGCCAGCAGCATCTTGCGCAGGTTCTCGGCCTGCAGCTCTTCGATATTGGAAAATTGGATCTTGGTCAGCTTGGTGACGCCGTCCACCAGCGCGGCCACCTCTTCGCCGAAAGCGGCGGTCAGGTCGGTCAGTGTGGTGGGGGTGTCCTCCACCACGTCGTGGAGCAGGGCGGCGGCGATGCTCTCGCTGTCCATACCGAGGTCCAGCACGAGGCGGGCCACGGCCAGCGGGTGGCAGATATAGGGCTCACCGCTGCGGCGGCAGACCCCCTTGTGGGCGTCGTTGGCCATATTGTAGGCTTTTTCGATCATGGCCATGTTGTAGGCCTTGCCGCTGGCCTTGATGGCCTCCACCAGCTTCTCCCAGGTCACGATCTCGGGCCGCACCTCCGAGGGAAGGGTCCCCTCAGGGGCGTTGGCCGGCAGGGCCGTTGCGGCCACGGTAGCCATCTCCGTCACCGGCACGGGCTGATGGAGATGGGTCTTTGCAGAATAGCTGTCCTCTTTCGCCGCAGCCGGTGCTGCGGGCGAGGGGGCGACAGGTTTCTTTCCCTCAGGCATCTTTATCGTTCCTCCAGACATTTCAGGATGGGCGCATCGGCAAGGTTCTTCTTGCCGGTGGCAGGCACGAGTTCCCAGAACTTTGCCCCGCCCCGGTCAGCCGCTGTGATGAGGCCGACCTGTTCCAGCGCGGAGATGGCCACCAGCGTCCGACCGGTGTTCTCCTCGCCGAGTTTTGCAAACAGGGGCTGCAGGTCTTCGGCGTGCCAGCGCCGCGCCTGCAGCTCCCGATAAACGGTGATGATATGGCTGCGCTCCGGGGCGATGCTCTCCTTCTGCTCCGGCGTCAGGGGCGTACCCCGGCGCAGCGCCTGCACCAGCGCGGCCTGCTCTGCAGCTGTGTTGCCGAGGCCCGCCGGGTGCAGCTCGATGATGCGGCCCGACAGCTGCGCGCCCCGGGGCGAATCGTAGACCGAAAGGCTGATGGCTGCGTCCACGACGTCGCCCGTCGAGTAAGGCACCTGTTCCGGGTGCATCCCGAACCAGACGGCGTAGATGCTGGAACTGCCCTGCCGCAGACGCAGGCGGCAGTGCTTGCCCTCCGAGACGGCGTAGACGCCCTCCACGACAGCCCTTTCCAGCACGAAGACCGGGCTGGGGTTGTCGGCACCGTAGGGTGCCAGCTGGTCGAGGCGGCGGACGCTCTCCACCGTCAGACGGTCGAGGTGGACGGACAGATCACACTCCAGCGGCGGGGTGCGCAGCACGGGACACTCCCGGGCCGCCCAGTCGTTGAGCCGCTGGCGGAGCGTCTGCAGATCCTCTTCCCGCACCGAGAGGCCCGCTGCCATGGCGTGGCCGCCGAAGCGGAGCAGGATGTCGGCGCAGGAGGCGATGCACTCGTGCAGGTTGAAGCCCTGCACGCTGCGGCCGCTGCCCTTGCCCTCGCCGTGCTCATCCACCGACACCACGATGACCGGGCGTCCGGTCTTTTCCACAAGGCGGGAGGCCACGATGCCGATGACGCCGGGGTGCCAGTCTCTGCCCCAGAGCAGGATGACCCGGTCTTCGAGGCGTTCCGGCTCAGCGTCCAGCAGCTCCTGCGCGGCTTTGACGATCTCCATCTCCGTCTCCTGCCGCTGGATGTTGATGTCGCTCAGCTTATGAGCCAATTCGACCGCCCGGTCTTCGTCCTCACAGAGCACCAGCTGCAAAGCGGTGACGGCGCTGTCCATCCGGCCCGCCGCATTGATGCGGGGCGCGATGGCGTAGCTGATGTTCTCTGCCGTCACCGGCTTGCCTGCAAGGCCCACTTCTTCCAAAAGGGCGCAGAAGCCGGGTCTGTCCGTATTTTGCAGCTGGCGCAGACCTGCTTTGACGATGGTGCGGTTCTCCCCTGTCAGGGGCATGACGTCGGCCACGGTGCCAACAGCGGCGAGGTCGCCGCAGTATTCCAGCATCTCTTCCGGCGGGCAGCCATCCAGCGCGGCGCAGAGCTTGAAGGCCACGCCCGCGCCGCACAGGCCCTTGAAGGGGCTGTGGTCGTCGGCACGGCGGGGGTCCACGATGGCCACTGCCTGGGGCAGGGTGTCGTGGGGCAGATGGTGGTCTGTGATGATGAGGTCGATGCCGAGGCTGGCCGCGAATGCGGCTTCCTCTACGGCAGAGATGCCGTTGTCCACCGTGACGATGAGGCGGCAGCCCTTATCGTAGATCGACTGGATGGCGTTCTTCGAGAGGCCGTAGCCGTCGCCCTCCCGGCTGGGCAGCATACACTTGACGGCGGCCCCCATCCCTTTCAGGTGCTGATAGAGCAGGGCCGTGGCGGTCACACCGTCCACGTCGTAGTCGCCGAAGACGACGATCGTCTCCCCCTCGTCGATGGCCCGCAGGATGCGCTCACAGGCTTTGTCCATGTCGGTCAGGAGCATGGGGTCGCTCAGCTCTTCTTCGCCCGCCAGAAGGGTCAGCGCCTCGGCGGGGTCGGTGATGCCCCGGGCAGCGAGGATGCCGGCCAGCAGGCCGGCTTCTTTCTGCTGAGCCGCGAGGACAGAGCGGTACTTTTCCTCGCTCCACTCTTCGTCCATGTTCTGGTATTCCAGCTCTTCGGTGTTCTGCTGGGCGATGGCCGCTGTCAGCTCTTTCAGGGCGGCGCGGTCAACGGTCTTGGTGTTCCAGGCCCGGTAGGTCATCGCAATCCCTCCCCGGCCAGACCATCGTTCGCCAGCATCCCCTGCAGCGCAGCGATCTCGCTGGAAACGTCCAGTGCCACGTCCGACAAAAGCTTATCGTAGAGGTTATCATAAGCCTGATTCAGGGTGTGCAGGATGCCCGCAATATCCCGGCGGATGGCCTCCGCGTTCTCGCCCTGCTGGCTCTGCACGTCGTTGTAGGTGTGCAGGAGCTTGAGGGTGGTGGGGATATAGTATTCCGCAAAGCGGCGGGCCTTGGGCAGGCTCTCGGGGTGGGCTTCCAGCCAGGCACAGATGGACTCGGTGGTCTTCTGCATATGCTGCAGCTCCTCCACAGCCCGCTCATCCTCCATGAGCTCCTGCTCCTTCTCGAGCACCTGCGCAAAGCGGCGGGTCGTCTCGAGGTTCAGGGGGACTTCTCCGGCCTGTTCCGGCGCTTTTTCCGGTTCGGGCTGGGGCTGATTTTCCTGTGCGGCGCGGTAGTCCTCTGCCGTCAGGTAGAGCTTGTCGTTTTTCTCGTCCAGCCAGGCACTGAGCCAGCCCTTGTGGATGAATTTCCGCAGCATCTTGAGAGCCTTGGTCTTCTTTTTATGCGTCAGGTCGGCCAGCATGGAGAGGGACAGGCCCTTGTGCCAGTCGAAGCCCTCGGCGGTATCGGCGTAGAGCTCCAGGGTCTTGGCGGCCTTCATACGGGACGCGCCCGCTGCGGTCAGCCAGCCGAACACAGCGGTCACAGCGGCAGAGCACCACCCCGTCACCGCGATAGCACCCAGTGCGAGATCGCCGATGGCACTGAGGACCGTCATATCAGCCGCCACCATCACGCCGCCGGACGTGAACGCCCCCGCCGTGCCAAAGCAGGCGATGGCCGTGATGCCGAAGATAACGGCGAAGGTGATGCCGGTCGCCAGCATGGCGACGCCTGCGCTGTGGCGTTTTTTGGCGCTGGTGCGAATATTCTCGATAGCCGTCGGTTCCGGCTTCTTCGCAAAGAAATTGCGCGCCCAGTCGGCCATCCCGCCGGCGTTCTCCCCGCTCGGGGCTGCGTTCCGGGCCTCCTCGGCCCGCTTCTGATACTTCTGCTTCCCGGCCTGAAAGGCCCGGCCTGCCTCCGAGATGCCGTAACCGGCGGCGTTCACCGCGGCGCGGCCCACATCCCACACACGGTCGCCGATCTCCTCGCCCCGGCCCTCAAAGCCGTGGCGGAAGGAGTCGGACATGGTGTCGCCCAGCTCGCGGAGCTGGCGTTCCAGCTCCTGCTGCACCTTACGGCCTTCGCTGTCCTTCGCCGTGCGGTCAAAATCGTCTTCACGATCAGTCATTCAACTTCTCACCCTTCTGCCGGGCTGTACCGGCTGATGATGGCGCGGGCCACCCGCAGGCCATCGACGGCGGCACTCATGATGCCGCCCGCATATCCGGCACCCTCGCCGCAGGGATACAATCCTGCCAGCTGGGCGCATTCAAAATTTTCTTCCCGCTTCAGCCGCACCGGGCTGCTGGTACGGGTCTCGAGGCCGGTCAGAATGGCCTCGGGGGCGGTGTAACCCGCAATTTTCCGCTCGTAAGCCCGCAGACCAGCCCGCAGGGTGTCGGCCAGTTCGGTCGGCAGCAGTGCGCCGAGGTCCGCAGCGACGACGCCCCGGTCATAGGTGGGCTGGACGCGGCCAATGTTCAGTCGGCCCCTGCCCTCCAAAAAGCTCTGGATGTTCTCCGCCGGGGCAGCATACTCCCCGCCGGGACGGCCTGCCGCATAGGCCCGGGCTTCCAGCTCCCGCTGGAAGGCGATGGCCTTCCGGGGGTCATTGCCGAAGTCTTCACCGCCCACGCTGACCACCACGGCCGCGTTGGCATTCCTGCCGCTGCGGGCGTGGTAGCTCATGCCGTTGGTCACGACGCGGCCCTTTTCGCTGGCCGAAGCCACCACCTGACCGCCCGGACACATACAGAACGTATAAACACACCGTTTTTCAACGTGCTGCGAAAGCTGATATTCGCCGCGCGGCAGGGCCGGATGGCCCGCCGCCTCGTGGTAGAGGCTCTTTTCGATCTCCGATTGGAGATGCTCTGCCCGGAAGCCGACGCTGAAGGGCTTGCACTCCAGCACGAGGCCGCTGTCCATCAGCATCCCGAAGGTGTCGCGGGCCGAGTGGCCCACCGCGAACACCAGCGCCTCACAGGGGAACGCACCGTCCGTGGTCTGGATGCCGACGAGCTGGCCGTCCCGCCGCTCGAAGCCGGTGAGGGCCGTGTTGAAGTGGACCTCGCCGCCCAGCGACTCGATCTCTTTTCGGATCGAAGTGATGACGCCCCGCAGCAGGTCGGTGCCGACATGGGGCTTCTGCTGCCAGGCGATCTCCTTCGGCGCGCCGTGCTCGAGGAACACTTCGGTCACGAAGCCGCAGAGCTCGTCGCCGATGCGGGTGGTGAGCTTGCCGTCCGAGAAGGTTCCGGCGCCGCCCTCGCCGAACTGGATGTTGGCGTTTTCGTCCAGCTCACCGGTGGCGGAGAAATGCTCCACAGCCTTGACGCGCTCGTCCAGCGCCGGGCCGCGTTCCAGCACGATGGGCCGGTAGCCCTGACGGGCCAGCAGCAGCGCCGCAAAGAGGCCCGCCGGGCCGAGGCCGCAGACCACAGGCCGGTGCGTCAGCGGCAGAGTGCCGTTCTGCACCGAGAGATCGGTCTTGCCCCGGACGGTGACGCTGCGGGAAGCACCCGCACAGGCGGCCTCTTCCCTCTCCTCTTTCAGGGTCACGGCCACGGTGTACACCAGCTTGGGCTGGCCGTGGCGGGCGTCCACCGAGAGCCGGGCGATGCCCAGATGGCTCACCTTTCCCCGGGGGATGCGGGCGAGGCGGAGGGCTTTTTCGTAGGCCTGCGGCTCCCCGGCAGAGAGGGGCAGGCGAATATCATGGATCAGGATCATATACTCAGTTACTTTCTATCTTGCACTGCACCACATAGCTGCCCAGCGCAAAAATTTTGTCGTTGGCCGGCACATAGAGGCGGCAGGCGATGTTCTGCTGGCCGATGGCGACATAGAAGTCGTCGGCGTCGATCTCAATGACCACCTGTTCCGGATTCAGTGCTTCCAGAGAACCGGCCGGGCCGCAGAGGGTGACGTTCATCAGCCGCTCCGTCTCCACGGTCAGGGTGTAGGTGGAGGGCAGGTTGATGACCCGCACACAGCTGGCGGGCAGGTTCATGGTCTTGGTCTCCAGACGGGAGCTGTCGAAGCTGACCGTGATGCTGGAGATGTTGTCCAGCAGGCGGATGCCGCTGGGCAGTTCGATGGGCATTTCGTACACCTTATCCAGTGCAAAGGTGGAAAGGTCGATGGTACCCACCGACAGGGTGGACAGACGGTCGATCTGGGACTCCGGGCCGGCCACATTGAGGGTCTTTTTGCTCAGGGAGTAGACCAGCACCGAGGGGTCAAAGTCGCGGGGCGCGTTGATAAAGCTGACTTCCACCGGCAGGGTGGCCAGCTTATACACCTGCAGCGTGACCTCGACGCTGTCCGTTTCCAGAGTAGTATACTCAAATTTCACCTCTCCGCCGCTGCGGGTGTAAAAACGCAGGCTGGTGTCCAGAGTGACGGGACTGGTCAGCTCGCCGCTGTATGTCACCTCGGCGGTGCAGGTCTCTACCTTGCTCAGCTCGGTGCTGGGTCCGGAGAGAGTCACCGTCTCCTTCGAGATGTCGGTGCCGTAGAGGATATAGCCGTCTGCTATCTTCAGGTAATTCGTCGTCACCTGGATGGGCAGGGTCTTTTCTTCCACCACATCGAACACCACGTCCACGGTGTTGTCGCCGTCGATGGAGACGGACACCCCGGTGAGCAGGGTGCTCTGGCTCCGCACCTGAAGGCGCAGGCTCTTTTCGCCGCTGTCGCGGACGCTGGACCAGTCGGGGTAGACGACAAAGTCGTTGGCCGACAGGCTGCCGATGGTGTAGCCGTCGCCGGAAAGCTTCAGGTTGACCGTTTTTTCCTCCGCATTGACGATGCTCAGGTCCCGGGAAGTGTAGGCAGCCGAATCATAGCTGAAGTCCACCGGAACATTATAGATGGTGGTGGTGGTGCCGGGCTGCACGACGATGGTGACAGCCATCCACGCGATGACTGCACCCAGCAAAGAAAGCAGGAGCCGGATGCGGCGGTCGTTCAGCAGATTGCGCTTGGGGGGTACGGCAGGCTTGCCGTTGTTCTGCTCAGTGCTCATTGCTGCTCATCCTCCTCCTTGTTGTTCACCCAGTTCAGCAGGCGCTTGCCCCGGGCCTTCCAGCCCTCGGCAGCGCTCTTCTCGCTGGCAGTCTCCTTGGGTATCATCTCATCCACCAGCCGGGTGTAAAGGGTCTGACGGTCAAAGTGGCGCATGAGCACACCGTTTTTCGCCATCGAGATGATGCCCGTCTCCTCGCTGACCACGATGGCGATGGCGTCGGAGTTCTCGGCGATGCCGAGGCAGGCGCGGTGGCGGGTACCCATGTCCTTGCCCAGGTCCAGGTTGTTGGAAAGGGGCAGCACACAGCCTGCGGCCTTGATGCGGCCATTCTCGATGATGGCTGCGCCGTCGTGGAGGGGGGTACCCTCGTAGAAGATGGTACCCAGCACCTCGAGGTTGACTGCGCTGTTCACGGGCGTGCCGGTGCGGACGATCTCAGAAAGGTTGGTGTTCCGTTCCAGCACGATGAGCGCGCCGGTCTTGGTCTCCGAAAAGCGCTCTGCCGCGTCGCAGATGGCGATGATGGCGCTGCGCCACGCGCCCTTGAGGCTGGTGTCGTTGTAGCGGTTTTTATTGAAGAAGCGATAGGCCCACTGGTCGGTCTGGCCCATCCGCTCCAGCGCACGCCGTATCTCGGGCTGGAACAGCACCACCAGCGTCAGCAGACCGACTTGCAGCAGCGAGTTGAGCAGCCAGGTGACGGTGCGCATATTCAGGATGTTCGCCACCAGATAGACCGCCATCACGATGAGCGCGCCCTTGGCCAGCTGGCCGGCGCGGGTGCGGTTGACGAAGCCCAGCAGCTGGTAGATGAGGAACGCGATGATGAGGATGTCCAGCAGGTCTACCAGCTTGAAGGTCTGGAAGTTTGCTACGATAGAGTTCAGAGTCATGGGTCACATTCTCCCGTTCACACTGCTTCGATGAGGGCGACGGCGTGGGCCGCGATGCCCAGCCCCTCGCCGGTAAAGCCCAGATGCTCCTCGGTGGTGGCTTTGACGCTCACGGCATCCACCGGCATCCCGAAAGCCTCGGCCAGCTTTGCCCGCATGGCCGGGATGTGGGGAGCCAGCTTCGGGCGCTGGCAGAGGATGGTGGCGTCGATGTTCTCGATGCGCCAGCCGCGCTCGGTCACGATCTCTGCCACACGGCGGGCCAGCATGAGACTGTCGGCCCCGGCGTACTCTTCCGCCGTATCGGGGAAGTGCTGGCCGATGTCGCCCAGCGCCGCTGCGCCCAGCACGGCGTCCATGACCGCATGGGCCAGCACGTCGGCGTCCGAGTGGCCCAGCAGACCCTTTTCATACGGCACTTCCACGCCGCCCAGGATGAGCTTGCGGCCCTCCACCAGACGGTGGACGTCGTAACCATGACCAATGCGCATTTTCTTTCCTCCGTTCCCGGCCCGGGGCAGGTCCTCCCGGGTGGTGATCTTGATGTTTGCGTAGTCGCCCTGTACCAGCTCCACCGGACGGCCCGTCAGCTCGAACAGGCTGCAGTCGTCGGTGACGAGGCGGGCGCTGGACTCGTCCAGTTCATCCAGCGCCTCCAGATAGGCGGCCCGGTCGAAGCACTGGGGCGTCTGCACCGCATAAAGGGTGCTGCGGTCGGGGGTGTTCTCCACCATGCAGCCTTCCGGCACAGTCTTGCCGTCGCCGCCCTTCGCCTGCTTGATGGTGTCCTTCACCGGCACCGCCGGGGCGGCGGCACCGCAGCGGGCAGCGGCCGCTATCGTATCGGCGATAACGCTCTGGCTCACGAAGGGCCGGGCCGCGTCGTGGACCGCCACCAGTTTGCCGTGGGCAGCGGTCACACCGCTGCGGGCGCTCTCGGCGCGGGTCGAGCCGCCCCTCACCAGCCGCACCGGCTTTTTGCAGCGGGCAGCGGCCCGCTGGGCATTCTCACTGGACGCGCCGGTCACGATCACCAGTTCGTCCACCTCCGGACACTCGTCAAAGGCCCGGACGCTCCGCTCCAGGACGGTCTCACCGCCCAGATCGAAGCTCAGTTTATCAAATCCCATCCGGGTGGAAGAACCAGCCGCCACCAGGACTGCCGTCACACGACATTCCAATTTCTTACACCTGCCCCATTTTATTCCTGCCCTGCGCCGCACTGCACAGAGCGTATTATTATTCATTGAATATTATAGCGTATCCACCCACAAACTGCAACAGCCCTCGCCCATCAAAAATGCCCCCGTGCAGCACTTTTGGCGCTGTACGGGGGCATAAATTTTTTATGAAATTTCTGCGTTATGCGAGGATGGGCTCGATGGCAGCGGCCAGCGCATCCTTCTGAGCCTGTGCCTCGGCCAGGTCTTTGCCCAGAGTGGTGAAGTAGGTCTTGATCTTCGGCTCAGTGCCGGAGGGACGGACGACCACGGTAGCGCCGTTGTCCAGAGTGTAGATGAGGACGTTTGCGGCGGGCAGGCCGGTCTCTTCGGGCTTCTTGTAGTCGGTGACCTTGACCACCTTGTGGCCGGCCAGCTCGGTGAGGGGCTCGTCACGCAGCTTCTGCATGATGGAAGCCATCTTCTCCATGCCGGTCAGGCCGGGGAACTCGAAGCTGTCCACCTTGTTCAGGTAGCGGCCATACTCCTTGTAGATCTCTTCCAGACGCTCCTTGATGGAAGAACCGATGCTGCGGTAGTAAGCGGCCATTTCGCAGATGAGCATGGAGCCGATGACGGCGTCCTTATCGCGGACATAGGGGCCGGCCAGATAGCCGTAGCTCTCCTCGAAGCCGAAGATGAAGCGATCCACTTCACCGGCAGCTTCCAGATTTGCGATCTGATCGCCGATCCACTTGAAGCCGGTCAGCACGCTGCGCATCTCCACGCCGTAGTGGGCGGCGATGGCATCGGCCAGCGGGGTGGAGACGATGGACTTGACGGCGACGGGATTTTTCGGCATGGTACCCTTCTCGATGCGGCCTGCGCAGATGTAATCCAGCAGCAAAGCGCCCATCTCGTTGCCGGAGACCAGCTCATAGCTGCCGTCCGGACACTTCATGGCGATACCCACGCGGTCGGCGTCGGGGTCGGTGGCCAGCATCAGGTCGGCGCCGGTCTTGGTGGCGAGGTCGAGGCCCAGCTTCAGAGCCTCGAAGATCTCAGGGTTGGGGTAGGAGCAGGTGGTGAAGTAGCCGTTGGGGTACTCCTGCTCCGGCACGACGGTGATGTCGGTGACGCCCATGTCGTTCAGAACGTGGGTGACCGGCACCAGACCAGAACCGTTCAGCGGGCTGTAGACCAGCTTCAGGCCGGCGGTCTTGCACAGGCCCGGGCGCACCTGACGTGCCTCGATGGCGGCGTAGAGGGCGTTCTTGCAGTCGTCGCCCACAAAGCGGATGAGGCCCTGCTCGACGCCTTCGGCAAAGGAGATGTACTTTGCGCCGGTCAGGACATCGGTCTTCTGGATCTCGTCGTAGACGATGGCGGCGGCGTCATCGGTCATCTGGCAGCCGTCGGGGCCGTAGGCCTTGTAGCCGTTGTACTTGGCGGGGTTATGAGAAGCGGTGACCATGATGCCCGCATTGCACTCATAGTAACGGGTGGCAAAGCTCAGGGCCGGGACAGGCATCAGAGCATCATAAATGCGCACCTTGATGCCGTTTGCGGCCAGAACGCCGGCGGCAGTCTTGGCAAAGATGTCGCTCTTCAGGCGGCTGTCGTAGCTGATGGCCACGGTCTGATTGCCGCCCTGGGTCTTGACCCAGTTTGCCAGGCCCTGGGTGGCCTGACGCACGACGTAGATGTTCATGCGGTTGGTGCCAGCGCCCAGCACGCCGCGCAGGCCGGCGGTACCGAACTTCAGTGCAACGGCAAAGCGGTCCTTGATCTCGTCGTCGTTTCCCTCGATCCTGGCCAGCTCCGGCTTCAGATCTGCGTCCTCCAGATCCGCTGCCAGCCAGCGCTTATACTCATCCTGATACATATTGCACACCTTACCTTTATAATTTTTGACCATAATGGACAAATTCATCCAAGTCTACTTATAATATAAGCTTTTATATGCTTTGTGTCAATTCAGGATTATGTACCAAGTTTTCCCCCTCAAAACCAGCAAATGCCACAAATCGTGCAGGCTTTCCGCTCTCCTGCTGCCCATTTGCAGCCGTGCAGGGCCAGTACACCTGCCCTGCGTCGTCCAGTACATCCAGCCAGTGGCCCAGCCCTACTCCATTTTCGCACAGATACCGCATCAGGGACATCAGCCGCCCGAAGTCGCCCACCGGGCAGATGACCTGCTCCGTGACACACTCTTCTCCCTGCTGTTGCCGCACTGCCAGTACAACTCCCTCTTCCTCTACGCTTGCGCTGTAGTACAGCGTGTGTGCAAGCTGAAAGCCTTCGATCCTGGAATAGGGCCTGGTGTAACAGCAGTACTCTTTCGCAACCATAAGATTCTTCCTCCAATCGCAGATCGCCCGCGTTTCGTTGACATCTCACATGCCCTTTAATATAATAGATTCAAACAGAAAATTGTGTCGAACTTGGGCATCTGCGCCCTGTCTTTCCCATTTCTTAGTCAGTTCTTAGCCGACCATTTCATTCCTTTTGTCTGTTATCTCAGAATAAATTTCGAAGCACCGTAAAAAGTCCCGTCATCCCCTTTTATAGATGGTCTCTGCCGCCCCATCGGGCAGAAAGGAGCGCCCATGTACGCAGTCCTCAAGAGCTTCGGCCTCAAGGGCCTCAACGGCTTCCCCGTGGAAGTCGAGGCCGACATCTCGGGCGGGATGCCCGCCCTCTCCATCGTCGGCCTGCCGGACTCCGCCGTCCGGGAGAGCGGCGACCGCGTCCACGCAGCCCTGAAAAATCTGGGCTTCAAGTGGCCTGACCGCCGCATCACCATCAACCTCGCTCCCGCCGACGTCCGCAAGACCGGCCCGGTGTATGACCTGCCCCTGCTGCTGGCGGTGCTGGCCGCTTCCGGGCAGCTGGAGCCGCCGCCGAAGGACACGGCCTTTCTGGGGGAGCTGGCGCTGGACGGCAGTCTCCGCCCGGTGTCCGGCGTCCTGCCCATGGCGCTGGAAGCTGCTGCCGGCGGTGTGCGGGCGCTCTATGTCCCCGCCGAGAACGCTGCCGAAGCCGCTGAGGCCTGCGGCAGCGAGATGCAGGTATACCCTGCCGCAACGGCCCGTCAGGTCGTGGATGCACTGCGGGGCGTCCAGCCCATCCTGCCTACGACGCCTGTCCCCTTCGACCCTGCCGATGCGTGGAACCACGTTCCCGATTTCGCTGACGTCTGCGGCCAGCCGCTGGCCCGCCGGGCGATGGTCATCGCGGCTGCGGGCGGACACAACGTCCTGCTCGTCGGTGCTCCCGGCACCGGCAAATCCATGCTGGCCCGCCGCCTGCCCGGCATCCTGCCTCCCCTGACCCGGGAAGAAGCTGTGGAGACGACGAAAATTTACTCCATCGCCGGGCAGATGCCCGCAGGCCGGGGCCTCGTGACGGCACGGCCTTTCCGCAGCCCCCACCACTCGGCCAGTTCGGCTGCGCTGGCGGGCGGCGGGGCGCAGTTCCGCCCCGGCGAGTGCAGTCTGGCCAACTGCGGCGTCCTCTTCCTCGACGAACTGCCCGAGTTCTCCCGCGAGAGCCTCGAAGTGCTGCGCCAGCCCCTCGAGGACGGCTGCATCACGGTCAGCCGGGCCGCCGGAAGCGCCACTTATCCCAGCCGTTTCCAGCTCGTTGCCGCCATGAACCCCTGCAAATGCGGCTACTACGGCCACCCTACCCGGGCCTGCACCTGTTCGCCCAGCGCGGTGCGGCAGTACCGCAGCCGGGTGTCCGGCCCGCTGCTGGACCGCATCGACCTCTGCGTCGAGATGGACCCGGTGGCCTTCGATGAACTGCATGGCGCTGCCCCTTCCGAGAGCAGCGCCGAGCTGCGGAAACAGGTCCTTGCTGCCCGGGCCATCCAGGCCCAGCGGTACGCTGCTCCCGGCTACGAGGATGTGCGCTGCAACGCCCAGCTCACCGCCGGGCAGGTGCGGCGCATCTGCCGGATGACCCCCGCCGCTGAACAGCTCCTGCGGGCCTCCTACGAGACGCTGGGCCTTTCGGCCCGCGCCCACGACCGCATCCTCCGGGTGGCCCGCACCATTGCCGACCTCTCCGGCAAGCGCCTCCTCGACGAGGATTCGCTGCTCGAGGCTCTGCAATACCGTGCGCAGGAAAAGGTCGAGCTGACGTTCTGATCCAGACAAAAATCCCCCGGCTGGACCGGGGGATTTTTTCGTTATAAAACTTTTAGAATCTTCTCCACGCATCGGGCAGGAAGAGCACCAGCATCGGGAAAATTTCCAGACGACCGGCCAGCATATCGAAGATGAGCACCAGCTTTGCAAAGTTGGAGTAGGCCCCGAAGTTCATCATGGGACCCACCTGATTGAGGCCGGGGCCGATGTTGTTCAGGGTGGCGGCGATGGAGGTGAAGTTCGTCACCATGTCAAAGCCGTCCAGACTGACAAGCATGAAACTCGCCGCAAAGATGAAGATGTAGGCCGCCAGAAAGACGTTGGTGGTGCGGATGGTCTCATGATTGACCAGCTTGCCGTCCATCCGGACAGGGGCCACCACCTGCGGGTGGAGAGCCTGCTTCAGCTCCTTGCCCAGCGTCTTGCCCAGCAGGAGGAAGCGGCTCACCTTGATGCCGCCGCCGGTGCTGCCCGCACAGGCACCCACGAACATCAGCAGCACCAGCACCTCTTTTGCCAGCGTGGGCCAGAGGTCGAAATCACAGCTGGAAAAGCCGGTGGTGGTAATGATGGAGCCGACCTGGAAGGCCGCATGGCGCAGCGCCTCGCCGAAGGTGCCGTAGAGGCTGCGGATGTTCACCGTGATGACGGCCACCGCCGCCAGAATGATGGCGAGATAGGCGCGGACTTCCTCGCTGGACGCTGCGCGGCGGAACCGGCGCAGCAGCAGCAGGAAATACGCGTTGAAGTTGACGCCGAAGAGGATCATAAAGATGGTCACGACCCACTGGATGTAGGGCGAGAAGCTGGCAAAGCTGTCGTTCTTGAAGCCGAAGCCGCCAGTACCCGCCGTGCCAAAGGCCGTGAGCAGAGAGTCGAACACATTCATTCCGCCCGCCAGCAGGAAGCAGACCTCCACCACCGTGAGCGCGAAATAGATGCCGTACAGGATCTTGGCCGTAGACTGCACCTTCGGCACCAGCTTGTCCACCTGCGGGCCGGGGCTTTCCGCCTTCATCAGGTTGACGTGGGAGCCGCCGGTCAG
>ENA-UERG01000746-UERG01000746.1-human-gut-metagenome-genome-assembly--contig:-NODE-746-length-30372-cov-4.455026_pt1 | contig 30372 bp, 26 predicted proteins | sample MGYA00242954_ERZ507954 | MGnify/ENA primary metagenome ERZ507954 (study PRJEB26167, sample SAMN06115478) | human gut metagenome | host: Homo sapiens | place: China:Sichuan | collected 2015-01-21... | reverse complement strand
GGACGATCTTGCCCATCTCACAGCGCATCTGCGTGAAACCTATCCCGCGCTCTTTGCGAAAAGCGGAGCGCCGACGCCCGCCGAGAGCAATCCCCTTTGGGTGTACGGACGGCCCATCGAACTCGAGCTCGTGATCGTCAATCTCCTTCGCAATGCGGTGGAGGCGGCGTCGCACGCCCGCGAACCGGCGGTCACCGTCCGGACCTTCCGCGACGGACACCACGTCGTTCTGACGATTCAAGACAACGGTCCGCGGGTTTCCGACGAAGTTTTTTCCCGTCTTACCGAACCCGTCACGAGTTCGAAACCCGAAGGACTCGGCCTCGGACTCGCGATCGTGAGGGGAATCGTTGAAAATCACGAGGGAAACATTGACTTTGAACGTCTTGAACCCGAGGGTATCCTCTGCCGCCTGACATTCCCTGCGCTCGAAGCGTCCGACCCGTCCGTAAACGCAACCACTTCCGGAACAGCCTCATGACCGCGCCCGCCCTTCAACGCATACGCATCGTCGATGACGACGAATCCCTGCGGGAAGCCATTGCCTTCGTTCTCGAAGGTGAAGGCTACGCCGTCGTCGAATACGAAAGCGCCGAGGATTTTCTCGCCCGGGACGACCTCCGAACCCCCGGATGTCTGCTTCTCGACGTCAAGATGCCGGGGATCTCCGGACTCGGTCTCTTCGAGCGGCTTCGCGAAGCCGGCGTCACGTTGCCCGTCATCTTCCTCTCCGCGCACGGCGACATCGACATGGCGGTCGACGTCATGCAAAAGGGCGCTGTGAGTTTCCTACCGAAACCCGTGAGTTCCGAAAAACTCCTTGCCGCGATTGAGAGAACGCGCGAAGCGCCCCCGAGCGAACCGATGCTCGCGACGCTCTCGGAGCGAGAACGGCAGGTGGTCTCGCTCGTCGTCTCCGGGCTCACGAACCGCGAGGTTGCCGAGCGCCTCGGTCTTTCGAAGCGCACCGTCGAATTTTTCCGTGCGGGCGCCATGCGCAAACTCGGTTGTCACAATCTCGACGATCTCCGACGCGTCGCACCGATCGTTCTCGGCTGATCCGTCCCGTCCGCCCTCTTTTCTGCGATTTTCTTGACCGAACCCGGGTCTACCTAACGGTGGTCTTCTCCTACGATGGAATCGTTCCACCACAAAGGAGAAAACCATGCAAGGTATCAACCGCCGCAACGCCCTCAAGACCGGGCTCCTCACGGCCGTCGCCGCCGGCACCGGCATGGCGCACGCCGAAGTCAAGAAGGACGAGGCCCGCACCGCCACGTACGACCTCATCGTCATCGGCGCGGGCTGCGCCGGCATGACCGCCGCCATCGAAGCCGCTGACCTCGGCGCCAAGGTGGCCCTCCTTGAAAAGATGTCGATGCCCTTTGGCAACACCATCTACGCGGGCGGTCACTTCAACGCGACGAACACCTTCGTGCAGAAGGAAAACGGCTTCACCGACACGATCGACGAGTTCTACAAGGACATGATGACCGTTTCGAAGGGACGGGGCGATCCTAAACTCACGCGCATCTATTGCGAAAAGAGCGCAGACTGCATCCAGTGGCTCACCGACCGCTGCGGCGTCAAATGGGGCAAGATGGTTCGCGAAGTCTGGCCCGCCACCGTGCGCGGCCACGTCGTAGCCGGCCCCAAGAAGCCGGGCGGCGCGCAGCTCACGACCCAGATGCTCGACGAAGTCAAGAAGCACAAGAATATCACCTTCCTCACCAACACCAAGGTGATCGAACTCACGAAGACGCCGCTTCTCGCCTGCACCGGCGTCAGGGCGATTTCGAAGACGGACGGCCTTCTTGAACTCAAGGCCCGTGCCGGCGTCGTCGTCGCGACGGGCGGCTTCCATGCCAACCGCGAAATGATCTGCAAGTACATGGGCGGCGGCGTCGCCTGGATGCCCCTGCGCGGCTCTGCCTACATGATGGGCGAAAACATCGAGCTCACCCGCCCCTTCCTGCCCTACTACACGAACCTCGATCAGTTCCACGGCGGTCCGATCCACGGTCCCACGCAGGCCAACCCCTCGACGATGGTCAACTACGGCATCATCGTCAACAAGGAAGGCGCCCGAATTCTCGATGAAGTCATGACCTACGTCGCCGTCGCGAAGAAGCTCCCGTCGATCACGCCCGACAACTGGGCCTTCATCGTGATTGACCAGCAAGTCGTCGACATTCCGACCGTCAAGACCCGCATCGACCGCTACAAGAAGGCGAAGGCCCCGATCCACTCGGGCAACACCATCGCCGAACTCGCGGCCGACATGGGCGTGAACGCCAAGGTGCTCGAAAAGACCGTGGCCGACTACAACGCCGCCGTGAAGGCGGGCAAGGCCGCCGACCTGACGCCTCCGAACACGCTGGAAAAGCCGCGCCTCCTCGAAAAGGGACCGTTCCTCGCCTTCCCGTTCCAGGGCGGCATGACGGCCACCTTCGGCGGCCCGCTCATCAACGGCGACGGCCAGGTGCTCAATGCCGAAAAGCAGCCGATCCCGGGCCTCTATGCCATCGGCAACGCCATCGGCGGGCTCTTCTACGACGACTACATCGTGGGCTCCCAGCTCACCGCGGCCGTCATCTGGGGGCGTCTCGCCGCCCAGCACGCCGTCGGGACGCTTAAGAAGGCCTAATCGTCCGACCATGCCGTGACCGATTAGTCGTCACGGCACCCCTAAGAGCCCGGCATTTCCTCGTTGCCGGGCTTTTCTTTCGTACGCCTTCCTTGCTGGCGAAAGATGAGGTCTTCAGCTTTATGCCCTCCCGTCTCGGTGCACGTGGAGAGCCATAGAAGGGGAATGCCGATCTTGCGGAGCACGGAATCCTTCAGCGCGTCACGTTCCTCCTGTCGCGTACCTTCCTTCTGGAGGAAATAGCCGTCGACCTCTACGACAGCCAACGGTTCCTTCGTGACCTCATGAAAGAAGAGGAACTTGAGACGCAAGCCGTTCCGCATGAATCGGCGCTCTTCGTCCGTTAACTTGTTCAGACGCTGCGGCAACGGACGCTGCGGACCTTCCTGTGTAAAGTCCCACAGATGCAGTTACCGAGAACGTCTCCCGCGAGCTGTCGGAAGAGGTTTTCGCTAGGCGATTCGTCTTCCGTCCCGGCGATGTCGTTCGACTTCGTCGGGGCAAAGATCACGCCGAAGATGGAACGGAAGGGCAACTCGCTGCCGAGGCGTAAATGCTAGGTAATTTTCGATTTTCAGGAAGGCGCATCCCGAAAAGCAGGAACCGTTTCGGACGATTCCTTCTGTTGCCGCCGGAAAATCATCCGTAGACTCCATGACTGTCGCAGGTGAAAACATCGCCTGTTCGCATCATTCATGGAGAAAACATCCAATGTCCCTTTCCTCAAAGCTCATTCCTTCTCTGTTGGCGAGCGCGGTCTGCGCTTCGCTCGCTCTCGTTGCCGACGTGTCGGTCGCTTCCGGCGGCCCGTCCGGTCCGGCCGTCGCCTTCCGTTCCACTGGGAATATCGGCGCGGTGATAGTCAACCCGTACAAAGTTTCTCCGCTTACCGCCGTCATCCGCAACGGCGGCTATGAAATCCACAACGCGGTCGTGCGCATCGTTCCGAAGAAGGGCGGCCAGGAAATCAAATACGAAGTGGGCGATCGCCAGATCCTCAACCACGGTGGCATTCCCGTGTTCGGCCTTTATGCAGACTACCTCAATACGGTAGAGGTTGAATATGACCGCGTCTTCAACGGCAAGACGGAACACTTCAAGGATCGTTATCAGTTCTATACGGCCCCCGTGTTCTTCTTCTCGAACGGTACGAACAGCCAGTCCTCGACCTCCTTTGACGTCAAGGTAACGAAGACGGATCCAATCCGCCCGACGGCGCCCGCATGGTTTGGAACAATCCGTCTGGCGGCGCGCTCGAGTGGCAGTACAACCCTGAAAACGCCATCATCGACTCGACGGGCGAAGTCCGCTGGTACCTCCTTCCGAATCAGGACATGTTCGATCAGGAACAGCCGTACAAGGCCGGCATCATGATGGGCTTCCAGCAGACGGCCGACGGCGCGCTCACCTGGGGTTACGGACAGCGCTACGTCAAGTACGACCTGCTCGGCCGCGAACTCTTCAGCCGTCGTCTGCCGCTCGGCTATGCCGACTATTCGCACGCCATCGACCAGGCGCAGAACGGGCACACGCTCCTGCGCGTTTCTTCGTCCGACCTGCGTCGTGCCGACAACAAGCGCGTCCATACGGTGCGCGACCTCATCGTCGAGATGGATGCTGAAGGAAACGTCGTCGACGAATTCAAGCTCTGGGAAATCCTCGATCCTTATCGCGACAACGTGATCAAGGCGCTCGACCAGGGCGCGGTCTGCCTCAACATCGATGCTTCGCAGGCCGGTCAGACGCTCTCGGCCGAAGACCTCGCCAAGATGGACGAATCGAACAACTTCGGCGACATCGCCGGCGTCGGCCCCGGCCGCAACTGGGCCCACGTCAACTCCGTCGACTACGACCCGACCGACGACTCGATCATCATCTCTTCGCGTCACCAGTCCGCCATCGTCAAGATCGGTCGCGACAAGAAGGTGAAGTGGATTCTCGGTTCACCGGAAGGCTGGAAGAAGGGCTGGGTCGAAAAGGTTCTTACGCCGGTCGACAAGAACGGCAAGCCCATCAAGTGCGAAGGCTCCGTCTGCGAAGGCGGCTTCGACTGGACGTGGACGCAGCACACCGCCTGGCGCATCGATTCGAAGTCGAACGGCGACGTGATCTACATCTCCGCCTTCGACAACGGCGACGGCCGCAGCATGGAACAGCCGGCCCTCCCGGACATGAAGTACACGCGCGGCGTCGTCTACAAGGTCGACCAGAAGAAGATGACGGTCGAGCAGGTGTACTCCGTCGGTCAGGACAAGGGCTACGAATACTACAGCCCGGTCACGGGACTTGCCCAGTACATGCCGGACAAGAATTCCTTCATCGTCTACTACTCGACCGCTGGCATGGGCGAAACGCTTTCCGGAAAGACGTCGCGCCTCAATCTCCATCCCTTCCTCGCCGAATACAAGTGGGGCGAACAGGAACCGTCCGTCCTCATGAGTTTCAAGGACACGATGGGCTATCAGGCCTGGGCCTTTGACCTCAAGAAGGCCTTCCCGGCTTCGTCCAAGTAATTCCGTGTTGCCCTAGACAAAGCGTTGGTGCGGATCCTTCCGACCGTTCCAACGCTTTCTTTTTATTCACCCTCCCTCAACCTTTTCCAGTCAAACAAAAATGAAAATTCGTCATCTCAACTTTGCCGTTTCGTTCGCCTGCGCTGCGGCCGCTTTTGGCGCCCAGGCCGCCAACGTCGAGCTTTACGGTCAGATCGACACTGGCTTCTATTACGAGGACGGTCGCGGCGAAAACCCGTCGCTCACGATGAATTCCGGCACAGACATTTCCACGCTGTGGGGCATTCGTGGCAAAGAGGAACTCGGTACGGACAGCTATGTTCGCTTCGTACTTGAGTCTGGCTTTGACTCGACCACGGGCGCCGTTTACAACGACACGCGCGAAGGGGCCTTCTTCTCCCGCGAGGCCCTCATCATCGCTGGCACGAAGAGCATCGGGGAAATCGCTTTCGGTCGTGTCGCGGGGTTCCTTGGATCCACCGGCACTTACGCGCAATGGGCCGCCACCGGCATGAATCCGATGGCTTCGAACGCCGCCGACGCAGCGCTTCTCGGAACGTTCCAGGGTTCGCCCATCATGGACAACGTCATCACGGTCAAGACGCGCGACTTCGGCGGTCTTACGTTCCTCGGCCAGTACTCGAACAACACGACGCAGGGAACCTACGACGAGGCCGACGGCTTCTCCAAGGTTCAGCACGTCTACGCCCTCGCTGCGGGTTATAAGGGAGAAGGTTTTACCGCTTCGGCGATTTGGCAGATGATCGATCAGCCGAACATGACGGGACTTGCCGGCATGCCGTCCGACACGAAGCCCACGCACAACCTCTTCCTCGGCGCCACAAAGACGTTCGGCGATCTGCGCGTGCACGTCGCGTATCAACACCTGGTGGACGCCCGTAGCGTCATGGGCGGTCCGAATACCTTGACGGCAGCCAATTTCGGCTTCAACGCCGCAACGAGCCAAGACGGCTTCTCGGCGGACGCCTTCTCGATCGGAGCGAACTACCCGCTTTGGGGCGGCCGCATTCATGGCTCCGTCAAGATGGTGCACGCCGAATGGAACGGCGACGCAGGTACGGCGGATGAAGATTCCGGCTCGCGTTATGTCGGCGCGGTTCGGTATGCCTACATGCTCTCCAAACGTACGGGACTCTATGCCCTTGCGACGTACGGGTACGGCGACGGCATGTTCAAAAACAACAGCACCGTCGAATCCGTCGCGACGCGCGTCACGGCGGCCGTCGGCCTCAACCATCGCTTCTGACGAAGCGCCTGCTCGAACGAACGTATAGCTTCCCCGTTGGTTCGGGCGATTCCCATCACCCACTTTCCCGAGGTACATCCATGGCGACCGGATCAAACGGACTGTCGGCATTTCACTTCCAACTTCTCTCGGACTTGATGCGCACGAGAAAGCTGAGCGTAACGGCCGCCAACCTCGGCATCAGTGTTTCCACGGCATCGCGCATGCTGATGCAGTTGCGGCAGGCGTTTGGCGAACCGCTCTTTGCGGCGAGCGCAAACGGGCTGCAACCGACGAAAGGCATGCTCAGCAAGGCCGAACGGCTCGAAGCGTATTTGACGGCATTTAACGATCTGATGGCGACGCCCGTCTTCAATCCGCAGGAAATCGAAGGCAACTTCTTCATTGCCTCGTGCGGTCTGGTGATGCCGAAAATTCTCTATCGGATTTTCGATCAGATACGTCTGAGGGCTCCGAAGCTTCGCGTCACGTTGGAGCCTCGTACGCCGCACCTCTGGGCCGATCTGAAGGACGGTCGCATCGATCTGGGGCTGACGAGCAGTTATGACATCCCTCCTTCCTGTCGCAAGAGGCTTTTGTTTCGGTCGAGAGCCGTGTTGTTGATGCGCGAGAATCATCCGCTCCTGAGCGAAACCGCCGCCGTAGGCGGGGCTTTGACGGCCGAAATGATCGCTCGGTATCCCCGCGCAGGCTTTGCGATCAACACGACGGGCGGTCCGATACCGCTCGAACGTTCCGTAGCGTCTGACGCTAGTCTTCCTCCCGCGTCGGTGGTGTCGACGTCCGGCTACGATCTGCTGCCGCTCATAGAGAAGACCGACGTCGTGATGTTCGCGCCGCAGGTCGGAGCGGAAGTGGTTCGCGAACACTACGCCGTCGCATGGTTGCCGGCCGCGTCCGCAGGCGTCAAGGACTTTCAGGTCCATCAGGTTTGGACCGAAGACAAACACCTGGATCCTGCGCACTGTTGGGTGCGCGGCTTGGTGGAGAGCGCAGTGAGCGATGAGATAGCGGAAGAATGAACGTCGATGCAACTTTGAGAATGAAGTCTCGAAAAATTTCATTTCTGTACTCACCCAGGGGAATCCCTTAGCTCTCTCGGATTTGAGAAAACACTGTTCCTAAGTTTCGACTTTCTCTGAGGATATGTCCTCTAAATTCTTATGGCACTAGCGCTTTAAGATTACGGGAAGTCTGAAAAGTCTTTAATTCGCCCCGCAAACAATCCTTTGGGGGGCGTTCTTTGAATGAAGCGATACCTGGTTGGGCACAAACCCGCGAGGCGTCGTTTCTCCAACTACTGGAGATAAAACATGTTCCGCCGCACCCTCATTCAGGCCGCCGCCGCGCTCGCCTGCGCCGCCGCCATCCCGTCCGCCTTCGCCTTTGCCGAGGGCACCGACTACGTCGCGCTCTCCGCTCCGCTTCCGGGCGGCGAAGGCAAGCTCGTCAAGGTCTGGTCCTACGACTGCCCCTTCTGCTTCAAGTACGACGCGGGCGTCGACCCGAAGATGGTTCCGGCCATGGAAAAGGCCACGGGTCTGAAGTTCGACATGTTCCATCTCGAAACGAAGGGCAAGTACGGCCGCGCCGGCTCCGAACTCTTCGCCTACTGCCTCGTGAAGGACAAGGCCGCGGGCATCACGAACCTCGAAGATCCGAAGTCGCTTTTCAAGAAGGCGAAAGACGCGATCTACAAGGCCTATCACAAGAAGGGCGAACGCTGGACGGCCGGCGAAGAGGCCTTCTTGAAGACCGGTCTTGACGCCGCCGGCATCCCCGCCGACGAATTCGCGAAGAACCGCAAGAACGCCGACGTGCAGGCGCTTGCCGACTCCTGGAAGGCGAGCTACGACGTGGGCAAGATCCAGGGCATTCCCGCCTACGTCGTCAACGGCAAGTATCTCATCATGACGAAGTCGATCCGCTCCGTGAACGGCATGGTCGAACTCATCGGCGAACTCGCCAAGAAGTAATCCGGGGAATTGTTCATGACCTTCAATTCCTTCTTCGGCCGCATCGGCCTTTGGGAAGAGCAGCGCTGGCCCTGGATCGTGATCGCGATCCTTTCGGCCTCCCTCGTTCTCATCGCGCACAACGTCTTTCAGGTGTGGCTCTATATGAAACCCTGCGAGCAGTGCGTCTACATTCGATTCGCGTTCCTCTGCATGACCTTCGGGTGCCTTTTCCCGATCGTCTTCCCGAAGTCGCTCGCCTGCCGCATCATCTCCTACGTCTGCGGCGTCTACGGGTGCATCTACGGGATCATGTGCTCGCTGAAGCTCGATTCGATTCACCGCGCCATTCACTCGGACGACCTCGACGCGATGTTCGGGATGCAGGGCTGCTCCCTGGAACCGCACTATCCCTTCGGTCTGCCGCTTGAAAAGTGGGCGCCCGACTGGTTCCTCCCGACGGGCGACTGCGGCTACGACAATTCCGACGTCCCGATGGGCACGGTTCTGTCGCCGCTCCAGGAATCCATCATCAACATGTACAACGACGCGGGCGGCTGGTATCTCATCCCCTCGATGAAGTTCATGTCGATGGCGCAGTGCTGTCTCCTCGGCTTCACCGTCGCGCTTCTCATCTACATCGTCCTCTTCTCGGGGATGGTCGTGAAGCGCCGCACGGACGCGCAGAAGTAACCAACCAGGTTCTCCCTCTCGAGAAACCGCTCGCCCCCACCGGCGGGCGGTTTTTCGTGGGCGCTTCCATCACACCCGCCTGCGGGAGTTGTCGTACGCTGAGAGAAAACCCCGCGCTTCTTGAAAGTGCGGGGTCTTTCACTTATGGAGACGCGTGAAATTGCGGGTTCACACGAGCACACCAACACACAGACAGCACCGTGTGCAGATACCTCTACGGAGGTCCTTTGTTGCGCTATGAAGCGGCATACGTCGTACGTTGTTATGCCTCCGGCGATTTTTCCTGACCGGATTGATTACCTCGCCGTCGAGCTCTCCAAATCAGAAACGCCGCAAGCTCTCGGGCCTGCGGCGTTTGGGAGGTTCGTTGCAAAAGGAAATTGGTCGATTTACGGCACTTGGTAGATGTAACTGTGGCACTGACCGCAGTAATTCACGCCGGTCTTGTGCCCTTTGTGACACTCGGTGCAAGGCAGTACGCCTTCGTGTTGGGCGTGCGGATTCACCTGATACTTGCCTTCGGTCTTCTTGATCATCTTTTCGTAGTCGCCGTGGCAGTCGACGCAGACGTCATAGTCGCCCGACTGCTTCACCTTCATATCCTTGTCATGACAGGTTTCGCATTTGAGGCCATACTTTTCAACGTGTCGGTCTGCGAGAAACTTCGTCTGGCCTGTCGGCGCGGGATCGGCTGCGTAAGTCGCAGGCGTTGCGAGCGACATTGCCAGACCGAGCACAGTGCAACAGGCAACGGCAAAAAGCTTCGGGGTCATTTTTTCTCCAACTTGAAAATCAATTCATTATGAAAAGGCCGGTGAGGTTGGGAAGCCTTCAACTTCTCTCCTTCACCGACCTTCACCAGCGGATGCCTTACGCATCCTCAGCTGTCGCTCAGAGCTTGGAGTCTTCGAGCTTGGCGATCAGCTTGCCGGTGTGACGACCGTAAACGAGGCATTCGGCCAAGTTGCCGCCGCCCTGATACACGAACTTCAGCACGGAGTCGATTTCGCCCACGGCGTAGAGGTGCGGAATCGGCTGACCGTCCCACGTAAGAACGCGGCGGTCGGCGTCGGCAAGGAGTCCGCCCTTGGTGTTCGGACCGCCGGCGACGAGCGGCATTGCATAGAACGGACCCTTTTCGATCTTTGCGAGCGTTTCCGGACGGCGCGCGAAGTCTTCGTCCTTCTTGCCGTCGCAGAAGCCGTTGAAGCGCTTCACGGTGTCGACCAGGTTCGCCGGAACCATGCGGCTCTTGTTTTCCGGATGATTCTTGATCTTTTCGGCCAGATCTTCGATCGTATCGGCCTTGAGGATCAAGCCGCTCTTGATCGGCTCTTCATTCTTGGCGTCCCACTTGACGAAACCGAAACCGACCGTCGAAATGCCGAGGTTGACCAACGGCATGCGCTGGCGAAGGGTTTCGTCGAAGATAAGCCAGGAAGGCGTGCGCGGATAAGAGAGCGAATTGATGTTGAACTCGACGGCAGCCTTGTAGAAGAAGTAGCGGCTGGGATTGTCCGTCACCTTCGTTTCCGCTTCATAGCGCTTGCCGAAGTTGTCGACGACGATCGTGCCGGGCGCACCGACCGACGGCGTGATGGAGCCCAGACGCATGCCGTTGTAGCGAACCTGCGTCGGGACGATGATGCGGGCAGCCGCCTTGCCGACCTTCTGCAGACCGGCGCCGACTTCGGTACCCATCTTGATGCCGTCGCCCGTATTGGACGTCGTGCCGTAGAAAGCCCAACCGTCGACACCCGGACCTTCCAGGAAGGCTTCACGCATTGCCTTGTTGTATTCGTAGCCGCCCGTTGCGAGCACGACGGCCTTCTTCGCGCGAACCGTGAGGGTCTTGCCGTCCTTGGTCTTGGCGGCAACGCCCACGATGTCGCCGGAAGCTCCCTTGAAGAGCTTGTAGGCGGGCGTTTCCCACACCACCTTGATCTTGTCTCCCTGCTTCTTCACGCCTTCGGCAAGGCAAAGCCAGAAGGCTTCGCCGGAACTCGTTTCAAGCTTCGGCGCCTTGTAGGAAACCTGGTTGAAGTTCTTCATGCGCTTCGAATACGACGCACGATAAGCGTTGTACTTGCAGTCCTTCGCACCGGGGAAGTTGCCGAAAGAGGCCTTGTTGAAGCCGGGCTGCGAACCGCCGATGAACTGATCGTCGAGGCTCTTCATGAAGTCAAGGTTGGTCGGGCAGAGATCGGCCCAGATCTGCGCGAGTTTTTCGGAGTACTCGGGGATTTCGCCCTCTTCCTTCCAGGGAATGTTTTCGCCCGAGAACATGGCCTGCGCGTAGTCCTTGAGCGCCTTCTTGTCGCCGTCCTTGTCCGGGCTGTGGAAGATGCCGCCCGACATGCGGGTGTTCGAGCGGTGTTCGTTTTCCGGGTTCTTTTCAAGAACGATTACGGAAGCGCCGTTCTGCGCCGCAACGATGGCGGTCGTAGCGCCCGCGCCGCCGAAGCCGCAGACAACGATGTCGGCGGTCATGTCCCACTTGGCGGGCGTTTCACCCGCCTTGGCCTGCATAGCATAAGGAGCGGCGGCCGCAGCGACGGCACTGGTCAAGGCTCCCTTAATAAACGAACGACGATCGGTCATGATAGATCTCCTTTCCTGCGTTCAAGGTTCGTGATTGATTGCCCGCCCGACTCATCGGGCAGGGCTTATGAACTGGAAAGAAGTGTATGGGACGACCGTGTGAAACTCATCGAGCAATTAGCCGTTGACAAATCCGTTTTTTTGTGGTCGATTTTTGGGAATTCTCGTCAGATGCGGGGTGATTTCGCTGCAGCCTTGCCTCCCGAAAACGACGGCCGTATTAAGACCGTTGCCGCCCATGCGGCTTCGTCCGTGTACGCTTCCGGTACAGCTGCCGCAAGCCCACAGCCGCTCGATCGTGTTGCCCGAAGCATCGAGCACGGCGGCTTTCGCATTGATGCGTATGCCGCCCAGCGTTGCATGAAGCCGCAGATACATTCGTACCGCCCAGAGCGGAAAAGTACGAATTCGGCTTGCTGCCGGTTCCGATCGGAGCGTTTCCAGAAAGGTAGCCTCGTCAAGGCCGAGGGCTTCTGCCAACTTTTCCGGGGTATCTTCTCGATAGGCTTCGCCCGCATAAAGCCCTCGATAGATGTTCTTTTGTGAAATACCGTCCAAAGCGGCCAAAGTTGCCGCGTCGGCAACCGCCCAACAGGGCGAATTGCCGTAGCGCAATATGGCATCCGCCACGACTGCGCGGGGGCTTTCCTCGTTGACAAAGCGACGACCGTTGTCGTCAACCATGATCATCCTGGAAGGAATGTAGTCAAGCCGGATCGGATAGTTGATTCCGGCTCGGCTTCCCGGGACGCACTCGACGGCGTCCATGTTGACAAGCGCCGCTCCTATTGCTTGAGCGGCCTCAATCATCTCGCCCGTATTGCCGGGCTGACTGTCCACCGGCATCTCCGCGGCTGTGGGCGCGTATCGGCGAACAAGCGAAGAGTTGGCGGCAAAACCTCCTGATGCCAGCACAACGCCTCGCTTTGCGCGAATGAATACGAGTTTTCCCGTTTCCGTCTTCGCGACTGCCCCGGCCAACACAGCTCCTTCTTTTACGAGCCGGAGTGCCGGGGTTTTCGTTCGAACCGTGACGCCCGCAGAATAGGCGGCAGCTGAAAGCGCCCGGATGTAGCTTTGTCCGCGAGACAGAATCGGTCTGAAGCACCGACGCCAACCGCTCCCAAAGATTTCGTCGACTTGGGGAAGAAACGTCATGCCTTTTTCTTCGAGCCATCGAAGCGCAGGACCGGCACCGGCAGCCAATGTTCGAACAACCGCCGGATCATTTCGCCCGTCGCCGGACTGAAGAATCTGTTCTTCGAAAAATTCGACGCTGTCGACGATGCCGAGCGGAATTTGTCTCTCCGGCACAACGGCATTGAAATAGCCGCCGGAGATCAGAGAATCGCCTCCAAGGCGGGGATTCTTTTCAATGAGAACCACGCGACCGGCCCCGGCCTCCGCCGCGCTCACCGCTGCGGCAAGTCCTCCGGCGCCTCCGCCAACCACCAGGACGTCGCAGGATTCCTGAGGAAGACTGCGGAAATCTTCATCGTAAAACACATGCTGCGCTTCAACGTTGGCAAAACATGGAACGGGAATGCCCAGCAAAGATCCGACCCCTGCGAGAAAACGACGTCGTTGCATGACCGTCCTCTTTATTCACCGGATTCAAGACCAAGCGTCTGTTTTGCTTCCTGACGCTCATGAAGAAAGTCGGCAAGCTCCACGGCATTTTCAATGTCGAGTTTGCCGTAAATGGCGGCACGTTGCGCCCGCACCGTACGTTCACCGACTCCGAGTGTTTCTGCGATCATCGCATTGGAAAGCCCTTTGCCGACCATCATCGCCACCTGTTTCTCCGCCGGCGTCAGTTCGCGCCATTGGGCATCCAGGGATTCTGCATAGTTTTCCGTTTGGCGTCGCGACCAATCGGCAAGCGTTGCTTTTTCAATCTCGGCAAGGAGTTTTTCCGGTTTCGGAGGTTTGGTGAGGAACGTGCGCGCTCCGCGCTGAACCGCCTCGACGGCCATCTCGATGTCACCGTGCGCGGAGAGAAAGATGATCGGAAGCCGTATGCCGCGCCGATGCATTTCATTCTGAAGCTCAATTCCGGACATCTGAGGCATGCGAACGTCGAGCACGAGACAGCCCGGCGTCTGCAGGTCGTCTTTGGAAAGAAAGGCATTGGCATCGTCGTATGTACGTACCGTCCACCCGTCAAACGTCAGAAACACCGAAAGCGCCTTGAGAACGCTCGGATCGTCGTCGACAAGTCTTACGGCCGATTTGGCTCTCCGTTGTTGAGAGAGCGACTGAAAATTCTGTTGGGCATCCGTCATGATTTGCCGTTGAGTTCAATGTCGCTGTTATGAGCGATCGGGAATTTTTCGCGTTTTTCCCCGTCGGATTTGGCGAGAATGAGTTTGGCGCTCAGGCCGTGAGGATGAAGGCGCTCAAACTCAATATGCCCTCCGTTGGCTTCTGCAATGGCGGCGGCAATGGCAAGACCGAACCCGAGACCGTCGGGCTTGTTGCTTGCTCCGGCTTTTCCAAGTTGCGCAAAAACCTCGTCGGACATCGCCGGTCCGTTGTCGACGACGGATACCTGCCACTGCGTGTCCCAGTCCGCCGCTTCGAGAACGATGCGCCCTGAAGGCTCTCCCTTGATTGCAGCCGCCGCGTTTCGAATGAAGTTCGAAAGAATGAAGAGCATTTCGAAAGGGTCCGCCTTCACCCATAAAGCATCCGGAAGTCTGTTTTCGATGTGAAGACCGCGTTCCTCGACCGTCTTGACGGCATCGGCAACCACCTCTGCGAGATTGACCAGCACCAGACTGCGGGGTCGCTTTTTCGCGTAAGACCGAACATGATCGACGATTTCCACCGACCGCTCGACTTCTTCTCCGAGCGAATCGAGGATTTCCGATACCTGTGCCTTTGCCGAAGCGGATATGCCCAGACGATCGAGCAACAACCGAATCGCTCCCGCGTAGAGCGAAATATTCATGATGGGCTGTTTGATTTCGTGCGCAAACATGCTCGAAAGCTGTGCGACGATGTTTGTTCGTTCGATCGTTAGAAGCGCATTGCGGGCCTCCTGTGCGGCTCTAAAGAAACGCTCCGTTTCTGCAATGGCCTCGGAAAGTTGATGCGTTCGCTTCTGCACCAGAAGATTGATCGTGACGATATGAAAGGCAACCGCCGCCATAAGAAGAAGCCCGAGAAGAATCTCCGTCTTCCAACGAGCCCAAATGGCGGCAAGGGAAAGATCGTTCGAACCGGCAAAAGGTCCTATCGAAAGCGTGCGCAGGAGTTCGTACGTCGGGACAAAGTCGTTGCAAACTGTCCAATGGAATTCGAGCTTGTCCGAGGGCATCGAAAGAATCGCCACCGTCACTTCGCGGACCGTTTCAGCGTTCACCCAGGGAAGTGATGAAAAGACAACGTCGGGGTAACGGTCCGTACTCCTCACGCACCCGCCGTCTTTCGGTCTTTCTGCAAGAATGTGGAATTCCCCGGTTTTAATGAGGCCGGATTTGAGGAGTGACTCATACTCGCAGGTAGAGAGAACGCCCGCATCCGCGGCCCCGATGCGGACGAGCGTTGCGACATCCGGCACCGCATAATCTGTTTCCATCACCTCGGTGAAATGAGATTCAGGATCAAGCCCTTGGCGTGCGAGCTCTCCCTGCGCAATGAGCCAACCGTCAAAGCTGCTCTTGTCGGATGCGGCGATACGCTTGCCCTTCAGATCGTTTAGGGTGCGCGCGGGATTTGAAGCCTTGACAATAAAGGTCGACGCAACCGTATGAGCAGGGCTCTCCGACGTCTTCGGATTCCGCGTCGCAATCTGGTGCGTGCCCACCGTTCCCATCAACTCTGCATAAAGCGAAGCGGACGTAACGAGAAAATCTGGTCGAAGGCTCTCTATGTCGGCGTCTACATGTCGATAGTCGAGTTCGACAATTCGAAAGCGGTATTCAGGCAGCGATGCCTTAAGGTGATCGATCGTAGGCGAGTAGCTGTGTATGTAGAAGTCCGGCGAGAAAGTATCAACAAGGCCGATCGTTATGGTCTGCTCTGCCGCAGTAGCATTGAGACACAATATGGCGGCGGACAGACTCCCAACGGCGATTCCAAGCCTTTTACACCTGTCTGAAGCCCTTTCAAATAAATGTTTAGAGACAAGCTTCATTGTCAGTAATCGGTCCACAAATACGGTTGCTGCATTCTCGCGGGTCTTTCCGCAAAAGTCCTTCCCGCTACGCGACGGTGCGCCCTTCGCAAACACTCCTCGTCGTGCGTCGGTCGCTTTCGCACGGCAGTTTTGCGAGAGTATGTCAGACAGGCGTTAAACAAACGTTGCGTCTTTCGACAACGCATGCATTATTCATCAAGCCGAAAAGATTGTCTCATTTCCTCGACAAAATCCACCTTACCAGGCCCCTTTCGGACCGAGCGGGGATGCGCAGGAGGGGAATGTCGCTCTTCCGGAGCACTGAGTCCTTCAGGGCGTAGCGCTCCTCATTTACATCGTCCTCTTCTCGGGGATGATCGTGAAGCGCCGCACGGACGCGCAGAAGTAACCAACCAGGTTCTCCCTCTCGATACGGCCGCCCGTTTCTCCCTCGGGCGGCCGTATTGTTTTCCGGCGTCTCACGGCGGTTATCCCGCCGTGAGAGCGTTTCTTTCTCAGAACTCGATCGTGTGGCGCGTAGCAAGGCCGCAGGTGTTGTTCGGCTGCAGAGCGAACCAGCGGTTCCAGTTGGGAAGATCCACGCGGAAGGGCTTGCCGTTGGAGTCCTTGCCCGTGTAGGTCACCATGAAACGGTCCGGCATGGCGGCGTCCTTTGTTTCGTCAGACCAGTAGTAGGTCTTCTTCACGCCCTCGGCCGCGGCGACCGCCTTGTCGACCTCGGCCTTCGTCATGAGCTTGCCGCCGTTGTTGTACTGCGCTTCAACGGCCTTGAGGGCTTCCGCCGTGGGAACCGCACCCTTCGCAGGCGTTGCGGTCCCGAAGACCACCGTGTTCTTGTAGTCTTTCATGCGGTTCATGAGGTTCTTGGGCGAATCGGCCGGGAAGCGTCCGTCAAAGAAGTTGTAGCGGGCCCGTTCTTCGGGCGTATAGGTGCAAATGCAGTTCGTATCGCGCACCGCCGCCTTGTAGCCCGCGGATTCTTCGAGCTTGAAGCCCGCCTTCGACGATTCGAGGGCGTAGTCGCGGTAGACGAACGCATTGTTGGCGTTCACCATCAGGGGACGCGCGAAGTAGCCGATCACGATCATGGAGCGCGGCTTCACCACGTAGACGTCTTCGTAGCTCATGAAGTCGCGGATGGCTCCCTCACGGGCCTTTTCAAGCGCCTCGCCCTTGAGCGCGGGATCGAACTTCCAGAGAAGACTCCATTCCTTGATCGTGACGAGGCTCTTATCCATGATCTCGCCGAGACGCTTGAGCGTCGCCTTCGTCTTCGCTTCGTCCCCCGTATTGAGGTCGGCCCCGCGGATCACCTCGAGGTCGGCGCCAAAGGAAATCCCGTAGGAGTCGTAGTAGTTCCAGCCCCAGTCGGCCTGTTCGTTTTCACGAAGCTGCTTCACCCAGGAAACGGAGACGCCCGTGCCCGACTTCGAAGCGCGCAGAATCTTGCCGGAATCCTTGGCGGTCGTGCCGTAGAAGGTGAAGGTCCCCGTCGCTTCGTCGTAGTCGTGATGTTTTCGGGCACGTTGTTGTAGGAGGTCGCAATGCCGAACATCTGGCGGCCGCCTTGAATCTTGTTGCCGTCGAAAACGGTGTCGCCCGTCCAGATGAAGTCGCGCACCATTTCACGAAGCAGCGTCTGCCCTTCCTTCGTATCCGTCAGGCGGAAGGCTCCCGAATGACTTTCACGCTTTTTGGTCGCCCCCGTAATGGCGTCGGGAGCGGTTGCGCCGTCCGTTGCGGCATAGAGGGAGGAAGTGCCGAATGTCGTCACGGCGAAGGCCAGTGCGACGGCGAATGCGGTCTTATGCATAAAAGCTCCTTTTTCGAAGTTGACGACCTCTGTCGACACCTTCGAATGTAGGACCGCTTTCGCGCGCGCATCCGTTTTTCAGAACCCCTTTTGATGCCCGTCAGGGAACGAAAAGGCGTGTTGCTCACATTGCATCACACGTCGCGTCGACAACCGTTCGGGCGTCCTCGAGCACCACGCGGTTGAGCGCTTCGAGGAAGTCGAGGAACGTGACGATGAGCGAATTCGGGTTCATCGCTTCGGCAAGCGACGCATAAGCCCAGCCTTCAAGAAGCGGCAAAGACCAGTCTTTACACACCCGCACGAGACGGCGGTCGCGGATCCGGTCCGCCGCGATGGTCGAGGGGCATCCCACGAAAATCCCGCAGCCCGCCGCCGCCCAGTCGGCGAGGAAGGAAGAGTTGTCGGTGAGCATCGCGAAGTGCCGCGGTCCGTCCGCGACTTCGTCACCTCGTCGGAAGGAGAGCGAGCGCAGAAAATGAACGTTCGCGCTCAGCGGAACCTTCTCGAGATCCTGCGGAACATTGAAGGGGCCCTGTCGCTCGACGAGCGCGGGAGACGCCACGCACACTTTCGGGTGACACGACACGCGGCGAAGGTAGAGGTTCGGATTTTCCTGTCGAAAGGACGTGACGATGATGTCCACGCCGTGGCCGAGCTGATCGAAGAAAGAGTCGCCCTGCCGAAAGGTTTCGATCCAGAAGGTCGTGTCCGGGTGAAGCAGACGAAAGCGTGCCGTCGCGCGCCAGAGAAAGGCGTTCTGAAAGCCCGCCGAGGCGAGGATGTGAAGCTGCCGCTTTGGGCGCACGACGCCCTCCCGAATGTCGGCGAACGTTTTCTCTGCGATGTCGAGAAGCGGCGCGATCGTGCGAAGCGCCCGCCGTCCGTCTTCCGTGAGCACGAGCGTCTGCCCCGAAGTGTCGAAAAGCCGAAATCCGAGGGCCGTCTCGAGCTGCGCGATCCGGCGGCTCACGACGGAGGGATCCTCGTCGAAGGCCTTCGCGGCGCTTCGAAAGCTCCGAAACCCGGCCACCCGAACGAAAAGCTTCCAGGCGTTGAGATTTTCCAAAACGGCATTCGGCATGACGTCCCCTCCCTTGCGACTCTCACGGAGGCGGCCGAGCGAACGCCGTCCCGTCGATCGTCATCATTCCACGATGCGGGGAAAAAGAAAACTCAGACTTCCCCGCTCCGCGGAACCGCATCCACGGACCGTTCGAAACGGAGCGGCCCCGGAAGTTTCCTCTCCGGCAACTCCCCCACTTCTCGTTTTTCTTGGGTGCGATTCTCAAAAAGTGAGAACAGCCTCGCGGTTAATCAGCTTATGTCGGAGAACGCCTGAGCCTTAGGCTCTTCTCATCGATGAACTTCCTCCCATTTCAAGCAAAAAGGAGTCAACCATGAAGAAGATGCTTTGGACCGCCGCGCTTTCCGCCGCGCTCTTGGCGATGAGTTCAGCCCCGTTCGCCGCGGGCGGCCCGAGCGGCCCGAAGGTCGCCTATCAGGCGCAGGGACACCTCGGCACCGTCGTCGTGAATCCCTACAAGATCGCGCCGCTCACGGCCGTGATCCGCAACGGCGGCTATACGGTCGAAAACGCCAAGGTCCGCATCGTCCCGAAGAAGGGCGGCGTCGAGATCGCCTATCCCGTGAGCAACCGGCGTCTTCTCACGCACGGCGGGATCCCGGTCTTCGGGCTCTATCCCGACTACGTCAACACGGTCGAGGTCACCTACGACCGCCTCCACAACGGCAAGCGCGAAACCTTCACCGACACCTACAAGATCTACGCCTCGGGCGTCGACATGCAGGTGAGCGGCAACTCCGCTCAAACGCACGCGTCCTTCGACGTGGAAGTGAAGCGCGTCGATCCGAAGTTTAAGGACCGTCTCTACCTCGTCAACAATCTCGTCTGGAGCGCCCCGCAGGTGGGTCAGTTCGTCTGGAACAATCCTTCGGGCGGTTCGGTCGAATGGGGCGGCCTCCCTGAAAACGCCATCATCGACACGGCGGGCGACGTTCGCTGGTACTTGAAGCCCGACGCCATCTACGATCCGGAAAGCGTCTACTGGGGCGGCGTGATGCTCGGGTTCGAACAGAACCGCGACGGCACCCTCACCTGGGGCTACGGCCAGCGCTACGTGAAGTACGACATCATGGGCCGCGAAGTCTTCAACCGCCGCCTCCCCGCCAACTACATCGACTTCAGTCATGCGATGGACGCCGCGCAGAACGGCAACTACTTCCTTCGCGTCGGCAGCGCCCACTACAAGCGTCCCGACGGCAAGTCCGTGCGCACGGTGCGCGACGTGATCATCGAAGTGGATCCGAACGGCGAAGTGGTCGACGAATGGCGTCTCTGGGAAATCCTCGATTCCTGGCGCGACAACGTCCTCAAGGCCATGGACCAGGGCGCGGTCTGCCTCAACATCGACCTGGAAAAGAGCGGCCAGACGATCAGTCAGGACGAGCTCGCCAAGATGGACGCCTCGAACGTTTTCGGAGACGTCACGGGCGTGGGTCCGGGCCGCAACTGGGCGCACGTCAACTCGATCGACTACGACCCGAGCGACGACTCCATCATCCTTTCGGTCCGCAATCAGAGCGTGATCGTCAAGATCGGCCGCGACAAGAAGGTGAAGTGGATTCTCGGTTCGCCCGAAGGCTGGAAGGAAGAATTGGCGACGAAGCTTCTGAAGCCCGTGGACAAGGCCGGCAAGCCCATCCCCTGCGAAGGCTCCGTCTGTGAAGGAGGCTTCGACTGGACCTGGACGCAGCACGCGGCCTTCCGCGTCGACGCCAAGTCCGACAAGGACGTCGTCTACGTCACGGCCTTCGACAACGGCGACGCCCGCGGCATGGAACAGCCCGCGCTCGTCGAAATGAAGTACTCCCGCGCGGTCATCTACAAGATCGATCAGAAGAAGATGACGGTCGAGCAGGTTTGGGAATACGGCAAGGAACGCGGCGTCGACTGGTATTCGCCGATCACTTCGATCACGCAGTATCAGGCCGACAAGGATTCCGTGGTCGTTTATTCCGCGACGCCGGGCATGACGGCGAAGCCTTCGACGAGCCACGGCAAGCCCGTCGACCTCAAGACCCACCCCTACCTCATGGAATTCAACTGGGGTTCGATCGAACCCGCGGTGGAAATCAACCTGAAGGACACGATGGGCTATCAGGCCATGCCCTTTGACCTGAAGAAGGCCTTCGGCGAATAAGATTCACCTGCGGTTCGAAAGGACCGCTCTCCCGCACGCCCGCTCCGACGATTCGGTGCGGGCGTCTTTTTTGCGCCGCGGGAAAAGCGTCTCTCCCCTCACCTTACGGAAGGGAGCGTCCTTTGCCTGAAGCGCCCGATTCGGCAAAGATGCGGACCGAGGCCGTCTCGTCGGTCTCGGCCGCGCCGAAGCGAAGGATCATCCCCCGGATCCACTGCAGGGCCGGATCCTTGTCGGTGCGGCGGTGCCAGTAGAGCGTTCTCGAAAAACTGCTCTTCATCGACGGAGCGGGTATCGCCGTCAGGTGCGCCTTTCGCACGAAGTCGAGGGCGAGCTTTCCCGGCACGAGAAGCGTGAGGTCGGTCGCTTCGAGAAGCGCGGGGGCGGCGAGCATGTAGGGCATGGAAACGGCGATCCGCTGCTTCGTGATGTCCGAGAGAGTCGAGTCGAGAAGCGACGCGTCGTCAAAGATCGAAGTGATGCGGATGGCCTCGTAGGCCTCGATGTCCGCGGGCGTCACGCTCCCCTTTTCCCGATAGAGCTGCGCGAGCGGATGGTTCTTTCGCACGACGTAGACGTGCCGGCTCGGATAGAGCGGATGCTGCAGAATCGTCTTTGTCTCGTCGGCGGTTCCCGGTGCGATGCAGAGGTCGAGCCTTCCCTCCGCCAGAAAGTCGAGCATGCGCCGGTCGTGCGGACGCACGTCGAAGCGAACGCCCGGCGCAACCCTGCGGATTTCGAGAATGGCGGGCGTGAGGATTTCCTCCATGGCGTAGTCGATCGCGCTCACGCGGACCACGCGTTCGCAGTCTTTGGGAATGAAGACGGCATCCCGAAAGAGGTCGTCGATGGCGGTGAGCGCCGTCTCGAGCTTGGGCTTCAAGTTCTTCATGAAGTTCGTCGGCACCATCTCGCGCCCGTGCCGCACGAAGAGTTCCTCGCGGAAGACGGAACGGGCTTCATGAAAGAGGCGGGAGCTCTTCGGGACCGTGATGCGAAGCCGCCGGGCCGCCTTCGAAATCGAACGCTCCTCGTAGAGCGCGGCAAGAAACTGCAGGACTTCCTGCGTGACCGTCGGTTCGGACGGTTCGGGGGCGGTCGGACTCATGTTTGGGGCTCCTTCTTGGCTATCCGCGTGCGCCGTCCTCCGGTTCCGAGGTCCGCGCAACTTCCGTCAAGCCTAGCGCCAAAAGAGGCCGATGAGAAGAAGGAGCGGCTTTTCCCCGCGCCTCACAGGCTTTCATTCCGCGGGAAAAGGGCGTCGCGGAACTTGATCGTGTCTTACGCCGCGAGCCCGCGGGCGCCGTTCGGCTGCAAAGGGCCCCGTCCTCTGCGGGACGGTGCGCACCGCCCGTTCGGATTCAGGAAAACCGCGTTCTCCGGTTGTCTTTACGAAACCGTCGCGGGTTGCGAATGAAGACTGCAGACGGGTTCGGACAGGTTCGCCGCCACCTTATCGCCCTCTTCCTCCGGAAACTTCCCGAAGATGAGCACGATGATCACCAAAAGGACAAGGATCGCGATCACCGTAAAGAACAGTCGCCTGAAGAACACCCCGATGGCCATGAAGACGTTTTCGAGCCAACGGATGTACCGCGGCGTCAGGTTCGGCTCCCGATGCCCGAAATAGTTCTTCTCTTCGATGATGAGAATGACCTTGTCGACGATCGGCTCGTCCGCAATGAACTTGTAGATCGTGTCCCCGTGCCCGGCCAACTGCACGTTCGTGTAGCAGACGACGCGCCCGCGGTCCCTCGCGTAGAAGTAACCCATGACGGCCGCCCCCAGGACGCCGCCCATGGCCGCGCCGCCCAGCATCGAGAGGTAACCGTCGAGCTTCGGCTTGGGATGTCTCACCGCATAGGCCGTTTCGATCGACGTGATGCTTCCGAGGTCGAACTCGGGACCGAACGGCATGTCCGGACCGAGATCGTCGTAGTCGAGCGTGTCGGTCTGAAACCGCAGAGTGTTTCCCTGCGGATCGATGAGCATGGCGAGCAATGGGTCGGACATGAGGCGAAAGATTCTGAATGGAAGACCGACCGGAGCGGTTTGTTTATGAGGACGGCGGACTCGTTCTCCCGGAGGGAGACGCCGGAATTAAGAATCAGTATACGACGGAGCCGCGAATTTCCCTGCCTCTCAGCGGAAAAAACGGCAATCGAAAGGAAGATGCGACGGCGACCCGCTCTTTCGGGCTCCGCGGATTGTCCAAAATGCGACAACCGAAGCTTCCGCGACTCGCTCCGGGGCCGCCTGATCGCCCGCCTTTCGCCTCTTTTCCGGCATTCCCTTCTTCCCGGCGTGAAAAAGAGGGGCGAAGCGCCGCCGCCCCGCCCCAAAAGCGCCCTGGAGTCGCCAAAGAACTGCAAAAGCTCCCTCCCTCTCAAAACGCCTTCTCTTTCGATGCCGAACACCGGCGGCGGGAAGCCGACTTTCCGTCATCCCGTCGGGCCTCCACTGTTGGACGTTCCGGCCCGACGGATCGACTTCCCGCCCCGATGACTCTCCTCTCAACGCTTTGCGGTCATGCGAGAGCCGGCTTTCGGCGCAGACCATAGAGACGCAGGATGCAGAGGAATCCCGCCGCCGAAATGAGGCCGCCCGCGAGGTAACAGAGGGGATAGCCGAAGCCCGCGGCCCGCATGGTCCCCATGAGCGCGGGACCCGCGATCCCGGCCACCGAAAAGCCCGCGAACATGATCCCGAAATTGACGGAATTGTTGCGCGACCCGAAGACTTCCGCCGTGTACCCCGGGAAGACGCCCATGAAGGACCCGAAGGAAAGCCCCACGGCCGCGAGCCCGACGTAAAAGAGCGCGCGCGATTCGGGACCCGAGAGCGCCAGGGCGGCCAGCCCCAGAAGCGAGAGCGAAAGTCCGAGCGAAAGGGCCGGGAGTCGTCCGAGACGGTCCGAGAGCGTTCCCGCGAAAATGCGCCCGAAGGTGTTCGCGAGCGCGATCACCGAGACGGCGGCGCTCGCTTCGGCCGCGCCCCAAGCCATCTGGTCGCGGGCGATCGAAAAGACGTGCGCGATCACCATCATGGCGGCGATCGCCCCGCACATCAGAAGAAGGATCATCGGCAGGAATTCGGAGGACGCGAGCATGGCGCGCCAGTTGCGCTCCGCCCCCGTCGCGGCCCGGCCCGCGGGCGGCGTCCAGCCTTCGGGCGAAAAGCCCGGAGGACAACGCATCGAAAGGAGTCCGCCCGTGACGATCACGACGCCGAAGAGAACGCCGAAGATCTGCAGGGCCGACGAGACACCCGCCTCGGTGATCAAATACGACGCAACGGGCGGCACCAACACCGAGCTGATCCCGTAGGCGGCCGTCGTGAGTCCGCCCACGAGACCGCGGCGGTCCGGGAAGAACTTCATCGTGTTGTTGATCGTGCAGCCGTAGACGAGTCCGAGACCCAAGCCGAAGAAAAGGCCGTAGGAAAGGATCACGCCCGTCGCCGACTCGGCCGAGCCGGTGAGAAAGAGACCGAGCCCCATCAGAATCCCGCCCGCCACGATCACGAAGCGCGGTCCGAAGCGGTCGTTCACCGCCCCGCCGAAGATCATGGGAACGGGACCGAGACCGTTCGCAAGCCCGAAGGCGAGCGCCAGATCCGCCCCGGTCACGGCGGCTCCGGTGAGGTCGGTGAGCCGCGCGGCGAGGGCCGACCCGAAGACGGACCAGGCGTAGATCGACCCGGCGAAGAGATTGATGACGCAGCTCACCGTGAGGAGCCGCCAGCGTTGTTGCGTAAGGTTCATGACGGTTGATCTTTTCGTATCGGTTGGGAGGTCGTGCCGCGGCAGCGTCAGCCGGCGAGCGTCTTGCAAAGCGCCAGATCCAGCCGCGCCTCGGCAAGCGAGCGCCGTTGCCCGAGCTTCTGAATCTCGATGGCCACCAGTCCGAGCGTTTCGCGTTCGCGCTCAAGGTCTGCCGCGACCATTTCGGGATTGGCGCTTCCCTTCGTGGCGCGCGCCTTCACGATTCCCTCGGGCGAGGTCGCCTCACGGAGTTCCGCTTCGGAGAGCGGGAAGTTTTCCGGGAGCGCCGCGTTCTTCGCGTCCGCGCGGAAGGCCGTCCAGAGGGAGAGCACGTCGCCGTACCCGAGAACCGGAGGCGTCACGCCTCTTTCCCGCGCCCAGGTGACGAGCCGGCTCGCAAAGCCGTGCCCGCTTCGGAAGTCCACGCGCCCGCTTCGAACGAGACGGTCCGCGATTTCCTGCGTGCACGTCCAGTCCGCGTTGAGTTCGGCGAGCGCCCGATCGCGGTCGACGCGAAGCGTCCGCACGAAGCCCGCGAAGGTGCGAAGCACGATGCAGGCGTCGTCGGCCAATTCCTTCATCATGCGCGCGTCACGCACGTCGGCCATGCCGAGGCAGAGATTCTGCATGCGCATCATCACGCCCTGCGCTTCGCCGATCACGAGTCCCGCGTCGCGGCGCAGGTCGTTGACGAGTCCGGGATTGCGCTTTTGCGGCATCGAGCTCGAGCGGTATTCGCCGTTCGTGCTCTCCATGCGGATCCAGGGATGGGGCGTCGCGTACTGCACCATGAAGTCGGCGAGGAAGGCGTTGACGTGGAGCATGGCGGCCGTGACGATCTGCGACATTTCGAGAGGCAGGTCGTTGCCCGCGCACTGTCCGGCGTCGAAGGCGTTCGCAAGGGCGCGCGAGAAGCCGAGAAGCTCCGCCATGCGCTCCACCCTGAGGGGCCAGCCCGTGCCGTTCAGAACGGTCGAACCCATCGGACAGAAGTCAAAGCGGCGGATGCATTCGAACGCGCGCTCGACGTCGCGGCCGAAGACCGAAATCTGCGCGAGGAGGTAGTGGCTGTAGAGCGTCGGCTGCGCCTGCACGCCGTTCGTGTAGGCGGGCACGACCGCCCACTGTTCGCGGTCGGCGAGTTCCCAGAGCGCGCGGCGCACTTCCGAGAGCGCCGCGAGAATCTTCACGAGGCGCTCGAGATTGAGCCCCGCGTTGGCGGTCGCGAGAATGTCCTGGCTCGAGCGGCCGACGTGCAGGACGCTCGCCGCCATGCCTGCGCGGCGAAGCAGTTCCGGCTCGAACGTGATGTAGAGTTCCGCGCGCTTTGCGCCCGGCTTTTCGCCTTCGCGGCGCATGTCGTCCAGGGCGCGGGCGAGCTTTCGGGCGTTTTCGCGGTCGAGCAGTCCCGCCTCCACGTTCGCGACGATCGAGGCGCGGTTGATGAGCTGCAGCCAGTCTTCCGTGTCGAAGGTTGCGCGCTCGCCGCTTTCCGCGACGGCGTCTTCCGCCGCGCTCGGCGCGGGTACGCGCCCCATGTGCATTCCCAGCATTTGTTTTTCTCTCCAAGAGGTGCCGAATGTGAATGTGTTCTCAAAAGGGTCCCGCCCTGAAACCGGACGGGACCCGGATTCGTCGTGCGCTGTCAGAAGCGGTGCATCATGCCCAGAATGACTTCATGCGCGGAGATGTCGTCCTTCTGCCAGTCGGCGTCCTGCCAGAAGTAGCCGCCCACGGCGTAGACCGAGGTGCGCTTGCTCAAGGGGTAGATGTAGCCCAGACCCAGGTTGGCGCGCTGCATGTCCTTGCCCGTCGCGCCGGTGTCGTTCTGGTTTTCGGCCTGCGCATAGGCGACCGACATCTTCACCGTGCCGCCCGCGGCGCGGAAGTCGACGCCCGTCGACACGGCCCAGGCGTCAAAGCCCTTCTGAGAAACTTCCTTGTCCGTGAAGGCGGAGTCCAGCATCGGCGCGACCTCCTTCGTCGAGTAGCCGCCGATCCAGGGGATGTTCTTCATGTACTGCGCCGTGCCGTAGAGCTTGAAGGCCTGGAAGTCGTAGTGACCGCCCACCGTCACCTTGTAGGCGTCTTCGGCCGAGCGGATGGCGCCGAACCGGCCGGTCGTCGCGTTGGGATTGAGGCCGTAGCTCTGGCGGTTCGCGTAGTTGACGCAGTCGACCGCCGCGGCGAGGAAGAACTGTTCGGCCGTGTAGGTGGCACCCACGGCCCACCAGCGGTCGGTCTTGTGGGAGCCTTCCTCTTCGGCGTCGGAGCTGTTGTTCTTGAACGAATACTGGGCGTGGAACTGCAGACCGCCGAACTTCGGAGAAATGTAGTTGATCATGTTGTCGTAGCGGGCGTTCGCGAGCGTGCCGGCAAACTTCCAGCCGCCCGTCATGTTGCCCCAGCCGGCGCCGAAGGGATTGACGCGGGAATTGAAGATGCCCGTCGTGCCCGAGCCCGTCGAGAGGGCCGGGAAGCGGCCGAACTTCAACTGACCGTAGGTCGTCGATTCAATGCCGACCGAGGATTCGCGCTCGAAGAGCTTGTTGCCCGAGCCGTAGATCGTGCCGTCGTCGGCGAGGAACCCGGATTCGAGGTGGAAGATCACCTTCGTGCCGTTCCCGATTTCTTCGGAGCCCTTGATGCCCCAGGTGGAGACGTTGCCGGTGCCCTGTTCGACGGTGCTCTTCGAACCCGCGGCCGCCACGGTGCCGTCCGTGCCGATCGCGGCGGGCGCCCAGGAGCTCTGTCCCTGCGGACCCCGCATCTTGTCGTTCAGATCCTCATGACGATAGGTGAGGCCCTGATCCAAAAAGCCGAAGAACGTGATGTCGGCGGCCGTGGCGGACTGGGCGAAACCGGCGGCGCAGAGGGCGGCCGCGACGGAAGTGAGGCGAAGAGAGAGGTTTTTCATGATGGTTCTCTTGGGTTGAGTGGATGTGGATGGAATGGATGATCAAAAGTTCCGCGGATCACGCGAGTCCCGCTGCGGCCCTGCGGTCGAGCGTCGGAACGCCGCCCGTCACGACGACGGGTTCGAGTCCCGCCCGGCGCACGGCTTCGACGCCGGCTTCGGTGCAGACGATCCGCGCTTCGCGTCCCACCGCGCGCCCGTCGCGAAGGAGGAATCGCCCCTTCACGAGGGAATGGACGGCGCGTTGTGAAACGGGGTCGTAGATCGTGAGGTCCGCGTCGCTTCCGGAAGCGAGCGTGCCCTTCTGCGCGAGTCCGAGCATGCGGGAAGGCAGGTACGAGGTCTTCACGGCGAAGTCGACGGCGTCGAGCGCCCCGAGCTTCACGAGCGAAAGGCCCGACTCGAGAATGACGTTGCGGGGAATGCCGCCCCCGTCGGTGCCGATCGCGTCGACGAGGAAGGAGCCGTCCGAACGGCGGCGCTCCGCAAAGAAGGCGCGCGCAGCGAAGGGATTGACGCCGTCAAACGATCCGTCGACGGGCTTTCCGGCGCGCCGGGCCTCTTCGAAATGTTCGAGGCCCGCCTCGCCCGAGACGACCGCGACGTCGTCCTCGCTCGGCACGAGAATGCCGAGACGGTGAGCGAGAACGGCCTTGCGAAGACCGGCTAGGTCCGCCGTGAAGCCGAAGGCGCGCAGATTCCCCGCGAGAATCCCGGACTTGGGCGTCCCGTCGTCGTTGAGGCCGAGGGGGCAGCCGTTTCGCGCCGAGAGATAGCTCTCCGTCACGAGTTCGGGATGGGCTTCAAGAAGCGCGGCGGCTTCGAGACATTCGTCGAGCACGGGAAGAACGCGGCCGCGGCAGTAGGCGTTCAAATGCGCCATGTGAAGCGAATGCCCGCCGCAGAGTTCCACGGCTTCGCGAAGCCCCTCGAGGTTCGAGCCCTTTTCGGTCGTGCCCGCGTGCCAGGCCATGTAGACGCCGCGCTCGGCGGACCGCCGCACCATGCGGGCGGAGGCTTCGGGCGTGAGCGGGAAGTGCCCGCCGAGAAGCTTCACGCCGAAGGCGCCTTCCGAGAGCGAGGCGGTGAGGAAGGCGTCGATTTGCGCCGCGTCGGGATTGCGGTCCTTCACGTTGTGTTCGGGAAGGATCGCGTTCAGAACCGCGATGTTGAGTCCCCGGCCGCGGACCTTGGCCGCGGCCATGACTTCGCCCGCGGGACCGGCCATGTCGACGGCCGTCGTGACGCCCGCCCGCACCGCCATGGCGTGGCTCGAAAGGCTCGCCGTCAGGTGCAGATGCGTGTCGATGACGCCGGGCTGCAGGACGAGCCCCTCGGCCGGGAGTTCTTCCCGGGCGGGCCTCGCGATCACGGGTTCGACGAGGGCGATGCGGCCGTTCTCAATGGCCACGTCCGCAACGCGCTGCGTGCGCTGTTCCGGATCGACGACGACGGCCGAACGTACGATGAGATCGAACATGACGCGTTCTCCTTTGGACTCGGCGGACTTAAACCAGGATCAGGGCCGAAAGGACGCAGGCGACGAGCATGCCCGGGAAGAGGCGCTTGCAGACCTGCACCGCGTCGGCGCCCGCAAAGCCCGCGACGATGATGATGCAGCCCGCGAGAGGACTCGCCGTGCGGCCGAACTGACCGGCGAGAATGGCGAGGAGACCCAGACCTTCCGGTTCCATGCCGAAGCTCGCGGCCGAAGGCGTCACGGCCTGATTGAAGGCCCAGATGGCGGCTTCGCCCGAGCCCGTGCCCAAGGCCATGAGGAAGGGACCGAAGGCCGCGCCCCAGCGGGCGAATTCGTTCGAGCCCTTGAGGAATTCGATGAAGGCCGCGACGGCGCCCGTGGCCTGGAGACCCGCGGCGAAGACGCCCGCCGCGACGATGAGGCCGATCACCTGCATGTAGCCCGAGCCCATGCCCTTGAAGAAGGCCTTGGAGAGTTCGCCCGGGTTCATGAGCGTGACGAGCGCGATCACGACCGTGCCGATGATCATGGCGGCGACGACGTCGATGCCCGCCTTCGGGAACCAGATCGAGGCGCTCATGAGGATGACGAGCGGAACGAGCGGCGCAACGGCCTTGAGGGGATTGACCTTGAAGGCCTGCGTTTCCTGGACGGTGCCCCGGAATTCCGAAGGATCGGCCTTGTGGTCCTTGTTCTTGAGGATCATGATGGCGGCGTTGAGAATCGTCGCGACGAGGACGAGACCCACGGCGTAGGGAGCGAGGTAGGCGATGAAGGCCATCAGGTCCATTTCGGCCATCTTCGCGACGTAGATGTCGTGCGCGCAGCCCGGGTTGAGAAGGAGACCCGTCATCGTGCCGCCGCCCACGGCCGCCGCGGCCGCCGCCGGACGGATGCCCGCGCGAAGGAGGAGCGGAATGAAGGTCGCGCCCGCCGTGGCGGCCGTACCGGCGGCCGACATGATGGCGATGTTGATGAGGAAGGTGAGGAACGTGGCGGCGGGAATGAGAAGGCCGCCCAACTTCTTGAGTGGAGCCGCCACGGCGGCGACCAAGTGCTGGTCGCACTTCGAAGCGGTCACGGCCGCGGCAAAGCCCATGGCCGAGCAGATGGCGGGAACGAGCGTGGGATTCGTCATTCCCTTCACGAAGGATTGGAAGGCCTTGAGCGGTTCGCCCGCCACGGCGCACATGCAAAAGCCCGCGACAACGAGCAGCATGCGCGTCTCGAGTCGCTTGACGAGACCGACGATCGTCAGAACGATCGCCGCGACGGCAAACCAGATTTGCCAGGTCATGATGGGTTCTCCTTGAGCTGCGAGCGGGTTTGTTTGGAACGGGGTTTTTCGGCGGGGG
>ENA-UERG01000741-UERG01000741.1-human-gut-metagenome-genome-assembly--contig:-NODE-741-length-30559-cov-8.614527_pt1 | contig 30559 bp, 19 predicted proteins | sample MGYA00242954_ERZ507954 | MGnify/ENA primary metagenome ERZ507954 (study PRJEB26167, sample SAMN06115478) | human gut metagenome | host: Homo sapiens | place: China:Sichuan | collected 2015-01-21... | reverse complement strand
GGCCGGTATGGACGGCCACATTGCAAAGCCGCTGGATATTCCGCATCTGCTGCAGGTCCTTGCAGATGTACTGAAATCATAACGGCTGCCAGCAAAAGCAAAAGCACCCGCAGCAGGCTTCGCAGAGGCTCTTGTCCTCTGGAAGCGAATGCTGCGGGTGCTTTATTTATTTTCTGTCTGACAGGCGTTTGGCTCACAAAATTTTGCGCAGCTCCTGCACGAGATCGCCGATCACGATGGGCTTGGACAAAAAGCCGTTCATGCCGCTTTCCAATGCGTTGCGGCGGTCCTCGTCGAAGGCGTTGGCGGTCATGGCAAGGATCGGGAGCTTTGCCCGGGCAGGGTCATCCAGTGCGCGGATCTTCCGGGTGGCGGTGTAGCCGTCCATCACCGGCATCTGCACATCCATCAGCACCAGATCATAGCTGCCCGGCGCTGCGGTGCTCACCTTTTCCACCGCCACTTCACCGTTTTCCGCCGTATCGACCCGGAAGCCGTACTCGCGCAGGATCTCCTGCGCGATCTCGCGGTTCAGCTCGTTGTCCTCTACCAGCAGGATATGTCTGTCCTTGAAGTCGGCGTTCTTTTCCGGCAGAAGCTCCTGCGACGCATCTGTCAGCTTCTGGCCGAGGGCGCTCATCAGGGTCTCGCGCAGGTCGGACATGAACATGGGCTTGGAGCAGAAGGCGGTCACACCGGCGGCCTTTGCCTCCACCTCAATGTCAGACCAGTCGTAGGCCGTCAGGATGATGATGGGGGTATCGTCGTTCAGGCTGCGTATCTGGCGGGTGACCTCGATGCCGTTCATATCCGGCAGCCGCCAGTCGATGATATAGGCGTGGTAGACATCGCTCATCTCGATGGACTGCCGCGCGCGCAGCACCGCTTCCTTGCCGGAAAGGGTCCACTCCGCGCGCATTCCCACCTTGACCAGCATCTTTGTCACGCTGTCGCAGGTGTTGAAATCGTCGTCCACCACCAGAGCCTTCAGACCCTCCAGCTCAGCGATCTTTTCCACCGGGCGGTGCTCTGCCTGCACCCGCAGCGGCACACGAATGATAAACTCGCTGCCCTTGCCCTGCGCTGTCTGCACCTCGATGGTGCCGCCCATCATATCCACGATGTTTTTGGTGATGGCCATGCCAAGGCCGGTGCCTTGGATACGGCTGACCGTGGAGGTGCGCTCCCGCTCAAACGGCTCAAAGATTTTTTTGGCAAATTCCGGGCTCATGCCGATGCCGTTGTCCTTGATGCGGAACTCGTACTGCCCGCAGCCGCGCACCTGCCCGGCAAGCTGGCGCACCCGCACCGAGACTGTGCCGCCCGCCGGGGTGAACTTGATGGCGTTGGACAGCAGGTTCAGCAGGATCTGGTTCAGCCGGGTCTTATCGCAGTAGACATCCTCGTCGGTCACATCCATCGCGTCCATATAAAGCTCCAGCTGTTTTGCGTAGATCTGCCCGCTGACGATGGTTTTCAGATCGTGCAGCACCTCCGAAAGGTTGACTTCCACCTCTTCCAGATGGATCTTTCCGCTTTCGATGCGGCTCATATCCAGCACATCGTTGATGAGCGAGAGCAGATGGTTGCTGGAAGCAAGGGTCTTGGCCAGATAATCCTTCACCCGCTCCTTGTCGTCGATATTGCTGATCGCCAGTGTGGTAAAGCCGATGATGGCGTTCATGGGGGTGCGGATGTCGTGGGACATATTGGAAAGGAAGGTGCTCTTGGCGCGGTTGGCAGTCTCGGCGGCGGCAACGGCATCCGAAAGCGCCTGATTCACCTGTTTGTCGGCGGTGCGGTCGGACATGACCAGGATGTATTTGGTCCTGCCCTCCACCTCGCTGCCTATGGCGATGTTATGGAACCAGCGGCGCTCTTTGGTTTCCAGATGCTCAAACTCGAGATCCCATTCCCGCTGCTGCCCGCTGAGAAGCCCATCCAGAAAGTTTTTGCCCTGCTCCGGGGCGCCCAGCTTGTCCAGAGCATGGACATCCTGCCGGACTTCTCTCCACGGGATGCCCAGCAGCCGCTCAATGTTCGGGCTGACATAATCCACCTTGGAGGTCTCTGCGTCCAACATCAGGAAAACGTCGTCCACGTTCAGCGAGAGCTTCTGGAACAATTCATCCCGGTAGGAGATCTCGGTATCCTTCCGGCGCAGGGTCATATGGCTTCTGCGCACAATGAGCAGAATGACCAGCACCGCAAGACCTGCGGCGATGCCCGCTACGATCTGTATCGTATGGAACCACAGCTTATCCAGATTGGCATTGACGATTTTGACCGGGACAAGTCCCAGCATCGTCCAGCTCTGGATCGCCGTGCCCTCGTAGACCAGATAATAACTGGTGTCGCCCAGCTTTACCTTCATGTTTCCGCTGCTGCCCTGTGCAAAGGCATTGGACAGATCCAGGATCTGCGCCTCGGAAAGGTCGGAATGGTCGCGCAGCATCGCAATGAAGTTGTAGATCGTTTCCTTGCGGTTTACGGAATTGTCGATGACCACCCGCCCATCCGGGTAGATGACATAGTTGCTGGCATTGCCCTGAAAGGCAGAATTGTCCAGTAATCTCAGCACCTCATCATTGTAATAGGTGATGGCAACGGCATCGTAAGCAAAACCCCGGTAGCTGCCCTGCGTTTCGGGACAGATGAACGCCAGCATCTGGGTTTTGCCGGGCAGAGCCGTATTCATCACAATATCGTTACCGCTGGCAAGCTCTTCGTCCAGATTTGTCTGCAGGCCAAGGTAGCCCGTTTCCCCGGTCACAGTCATGTAGTTGCCGTCATAGGTAAGAAAGTAGAATTCGGCAAACCCAGCCTTCTGCTGTGCCGCCCTGATATACGCCTGTATTTCGGCCTCATCCGAGGTACTTTCCAGAAAGCCGTTGTACAGATGCAGGTAGGTCAGGTTTTTGCGCACCATCTCTTTCAGCATATTATTGGATTTATGCAGCACCTCTTCCAGATGCGAGGTGCTTTCCTGATAGATGGTCTGGGACACAAATGAGATGTACTGAACGCTGAAACCTGCTATCAGCAAGACCAGAAGAAGGATGGCAGCAACAGGGAGCCATTTTTGCCGGGGATGGCAGTTTCGTTTGGATTCGTGCTTTTCGTCTGCCATCCTGCTCACCTCAACGTAATGTAGTTTTCAGGTTCTGCAAGCGCTGCGCCGCCGCCGGAGACATGATCGCGCCATCTGTTTTTTACCCATGTATCTCCGTCCAAAGGCGTGCCGCTCTCGCTCGCAAGCAGCGCTTCCATCTGTTTTTCCGCTGCCAGACAGGTCACGGTAACGGTGTCGTCGTCCCGGAGCGGCTGTCCGTTCCGGGTGATGCCGGTCAGGGTATAGCTGCCGCCTGCCTCTTTGACCTCCACGGCAATGCCGCTGACCACCGGCAGAGAGCCGCGGTTGAAGGGCACAAACCCTCCCTCGCAGCCCTCCACAAAGGCGCGGACGGTCTCCTTCAGCTCTGCGCCGGTCATGGTGCGCTGGCGGGACATCAGACCGTTGGGCATGATCATGGAAGCGGCCATTTTCTTGTTATAATCTGCCTGCAGCACACTGCCGGTAAAGCTGTTTGCGGTGGCAAGCAGCACATCGGTGCCATAAACGCCCCGCAGCGTGTTCGCCATAACGGAGAAGGAGGCGCTGCCGCCGTTTGCGTGGAAGACATTGGAATAGCTCTTCCCGGAGGTCAGCACGATCTCGTCATCGGCAGGCGTTTCTTCGGCAAGAAGCTGGGCATTGAACGCACGATAAGCCTGCTGTGCCGTGTACTCGCCCGCGATCATTTTGGAGACAACGTCCTTGGAGACGGCAAAGAAATCGTTGGAGGCGATGCGGATATACATGTGGTTTTCTTCCACCACATCGCGCACATCCTTCATGCACTCGGTCAGGCGCAGGGGGACGTTCTGGCTGTAGCTCAGCAGGTCCTGTCCATCGGAGATAATGCGGCTCTGCGCCTCCTCGGAGAGCATGACGTTCAGCACCTTCATGGCTTTTTCGCGGCGCGCGGTGTCCTGCTCGAGGTCACGGTTCAGAGCGATCTGGAAATACGGGGTGGTCATGATCCACTTTTCGCCGTTCTGGCTGAAGAAGGGCAGGAAGATCGTGTCGATGCCCTCATCCTGAAACATCTTGACACCGGCAGAGCTGCCAAAGTACATGGCAGCTTCTCCGTTCCGGAACATCCCGATCACATCGTCGTAATTCAACGCAAGATCGTCTGCCGTGAGGTGGGTATCCTGAATGAACTGCGCCATCCGCTCAAACGCCCCCGGCCACACGGTGTCGTCCAGACCCACCCGTGCGGTGCTGGCAGGGTCGCTGTAAGCAGTGCGCCACTTGCGCCCATCAGTCGTGGTAAGCTCGGCAGCGGAAAGCCCCTGCAGCGTTTCCATGCAGGTGTAGTCGTAGGTATAATCGGCGGTAAAGCCGCGGATGCCCACCTTCTCAAACGCCTGACAGGCCGAAACGAAGCTCTCGTAATCGGTGGGCAGAGGAATATCGTACTGCTCAAAAAGGCTGCGGTTGACCACAAAGCCGTGGGCATCGGCGCAGACCGGCAGCCAGTTCACGCTGCCGTCCTCGTTTTTGAAGCTGTTGAGGTAGGTGTTGTACACAGCGCCCGCCTCGTTGGTCAAGGCAAGGTTCATCAGGCTGTCCTTCAAGGGAGCCGCATCGTGCAGCGAGAAGCGGCAGCTGGTGATGATATCCGGCAGACCGCCGTTCTCCTGCAAAAACTTGTAAAAATCCAAATCGTTGTTGCCCACGATGAATTCAATATTTACATCCGGCAGCTGGGACTGGATATAGGGCGCATAGGTTTCGTACAGGTTATTCGTCCACAGATACACCTGAATGGTCTGGGCATCCTCCTGCTTTTCCACATTTTCGGCGGTTTTTGTTCCGCAGCCGGTCAGCAGGGAGACCGCCATCACCAGTGCCATAAGCACGGAAAACATGCGGTGCAATGTTCTTTTGTTCATCAAATCGTTCTCCTCACAACTCTTGGGCAGCTGCCGTTCTGCACTCCCGAATACCACAAAAAGGCATCGATACAGCATGACAGAGATATAGGAATATTTTACCACCGCCATGATGGATTTTCAATAAAATTTCATATATTGATACTGCTTATGTTCTATGATTATCCCTTGACAAAAAGGCAGCTTTGGCCAGTTGGGTTATTTTGCTCCCCGTGGCCCGAGCAGGCCCTGCGGGCCAACATCCACTGCCAGATCTCGCTGGCTCTCAACCGCATCTACACCGAGTGGTACCCCAGCAAGGGCTACAGTTTCAACATCACCAACTCCACCAGCTACGACCAATACTACGTCCATGGCCGGACGGTGTTCGACGTCATGGTGCGGCTGACGGACGACATCTTCAACACCTATATCCGCAAGACCGGCACCGTGAACCCCTACTACGCCGAGTACTGCGACGGAAAATCCGTCACCTGCCCCGGCCTCAAGCAGTGGGGGACGGTCACTCTGGCCAATCAGGGCCGCAATGCACTGAGCATCCTCAAATACTACTATGGCAACAACATCGAGATCATCCGCACCAACAACATCCAGTCCATCCCCCAGAGCTACCCCGGAAGCCCTCTGCGGCAGGGCAGCACCGGAGCGGCGGTGTTCACCCTGCAGCGGCAGCTCAACCGCATCACCAAAGACTACCCCTTCCTCGGCCTGCTGACGGTGGACGGCATCTTCGGCCGCAAGATGACCGAGACGGTCAAAAAGTTCCAGAAGCAGTTCAACCTGACCGCCGACGGCGTGGTGGGCCGCAGCACCTGGTATAAGATCAGCTATATCTATGTCTCGGTGAAGGACCTCGCCGAGCTGACCAGTGAAGGCGAGACATTCAGCGGCACCCTCCCGGACGGCTCATGGAACCTCGGCAGCAGCGTCCTCAAACAGGGCTCCACCGGCAGCGAGGTAGAGCAGCTGCAGTTCTGGCTGAGTACGCTGGCTCAGTATGAGAGCCGCATCCCCTCTGTCACGGTGGACGGCGTCTACGGCAGCGGCACAGCGGCGGCTGTCCGGGCGTTCCAGCGGCGCTACGGCCTGACGGTGGACGGCATCGTAGGCCTCACCACATGGACCGAGCTGTACGACCAGTTCCGCAGCATCCAGTCCGACAACGGCACCCCCAACGCCTACCCCGGCACCGCCCTGCGCCAGGGCAGCAGCGGCCAGAACGTCCGGCTGGTGCAGTTCTGGCTGAAGATCGCACGGACGGTCTATTCCAGTCTCAACAACATCACCGTGGACGGCATCTTCGGCTCGTCTACCGCAGCGGCCGTGCGGCGGTTCCAGACCTACTTCGGCCTCACCAGCGACGGCGTCGTGGGCCGGACGACATGGAACAAGCTCTACGAAGTCTACAACGACATCGCCAACCGCCTGCTTTCGCCCAGCCTGCGGCCCGGCGAGTACCCGGGCGTGCTGCGCAATGGCTCCACCGGCACCGCCGTCCGGGAGCTGCAATTCTACCTCTACCTCATGAGCGCCTACCAGAGCAGCATCCCCTCTGTCTCCATTGATGGCCGTTTCGGCGCGGCCACCGAGGCCGCCGTGCGGGCCTACCAGCGGTTCGCCGGGCTGACGGTGGACGGCATCGTAGGACGGAAGACATGGGATTCGCTCTACGGCAAAGCGTCGGCCCTCCGCTCGTCCGGGCCGGTGGTCACCCTCAAGCGTCTCCCCTACCCCGGCACGCCGCTCACCGTCGGCACCGACAGCAGCGCCGTGCTCTACTACACCCTGCTTTTGCAGCGCATCGCCTACTACTACGACAGTGTAGCGTCCCCCGCGCTTTCCAGACAGTACACACAGGAGACCGCGGACGCCACCGCCAGCGCGCAGGAGCTTCTGGGCCTGCCCGCCACCGGCGTGGCAGACGCCGAGACGTGGACAGCAGTGGAAGCCCTGAGCTTACAGCTGGCGGCCTTCACCCCCAACCCCGACCGGCATCCCGAGCAGGGGCCGGACTACCCGGACCGGGCCATGAAGGAGGGCAGCGCAGGGCCTGACGTCAGCCTCATCGAGGGCTGGCTCAATGACCGCTCCCAGCTCTACTGCGAGGAGGACTATGTCGCCGACAACGCTGTCTTCGGCCCGGAGGACACCGCCGCCGTAAAAGACACGCAGCAGCGGGCGGGCCTTGAGCCAAACGGCGTCGTGGACCGGCCCACCTGGGCCGCACTCCGCGCCCAAAGCCATACTGCCTGCGACAGCTGCACCGAGGAGGGATGAGAGATGGCACGCTTATTGGTCTATGACGCCTACGAGAACAAAGTCTACACCTATTCGAGCCTGCGCGAGAACGACCCCATGCCCTACAGCACCGGCAGGACTCTGACCGTGCGGGAGTTCCGGGGCAAATCGAACAGCCCGGTGCTCTGGACGACCATCGCGGCAATGGAAGCGTGGAACCTCACCCGCCGCAAATACGGCAGGGGCATCCCGGTGGGATACGCCTTCCGCCGCATCTGGGAGGGAGGCCACGGCACCCGCAGCCAACACTATGCCGGCGTGGCCTTCGACGTGGGGCAGAGTCTCAGCCAGACCCAGCGCACCGCCATCTACAACGCTGCCCGCTCCACCGGGGCGTGGGGCTATGTCGAGCCGCTGAGCCAGACCCCCACATGGGTCCACTTCGACCGGCGCTACGGCACGCCCGCCTGCAGAGGCACCACGGCAGGCTACCCCACCCTTCGCCGGGGCAGCCGGGGCTGCTACGTCATGATCCTCCAAGACGCCCTCTCGACGCTGGGCTACCAGACCGGGAACCGCATCGACGGCATCTTCGGCAGCCGGACGGAAGAAGCACTCAAGGGCTACCAGCGGCGCACCAGTCTGCGCGTCGACGGCGTCTGCGGCTGCAACAGCTGGAAGAAGATCTCCACCGCCGTGCTGGGCGTGGGACGAACCAAGACGACCATTGACTGATTTTATATATTATATAATCGTAGTGTAAAATAAAAAGGCTGCTGCAAAGTACAACCTCTCAGTCTCGCTATCGCTCGACAGCTCCCCTAGTAGGGGAGCCTCTGGCGAAGAGATGGGGCTTTCCGCCATGCCAAAGCCTCCCCTCGATAGGGGAGGTGGCACGGCAAAGCCGTGACGGAGAGGTTGCTTGCAGCGGCCTCTTATTTTTTATAATTCAGTCGTCCACCACAACATCCTCGCTGAGCACCTGTCCGATGGGCTTTGCAATGCACAGATCGGCCTCGGCGTCCGCATTCGTAGGCTGCATATTGATGACCACGAGGTGGTCGCCCCGGAAGTAACGGATGAGCCCCGCCGCCGGGTAGACCACAAGGCTGGTACCGCCGATGATGAGGGTATCAGCGCGGCGGATGGCCGAGACGGCCCCGGACAACACCTGCTCATCCAGCCCCTCTTCGTAGAGGACGACGTCCGGCTTGATGATACCGCCGCATTTGGGGCAGCGCGGCACACCGGTGCTGTTGGCGATGAAGTCCACATCGTAGAACGCGCCGCACTTGACGCAGTAGTTGCGCAGGGTGCTGCCGTGGAGCTCGTACACCGTCTTGGAGCCTGCCGCCTGATGGAGGCCGTCGATGTTCTGGGTGATGACGGCTTTCAGCTTGCCCTCCCGCTCGAGCTTCGCCAGACGCAGATGCGCCGCGTTGGGCTTTGCTCCCTTGACGATGAGCTTATCGCGGTAGAAGCGGTAGAACTCCTCGGGGCGCTCTTCCCAGAAGGTGTGGCTCAAGATCGTCTCGGGCGGGTAATCGTATTTCTGATGGTAGAGGCCGTCCACACTGCGGAAGTCCGGGATGCCGCTCTCGGTGGATACGCCCGCACCACCGAAAAAGACGATGTTCTGGCTCTGCGAAATGATTTTTTCCAACTTTTCAACCATATTCAACACCTCTTTTGTATCTATCGACGGAAATCAGTGCAAAATTTTATGCATTCTGCATTTTGTTTTTCACATTTCAACGGTCATTTTCCGCAAACATCTGCCCCAGATGGGCGAAAATATCCTGCGGGAGCATCCCGTACTCGCCTTTTTGGCGGGCGGCACGGTCAGCGGCGGCACCGTGGAGCCAGACCGCACAGGCGGCGGCTTCGCAGGCGGACAGACTGCAGGCCAGCAGGGCCGACGTCATACCGGCCAGCACATCGCCGCTCCCGCCCCGGGCAAGACCGGGATTGCCGGTGGGGTTGACGCAGACGCGGCCATCCGGGGCGGCGACCACGGTCCGCGCCCCTTTCAGCACCACCACCGCATTCCACTGAGCGGCATACCGCCGGGCGACGCCCTCCCGGTCGGCCTGAACGGCCTCCACCGAAAGCCCCGTCAGCCGGGACATCTCCCCCGGGTGGGGCGTCAAGATCAGCTCTTTGGCCGGGCGCGGCAGTTCCTCACCCGCGTTCATGAGGCTGGCGGCGGCGTTGAGGCCATCGGCATCCAGCACCGCACTGCCCGAAAAGCCGGTGAGCAGCTTCTTCACCAGCGTCCGCGTCTCGGCGGCGCGGGCCGTGCTCTGGGCAAGATAGCCCAGCCCCGGCCCGATGAGCAGGACGGTGGCCTTCTGCCGGAGGATGCGGGGGATGCTCTGGGGGGAGATGCCCCCTTCTGCCCCCGGCTCACAGGGGCAGAGACAGCATTCCGGCAGGCGTGCCGACACCGCCGCCAGCACCGGCTCGACGCTTGCCAGCGTGACGATGCCTGCGCCGGTGCGCAGAGCGCCCTCGACGGTCAGCGCCGCCGCACCGCGGTAGCAGGCACTTCCCGCCACAGCCAGCACCGCACCGAAGCTGCCCTTGTTGCTCTCCCTCGGGCGTTTTGGGATGTGTGACCAGACAGATTCAGCCGTAATTTCGGGTGCCATGCTCACGCCTCCCCCTGAATGCAGCGCCTTATCTCTTTTTCCACGTCCTGCACCTCTTCGTGGAACATCCGGGCCGAGACGCGGAGGGCGCCGTGGCCCAGAATGATGACCTGCTCCATGCCGTCGGAGGTCGCCACCCGGACCCGGCGGTTTTTGCCGATCTCGTGGGTGACGCGCTCGATGAACATATCTGCCGTCTCGGCCTCTTTGGTGTAGACGACGTGGATGTTGTGGTACTGCTCGATGCTGCCGGGACTGCCCGGCACACGGTAGGCATCGAACACGAGGATGAGGACGCACTTTTTGAAGCCCTGATAGTTGCAGAGAATGTCCATCAGCCGGTGGCGGGCGGCGTCGAGGCTCTCCTTGGAGAGGGCGTTCAGCTCGTCCCACGCAAAGATGATGTTGTAGCCGTCCACCAGCAGATATTCGGGGGCGATCTCCCACTGCTCGGCGGCGAAATCGGGCCGTTCCCGCTTCTGCACCGGGCGGAACGCCGCCAGCGGGTCCCGTTTGATGGGGCCGTAGGTGCGCTCAAAAATTTTCAGCAGTTCGGCGTCCTCTTCCAGCGTAGCGCGGTAAGCCGCCATCCGGCGGGGACGGGCCGCTGTTTCTTCTGCTGTCGGGGCGGTGTGGCCCCAGCCGCTGTCCACGTGCATATGGCTGCGCACCTGCTCCCACGGCACCACAAAGCCCGCACCGTGGGAGCAGAACACCGAGTCGGCGGGGTTGTCCAGGTCGTGTTCCGGCTCATAGCCCGCCGCCTCGATGACCTCCGCCGCGTTGTGGCAGGGGCGGTATCCGTCCAGCGTCAGGTTCAGGTGTCCCCTGCCCCGGGTATAGCTCACCACCTCCATGGGGTAGCTGCGCATGGCTGCCACCGGTGCAAAACCGGTGAGGATGGCGGTCTGGCCGTCCGGTGCCGTCTCGGGCGGGTCAAAGCTGCCCTCCATCCGCTGGACGTCGCTCATGGCGCGGCCAATGTTCTCCGCAGGCACTTCCAGCCGGAAGGAATACCACGGCTCGAGGAGCTGGGTCTTTTTGATCTGGTCTGCCATCATGAGGCCCTGCCGCACGGCGCGGTAGGTGGCCTGCCGGAAATCGCCGCCCTCGGTATGCTTGAGATGGGCGCGGCCCGCAATGAGGGTGATCTTCATATCCGTCAGAGGCGCGCCGATGAGGACGCCGAGGTGCTGCTTTTCTTCCAGATGGGTCAGCACGAGGCGCTGCCAGTTTTTGTCCAGCTCTTCCTCCCGGCAGTCGGCGGCAAACTGCATCCCGCTGCCCCGGGGCAGTGGCTCGAGCTTCAGATGCACCTCGGCATAGTGGCGCAGAGGCTCATAATGGCCCACGCCCTCGATGGCCTCGGTGATGGTTTCCTTATATAATATGCCGCCGGAGTCGAACTCCACGTCCAGCCCGTACCGCTCGGCCAGCAGGCTCTTGAGCACCTCGAGCTGAATCTCGCCCATGAGCTGGACGTGGATCTCGCCCAGCGTCTCGTTCCAGACGACATGGAGCTGAGGTTCTTCCTCTTCCAGACGGTGGAGCTTGCCCAATGCGGCATGAACGTCCGCGCCCTCGGGCAGACACACCCGATAGCTCAGGACAGGTTCCAGCACCGGGAGGTCACTGTCCCGCTCGGCCCCGAGGCCGGTGCCGGGCTTCGCCTTTGTCAGTCCGGTGACGGCGCAGACCTGCCCCGGGCCGATGGCCTCTGCCAGCGTATATTTTGCGCCGGAGTAAAGCCGCAGCTGGTTGGCCTTTTCGGCCCAGGGCTCGCCGTCCGCTTCGCCGGTGAGCTGGGCTTTGACTTTCAGCTCACCGCCGGTGACCCGCAGCCAGGTCAGCCGCTCGCCCCGCTCATCCTGCGAGACTTTGAACACCCGCGCACCGAAAGCTTCCAGCGCCGGGGCGGCGCGGGTGTATTCGTCGAGGCCGGCCAGCAGCTCGTCCACACCCTGCAGTCCGCCGGCATTCTCCCTCTGCAGGGCCACGCCGAACCAGCAGGGAAAGACGTGCCGCCGGGCGACGGCCGGGATGATGTCCTCCGCCGTCAGGCTGCCCGCGTCCAGCATCTTTTCCATCAGGCGCTCGTCGCAGAGGGCCAGTGCCTCGTCCCGTTCGGCCTGCTCTGCGCCGAAATCCACGAATCCGTCGCCCAGACGGTGGGAAAGCTGGCTCAGCAGCGCCTCTTTGCCCGGGCCGGGCAGGTCCATTTTATTGATGAACACGAAGGTCGGGATATGATACCGCCGCAGCAGACGCCAGAGCGTCTCGGTATGGCTCTGGACGCCGTCGGTGCCGCTGATGACCAGCACTGCGTAGTCGAGCACCTGCAACGTGCGCTCCGTCTCGGTGGAAAAGTCCACATGGCCGGGGGTGTCCAGCAGGGTGATATTCGTACTTCCCGTTTTCAGCAGGGCCTGCTTGGAAAAGATGGTGATGCCACGCGCCTTCTCCAGCGTGTCGGTGTCGAGAAAGGCATCTTTGTTATCCACCCGGCCCAGCTTGCGGATGCTGCCCGCGCGGTAGAGCATTGCCTCGGAGAGGGTGGTCTTGCCGGAGTCTACATGGGCAAGGATGCCCACCACCAGCTGTTTTTCGCTTTTTTCTGCCATGTCCGCTGCCCTCACACTGCGCCTGCGATGAGGCCGATGATGAGCAGCGCCCCGCCCAAGAGCAGATTCGAGAGCATGCTGCAATAGATGCGCTCTTCCGGTTCCAGTTCCTCGAAGGAGACGATGCGCTCATCGGCAAAGTCCACGATGGACTTGGTGGAGTGGAACTTCTTCTTTTTGCCCATATTCTTAAACTCTTCGCCCAGATGATGGATGGTCACACCGTCCAGACGCAGGTAGTTCACCCACGCCCACGCCAGCAGCACAACACCCAGCAGCAGGGCCGGGGCCTGCCACATGGTAAACGTGCCGTCGCTGACGTAGCGGTCCCACAGCAGCATCAGCACAGCCACCACCGACACCCGGGTGACGGATTTATACAGAATGGGGCGGAACATATATTTTTGATACATCGAAACCAGCTTTTTCATCCAAGGACGCTCCTTTTATAGAAGTAACATTCTTTTTTATTGTAGCATGATTTTGTGAAAAAAGATAGCCGCTTTGCGTTTTCCAACTTTCGTTGTATCCATTTGTCATCTCGTAAAAGTGCGACTTCTTTCCATTCTTTACCGTTTTTTTGCCGTCATTTTTCAGAGAAAAGCATCCGTTACCATTTTGTTTCTATTTCAGCGCTGTATGTCATTGACTTCTTTTGCCCACAATGTTAGAATACGAAAGGTGCGGTCCCGGGCGCTTTGTGCGTTTTTGGCACCCGGAGCGCGCCGTTTTTTGCATTTAGGATAGGAAAAAAGGAAAACAATATCTCGGAGGAGCATATCTCAATGAACATCGATTTTGAGTCCCGCAACATCACCCGCCGCAGCTTTCTGAAGGGCGCAGGCGTCGTGGGTGCCGCCGGCCTGCTGTCCGCCTGCGGCGGCAGCAAGTCCAACAACTCCGGCAGCACGGCTGCTTCCGGCGCACAGGCCCCCAACTCCACCGGTGCCACCCCCCTCAAGGAGTATATCTCCTGGGAGTCTGCCAACCGTGAGATCGAGAGCTGGAACATGCTGTACAGCCAGACCCTCACCGACGCCAACGTCGTCACCAACCTGTGGGACGGCCTGATGAGCTTCGACTGCTACGGCAAGCTGGTACCCGCCATCGCCACGAGCTGGGAGGCCAACGAGGACTCCACCGTCTGGACCTTCCACCTGCGCGACGATGTGGACTGGGTGGACTGCAACGGCGAGGTGAAGGAGCACATCACCGCCACCGATTTTCTGGTCGGTCTGGAGTGGGTGCTGAACGCCTCCAAGAACGAGGCCAACAACACCTCCATGCCCACCCTGTACATCGTGGGCGCTGAGGAGTACTACGAGAAGACCAAGGATATGGGCGCTGCCGCCGCCGATCTGCGCTATCAGGATATGCTGGACGCAGGCGTGGGCATCGAGGCTCCCGACGACTACACTCTGGTGTTCACCTGCAAGCACTCCTGCCCCTACTTTGATACCGTGGCCTCCTACACCAGCTTCTACCCTGCCTCTCAGGTGCTGATCGACGAGCTGGGCATCGAGACCTTCCGCGGCTGCGACAACACCAACATGTGGTACTGCGGTCCCTACCTCGTCGAGGAGTATATCCAGGGCAACACCAAGAGCTATATCCCCAACCCCCATTACTACAATGCTGCCAACGTCAGCCGCTTCGAGCGTCTGACCGTGACCATGATCTCCGATCAGGCCATCGCATTCCAGCTCTACCAGAACCGCGAGCTGGACGAGATGGACCTGAACGAGAGCACCATCACCACCATCACCTCCGACCCCAACAACGAGTACAACAGCCAGCTCTGTGAGAAGCGCGCCCGCCCCACTGCCTACGCCATGCACTTCAACTACCAGAAGAACAACGCCGACGGCACCCCCGATGTGAACTGGAACAAGGCCATCGCCAACACCGCTTTCCGTCAGTGCTTCTACCGCGGCCTGAACCTGAAGGCATGGTTCTCCCGCTACAACAAGATCAATCCCCTGAAGTGCGAGAACGACTACTACACCATGAAGGGTCTGTGCTACAACACGCAGGGCGCTGAGTACACCACTCTGGTGGCCAAGGAGATGGGCTTCGACGCTGAGAAGTACGACGGCGAGACCATGATCCGCCTGCGTGCCAACGGCGGCGACATCTCCGCCCTGAAGAAGCAGGCCATGGAGGAGCTGAGCGCCATCGGCGTCACCTTCCCCGTCAAGGCCACCTACTTCATCATCGCCAGCAGCACCTCCGCACTGGACAACGCCACCATCCTCAAGCAGTGCTTCACCGACAGCTTCGGCGACGACTTCATCAAGCTGGACGTCCAGACCTACGTTTCCAGCCTGACGCAGGAGGTCCGCACTCCTCAGCTCCAGAGCTTTGTCATCAACGGCTGGAGCGCCGACTTCGGCGACCCCGTCAACTTCCTCGGTCAGGAGATTCTCCACGATGACAACGCCTACTACGCACACTACTACTCCAACATCGCCCGGGTGGCTGAGGCTCCTGCCGACTACCAGAAGGACCTGATGGATGCTTTCGAGCAGTACACCGATCTGGTCAATGCCGCCAGCGCCATCGTCAACGACACCGACGCCCGCTACGAGGCCTTCGCCAAGGCTGAGGCCTATATGCTGGAGAACGTGCTGGTCAGCCCCACCTACTACGACATCGCATGGTCCCTGACCCACGCCAACGAGTACAGCAAGATCAACGCCATGTACGGCAGCTGCAACTACAAGGCCGTCAACTGGGAGACCAGCGAAGAGGCCTACACCACCGTCCAGTACGAGCAGTTTGCCAAGGCATTCGAGCAGGCTTCTCAGGGCTGATCCGGCGCGAACAGCCATTCCATTTCAGTCGGCACATGAAATATTTTCATTTTTATGTGTTTGCTGAATCAATAAGATTCAATCCATACCAGAGTGGTTTTTCTTGACTTCCCGCCTGTGGGATGATAGAATATCTGCAATCGATACGGGTTCTGCAATGGCGCAGAAACAGATCAATAAAATCTGTCTCTGCGCCCTTTTTGTACCCTTTTGAAGCCGGGTTCATGGCCAGAGTGCGCCGGATAGGCGAGGATTTTTGCCCACAGACAAGGCGATTTTCCGCAGCGATCCTGACGGATTGCAAGGGAGAGCAACGCAGTATGTGAGCAAAAAGACCGTTCAGACGGCGTACAATGGTTATGAAGACGGCTTCCAGACCTTGTGGGAAGGTAAAATAGTATGGACAGGACAGGGATTTGGGAAATGCAGAGCCGTACCAGTCATTACAGGAGGGAAAGAATATGTACCACGATTTTGAGTCTCACACCATCACCCGCCGCAGCTTCCTCAAGGGTGCCGGCGCTGTTGGCGCAGCCGGTCTGCTGGCTGCCTGCGGCGGCTCTTCTTCCAGCACCGCAGCCAGCGCTTCGTCGGCTTCTTCCGGTGCAGCCGCTTCCAGCAAGGGCCTGAGCGAGCTGTTTACTTACGAGACTTCCGGCCGTGAGATCGAGAGCTGGAATATGCTCTACAGCCAGCAGGCCATCGACTTCAACGTGACGACCAACATCATCGACGGTCTTATCAGCTTCGACAACTATGGCAAGCCGGTGCCGGCTCTGGCTAAGAGCTGGGAGCACAACGAGGACTCCACTGTCTGGACTTTCCACCTCCGTGACGATGTGGACTGGGTGGACATGAACGGCGAGGTGCAGGACCACCTGACCAGCAAAGACTTCCTCGTGGGCTTCGAGTGGGTGCTGAACGCAAAGAAGAATCAGGCCGCCAACACCTCCATGCCCTCCACCACCGTCGTGGGCGCAGCCGACTACTACGACAAGACTTACGGAATGGATGACGCCGCAGGCGAAGCCCTTACTTACGAAGATATGCTGGCCGCAGGCGTCGGCATCGACGCACCGGATGATTACACCATCGTCTACACCTGTATAAATCCCTGCCCCTACTTCGACACCGTGGCTTCCTACGTCTGCTGCTATCCGGCACCCCCGGCTCTGGTGGAAAAGCTGGGCGTCGAGGGCTTCCGCGGCGTGGACTACACCCAGCAGTGGTGCTGCGGCCCCTACCTCATCGAGGAATTTGTGGCCGACAACTCCAAGCGCTTCATCCCGAACCCTCATTATTATGCAGCTGACGAGTGCAGCCGCTTCGAGCGCGTGTCCCTGAGCATGATCACCGACCTGACCGTGGGCTACCAGCTGTATCAGAACCGTGAGCTGGACGAGCTGGAGCTGAGCGAGAGCACCCTGACCACCATCACCTCCGACACCTCCAACGCCTACAACGACCAGCTCTGTGAGAAGCGCCCCACCAAGTACGCCTACGACTTCCACTTCAACTTCTACTGCCTCAACACCGACGGCACCCCCAACGAGAACTGGAACAAGGCCGTGGCCAACCGGGCATTCCGCCGCTGCTTCCAGGAAGGCCTGAACCTCATTCCCTACTACGCACGCTTCAACAAGATCAACCCCCTCAAGTGTGAGAACAACTACTACACCATGAAGGGCGTCTGCTACAACTCCAAAGGCACCGATTATGTTGACCTTGTGGCCAAGGAGCTGGGCATCGACGGCGAGAAGTATGACGGTGAGACCATGGTCCATCTGCGCAAGTCCACCGCCGACTCCATCGCCGCCCTCAAGAAGCAGGCCATGGATGAGCTGACCGCCATCGGCGTCACCTTCCCGGTCAAGGCGCCCTTCTTCTTCGTGGCCGGCAACACCGTGGCTCAGGACAACGCCACTGTTCTGAAGCAGTGCTTCACCGACAGCTTCGGCGACGACTTCATCCAGCTGGACCTCGGCACCTATGTTTCCAGCCTTGCAAAGGAAGTCCGCATCCCCAAGCTCCACGGCTTCGTCATCAACGGCTGGGGCGCAGACTTCGGCGACCCCGTCAACTTTGTGGGGCAGGAGATCCTGCACGACTCCAACGCCTACTACGCCGTCAACTACTCCAACATCCAGCTGGTGGCGGAGGATCCCGCCGATTACCAGAAGGAGCTGATAGACGAGTTTGAACAGTTCACCGACCTGGTCAACGCAGCCAACGCCATCGTGGACGACACCGACGCCCGCTATGAGGCTTTCGCAAAGGCCGAGGCCTACATGATCAACAACTCGCTGGCCGTCCCCTGCTACTATGATGTCCGCTGGTGCCTGACCCACGTCAACGAGTACACCAAGATCAACGCCATGTTCGGCCCCTGCAACTTCAAGTACGTCAACTGGGAGACCAGCGAGGACGCCTACACCACCGCTCAGTACGAGGAATTTGCCAAGGCTTTCGACGCCGCAAAATCTTAACTTTTTCTTAAATCTTTTCCGTCGGGATCTCCTGTCCCCGGCCTATATCCCACGCAACGGGAGCTGTTCTCACCTCGAGAACAGCTCCCGTTGTTTTGTTTTTTTGGCCGCTTTGTCTTATTTTCGTCACCCTTCATTGCGGTAAAGTAAATTTATTTCATGCATGTACGGCGTATTCCTTTCTTTTAGAAGAAAAAGCGATTTCCATTCCATTGACAACCATTTATTTCGATGGTACAATATATGTCGTGTTAAGGATTTTACGGGAGGAGCACAGGCGCAGACAGAGGGGTCTGTTTCTGCGCTCTTTTGTATTCTCTGGTAATACAGAGGGGCAGATAATCTCGTAGGAGTGGGAAATCGGCAGGGCAAGGTACCCTGCGCCATAGAGCCGAGACACGAAAAAATAATTGGGAGGAAAACACAATGAACGCAAATTTTGAGTCTCATTCCATCAGCCGCCGCAGCTTCCTCAAGGCTTCCGGCGTCGTGGGCGCTGCAAGCATCCTGGCCGCTTGCGGTGGTTCTTCCAGCAGCACTGCTGCCAGCACCTCCGGTGCTGCCTCCGGCGCAGCTGCACCCGCAGCCGACGCCATCACCGATTACGTCTCCTTCGAGACTGCCAACCGTGAGCTGGAGACCTGGAACTTCCTGTACAGCCAGTCCGCTTCCGACCTGAACGTCATCACCAACTGCTGGGACGGTCTGCTGAGCTTCGACTGCTACGGCAAGGCAGCCCCCGCCATCGCATCCAGCTGGGAGCACAACGACGACTCCACCGTCTGGACCTTCCACCTGCGCGACGATGTCGATTGGTGCGACGTCAACGGCGAGGTCAAGTCTCACCTGACCTCCAAGGACTTCCTCGTGGGCTTCGAGTGGGTCCTGAACGCCATCAAGAACGAGGCTTTCAACACCTCCATGCCCTCTGAGACCGTCGTGGGCGCTGCTGAGTACTACGACCTGACCAAGGACAAGGGCGACGCTGCTGCTGACATGACCTACGAGGATATGCTGGCTGCCGGTGTCGGCGTCGAGGCACCGGACGACTACACTCTGGTCTTCACCTGCAAGGACCCCTGCCCCTACTTCGATACTGTCGCTGCCTACAACAGCTTCTACCCCGCCTCTGAGGACCTCATCAAGGAGCTGGGCATCGATGGCTTCCGTGCCTGCGATTACTCCACCATGTGGTACAATGGTCCGTACCTCATCGAGGAGTACATCCAGCAGAACACCAAGAGCTTCATCCCCAACCCCAACTACTACGCTGCAAACGACTGCACCCGTTTCGAGCATCACACCATCACCATGATCCCCGACCTGTCCATGGGCCTGCAGCTGTACGAGAACGGCGAAGTCGATAACATCGACCTGACCGAGTCCAACCTGACCACCATCACCTCCGACCCCAACAACAAGCACAACAAGTTCCTGTGCGAGAAGCGCCCCACCAAGTTCAGCTTCCAGATGCACCTGAACTTCCAGCGCAAGGATGAGAACGGCAATCTGGACGAGAACTGGAACAAGGCTGTTTCCAACCGCGCGTTCCGTCAGTGCTTCTACAAGGGCATCAACTTCACCAACTACTACGCCCGCACCAACAAGATCAACCCCCTGAAGTGCGAGAACGACTACTACACCATGCCCGGTGTCTGCTACAACACCAAGGGTGAGGAGTACACCACTCTGGTCGCCAAGGAGATGGGCTTCGACAGTCAGTCTTACGACGGCAAGACCATGATCCGCCTCCGCGACAACGGCGGCGACATCGCTGACCTGAAGAAGCAGGCCATGGAAGAGCTGAGCGCTATCGGCGTCACCTTCCCCGTCCACTGCTACCACTACATCAAGAGCGGCGACACCACTGCTCTGGATACCGCCACCGTTCTGAAGCAGTGCTTCTCCGAGAGCCTGGGCGATGACTTCGTCGTTCTGGACATCGGCACCTACGTCTCTTCTCTTTATAAGGAAGTCCGTAACGTCCAGCTGCACTCCATCCTGCAGAACGGCTGGGGCGCTGACTTCGGTGACCCCGTCAACTTCCTGGGTCAGGAAGTCCTGAGCGACGACAACGCTTACTACGCTCAGACCACCTCCTGGATCGCAGCCGTTGAGAAGGACCCGAAGGACTACCAGAAGGAGCTGCTGGCTGATTATCAGGAGTTCACCGATCTGGTCACTGAGGCAAAGGCCATCGTTACCGATACCGATGCACGCTATGCCGCATTCGCAAAGGCTGAGGCTTCCATGCTGAACAACGCACTGTGCATCCCCTGCCTGTACGAGGTGCTCTGGTGCCTGACCCACGTCAACGAGTACACCAAGATCAACGCCATGTACGGTCCCTGCAACTACAAGGCCGTCAACTGGGAGACCCGTCAGGGCGACGGCTACACCACCGAGGAGTACGAGGCTTTCTCCGCTGCTTTCAATGCAGCAACCAAAGCCTGATGATTATTTTATAAAGGTTTGGTTATCATGTTAAAATACACCGTCAAGCGGCTGGCTCAGTCGCTCGTCACGATCTTATTGATCGCAACCATCGTCTTTCTGCTGATGCGCTGCCTGCCTACGGACTACTACTTCACGGAAGAACAGCTCATGAAGTTTACCGAAGAGCAGAAATACGCCGCGCTGGAAGCCGCCGGTCTGACCGACCCCATCGGCACCCAGCTGCTGAACTTCTACAACGACCTGCTCCATCTGGACTTCGGCACTTCCCGCCGCATCCAGAACGGTGCCTCCGTCGTGAAGGTCATCGGCAAAAAGTTCGGCGTCTCCATGCGCCTCGGCCTGATCTCCGCCGGCATCTCTCTGCTGGTGGGCATCATGCTGGGCATCCTGCAGACTGCCTTCAAGGACAAGGTCTTTGACTGGATCGGCACTGCCTACACCGTTTTCGTCAACGCTGTGCCTTCTCTGGTCTCCTATTCGCTGGTGCTGGTCTTCGGCTCCAAATACCTGGGTTTCCCCACGCTGTACTCCACCCGTAATGTCGGCCCGTCCAGCGTGCTGCCCATCGTCTGCCTGTCGCTGGCGTCTATCGCAGGCTACGCTCTGTGGACCCGCCGCTACATGGTGGACGAGCTGACCCGCGATTATATCAAGCTGGCCCGCGTCAAGGGCCTGAGCTCCAGCGAGATCATGTTCAAGCACGTGCTGCGCAACGCCATGGTCCCCATGGTGCAGTATATCCCCCAGTCCATCCTGCTGACGGTCGGCGGCTCTCTGCTGATGGAGCGGTTCTTCTCCGTTCCCGGCATGGGTCCCCTGCTGACCGACGCCATCCAGCGCTATGACCTGAACGTCGTCCAGACTCTGGTCATCCTCTACGCTGCACTGGGCATCGTGGGTGTTTTCCTGGGCGATGTGCTGATGATGCTGGTTGACCCGCGCATTACTCTGACCGGAAAGGAGGCCGCACGCTGATGGCTAAAGCATCTGATTTTGAGGGCAAGAAGCAGGACGAACTGTTCTACTTCGTCGATTACTCTCCGGAGGAAGCCGAGCGTGTCGGCTACTCCAACTACAGCTACTGGGGTTCTGTCGTCCAGAACTTCCTCAAGCACAAGGCTGCTGTCGTCTGCCTGATCCTGTTCCTGTTCCTCGTCATCTTCTCCTTCATCGCACTGGCCATCGGCAAGTACGATTATCAGACGCTGGTGTCGGATTCCTCTCTGGCCTTCCAGAAGCCCAACAGCGAATACTGGTTCGGCACCGACAACCTTGGCCGCGACTACTGGTGTCAGGTGTGGTACGCCACTCAGGTGTCCATCCGTCTGGCCCTCATCGTTGCCGTGGGCGAGAGCATCCTCGGCGTCATCATCGGCCTGATCTGGGGCTATGTCCGTAAGCTGGACCGCTTCTTCACCGAGCTGTACAACCTCATCGATAACGTGCCTTACATCATCTACATGACCCTGATCGCACTGGTCGTCGGCCAGAGCTTCACCATCATGGCCGTCTCGATGATCGCCATCGGCTGGCTGGTCATGGCCCGCCGCGTCCGCAACATGGTGTTCATGTTCCGTGACCGCGAGTACAACCTCGCGTCCCGCTGCCTTGGCACCCCGCTGTGGCGCGTTCTGACCAAGAACATCCTGCCCTATCTGGTCTCCGTCATCATCCTGCGCATGGCGCTGAGCATCCCCGCCACCATCAACCTCGAGTCCACCCTGTCCTATCTGGGCATCGGTCTGGGCATCGAGACTCCGTCTCTGGGCCTTATCCTGAGCAAGGTGCGCGGCTTCTTCCTCGATTATCCTTACCTGCTGGTCTTCCCCGCATCCATCGTGTCCATCATCTCCATTTCCTTCTATATCATGGGCAACGCTTTCTCGGATGCTGCTGACCCGCGCAACCACGTTTAACAGATGGGAGAGAAAATCACAAAAATGGATAGACAACCGATCATCTCTGCCAAAGACGTGGAGATCACCTTTAGCCTGCGCGGCAAGAAGCTGAACGCGATCCGCAAGTGCTCGCTGGACCTTTATGACGGCGAGACGCTGGCCATCGTGGGCGAGTCCGGCTCGGGCAAGTCCGTATTCACCAAGACCTTCGTGGGTATGCTGGATGTCAACGGTAAGATCACCGGCGGCTCCATCATGTACGAAGGCCGCGACATGACCAAGTTCACCGAGAAGGACTGGCTGGGCGTGCGCGGCAAGAAGATCGCCATGGTCATGCAGGACCCGATGACCAGCCTGAACCCGCTGAAGAAAATCGGCAAGCAGATCCAGGAGAGCATCGAGCACCATCAGGGCCTGAAGGGCGCGGAGGCTAAGAAGGCCGCCATCGAGATGCTGGCCAAGGTCGGCATCCCCGACCCGGAGCGCCGCTACGAGCAGTATCCGCACGAGTTCTCCGGCGGTATGCGTCAGCGTGTCGTCATCGCCATCGCTGCCGCCTGCCGTCCGCAGATCCTCATCTGCGACGAGCCCACCACCGCTCTGGACGTGACCATTCAGGCACAGATCCTGCAGCTCATCCGTGACCTGCAGAAGGAGCTGGGCATGTCCGTTATCTACATCACCCATGACCTGGGCGTTGTGGCAAACGTGGCAGACCGCGTGGCCGTCATGTACGCCGGCCAGATCGTCGAGTACGGCACCGTCGAAGAGATCTTCTACGACGCATGGCACCCCTACACCTGGGCTCTGCTGCAGGCTCTGCCTCAGCTGGGTACCAAGGGTGAGGCCCTGCCCACCATCGACGGTACGCCGCCGAACCTGTTCAATGAGATCAAGGGCGATGCATTTGCACCCCGCAACAAGCACGCGCTGGCCATCGACTTCGTGGCAGAACCTCCGTTCTTCCAGGTGTCCGAGACCCACGCGGCAAAGACCTGGTATCTGGACCCCCGGGCTCCCAAGATGGAGCGCCCGCACTCCATCCAGAACCTGCGTGAGAAAATGGGAAAGATGGGAGGTTCCAACTTAAATGGCTGAGCGTGAAAAGCTGATTGAGCTGAAAGACCTTCAGATCACCTTTGGCTCCGGCAAAAAGAAGTTCGTGGCCGTGGACCACGTCAATTTTGACATCTACAAGGGCGAGACCTTCTCGCTGGTCGGCGAGTCCGGCTCCGGCAAGACCACCATTGGCCGTGCCATCTGCCGCATCAACCCGACCTCGGGCGGCGACATCTTCTTCAAGGGCCAGAAGATCAACGGCAAGATCTCCAAGGAGCTGGACCGTGAGGTCATCCGCAAGGTCCAGATGATCTTCCAGGACCCCATGGCCTCTCTGAACGAGCGCGCCAAGGTCGAGTACATCGTGGCTGAGGGTCTGTTGAACCACCACCTGTACAAGGACCAGAATGACCTGCACGAAAAGGTCATGAACGCTCTGCACGAGGTCGGCCTGCTGCCGGAGTTCGCCTCCCGCTTCCCCCACGAGTTCTCGGGCGGTCAGCGCCAGCGCATCGGCATCGCCCGTGCGCTGGTCATGGAGCCGGAGTTCATCGTGGCCGACGAGCCCATCTCTGCACTGGACGTCTCCATCCGTGCGCAGGTGCTGAACCTGCTGAACAGCATGAAGAAGTCCCGCGGTCTGACCTACCTGTTCATCGCCCACGACCTGTCGGTCGTCCGGTTCATCTCGGACCGCATCGCCGTCATCAGCAAGGGCCGCATCGTGGAGCTTGCAGAGGCTGAAGAGCTGTTCCTCCACCCCCTGCATCCCTACACCAAAGCCCTGCTGAGCGCCGTTCCCATCCCCGACCCGGGCCTGGAAAAGAGCAAGAAGCTCCTGGTCTACGACCCCTCCATCCACGACTACAGCGTGGACAAGCCGGTCTGGGAAGAGATCGCCAACGGCCACTTCGTCTATGGCAACCAGAAGGAGCTGGAAGGCTACCGCAAGGAATATCAGAGCCAGCTCTAAGCACTGTCACTTGACTGTATTTTAACACAAACGCCCCGCCGCATTGGGAAGCATCCCATTGCGGCGGGGTTTTGTGCTGTATAAAAAGAGGCCGCTTCCCGTATTTCTGCCGGGAAGCGGCTTCTTTGCGTTTTATATCAGTCTTGCACCGGGCTTCGGCTCATGGGCCTGCCAGAGAGTGACCCACTCGGGCAGATGCAGGGTCTTCAGGCGCTGGGGCAGAGCGGCGAGATCGCCGCCCGTGAGATACCACGCCACACCGAACGCCGCCAGCGCCAGGATCCCCAGCACCGCCAGCAGAACGCGGAGAGGATGCTTCTTCTTTGGGGTGGGGTCCTTGCTCTGCGAACGGCCCGGAGGATCGCTCTGTTTGGCCTGTCCGGCGGGAAGGAAGCCTGTCCCCTCGGCCTGCGGCAGACCGGCAGCGGCGCGGCGCACCATATCCAGCAGCCAGAGGCCGGGGTTATCAGTGGCGGGGACGGTGCGGAGCCAGCAGCCTTTTTTGGTGCAGAGCACCAGCACATGGTCGCTTTCCCGCTCGGCACAGGCCACGGCCAGCTCTGTTCCCACGATGCGGCGGGCCGCCTGCGCCCGGGAAAGAGCCAGACGGACAGGGTCGGGGTTGTCCCCTTCCCCGCCGAGCTTGGCCCGGGCGCGCTTTTCGATTTGGGGGCCGACCTTGGCGTCGGCATAGCTCATGGCGCCGAAGTCGTAGACCTTCTCGGCACCGGGGACTTTCTCGAGCCGGGATTCCAGCAGCGCACCGGCGGCGGCATCACCGCAGGCCAGCAGACGATCATGGGCTTCCAGCGCCTGCACGGCGGCAGCGGCCAGACTGGTATCGCCTGCACCATATACGTCCGCGCCAAAGCTGCTGCGGAGGCTCTGAGCCGCCTTTTTCAGTCCCGTGGGCGTGTCCGCATGGACAGCCAGCAGCGTCTCTGCGCCCCGGCTCTTCCACTGGGCCTCAGCCCTCCATTGGGGCGCAAACAGCGCCACAGCGGCCGCCAGCCGCCCCTGCGGCGCGCCGTACAGGCGCAGCACACAGCGGGTCTCCTCTGCCAAATCCCATCAACCCCTCATTTTTGATTTTTACCGGACGAACGCCTCATCCAGTGCGGCCAGCGCTTCGTCGTCCGACTGCTGGGCAGCGGTGAGGGCCTGCGTCCCGGCAGGGACTTTGCCCTGTGCCAGACGCAGCGCCAGTTCCAGCGCAGCCTGTGCGGCCCGGGCGCGCACCAGCGCACGGTCAGGCCGGGAGACGAAAAGCTTCTTGACGCAGGCCACACCATTCCGGGCAGCGCCCAGATAAACGGTACCTACAGGGCGCACCTCGTCGCCGCCGGTGGGACCGGCCACGCCGGTGACGCTCACAGCGATGTCAGCGCCCGAAGCCTTTGCCGCGCCCAGCGCCATCTGTGCCGCCACGGGGGCGGACACGACGTTGTACTTTTCGATGACCGCCGGGTCCACGCCCACGAGCTTTGCCTTGGCCTGCTCCCAGTAGGTGACAAAGCCATAGCCGAACACCTCGCTGGAGCCGGACACGGAGGTCAGGCGCTGTGCGATGAGTCCGCCGGTGCAGCTCTCGGCGGTGGCGATGGTCAGCCCCTTTTCCTGCAGGGTATGGACCACCGTTTCTTCCAGACCAGCCACATCCTCATCATACACCGCATCGCCCAGCATATCATAGAACTTTTTGGCATACGCGCGGCACATTTTTTCGCCGTCCTCGTCGGAGCGGGCGCGGGCGGTAATGCGGATCTCGCACTCGCCGGTCTTGCAGTAGATGGCGGCGGTGGGATTCGGATTTTCCAGCAGGTCGCGCACCTTATACTCAATATCGCTTTCGCCGCCCAGCACACGGAGGGTGACGGAGTGGAGAGTGCAATTCTGGCGCTCCATCAGCAGAGGGCGGACGCTCTCCGTCCACATGGCCTTCATCTCGTGGGGGACACCGGGCATGAGGACGGCGCAGCGGCCGTCCTGTTCGAACCACGCGCCGGGGGCAGTGCCGTGGTTGTTGATGATTTTATGGCCCTTGGTGGGGACCATCGCCTGTTTGCGGTTGTTGGGAGTCGTCTCGCGGCCGGTGCGGGCAAAGTAGCTGGTGATCTTATCCCACTCGGCCTCATCGAAGGCCAGCTCATCCCCGAAGCAGGCGGCAACGGTCTCCTTGGTCAGGTCGTCCGCCGTGGGGCCGAGACCGCCGGTAAAGACCAGCAAGTCGCAGCGGCTCTTGGCCTCGTTGACGAAATCGGCCAGACGGCCATGGTTGTCGCCGATGGTGCTCTCCCGCTGGACCGTGATGCCCAGATCGGCCAGCTCCCGGCTGAGGTACTGGGCGTTGGTGTTGAGGATGTTGCCGAGAAGGAGCTCGGTACCCACACTGATGATCTCTGCTGTCATGGCTCAGCCCTCGAATTCCACGTCGTCGGTGATGCGCAGGCGGATGCGCTCGGTGGCCTCTGCGGCCTCGGCTTCCAGCTCTGCCAGACCGGGCATCCCGGCCTCGGCTTCGAGGATCTCGCTCAGTTCGGGGCGGATCTTCGGGTGCGGCGGGGTGAAGATGGTGCAGCAGTCCTCATAGGGCAGGATGCTCGTCTCGAAGGTGTTGATGTGGCGGGCCGTCTCGACGATCTCGGTCTTGTCCATGCCGATGAGGGGACGGAGGATGGGCAGGTCCTGGGCGGCGTCGGTACACTGCAGAGCCTTGACGGTCTGGCTGGCCACCTGTGCCAGGCTCTCGCCGGTGACGAGGGCTTCACAGCCCTGCTTCCTGGCGATGATGTTGGCAATGCGCATCATGCTGCGGCGCATGAGGACGGTGAAGAGAACATCGGGCGCGTTATCGCGGATATACTCCTGAGGCTTGGTATACGGCACCACAAAGAGGTTGGTGCTGCCGGTATAGGGGGTGATGAGCTGGGCCAGAGCCTTAACTTTCAGTTTTGCGCGTTCAGAAGTATACGGAGGGGACGCAAAATGGATGTGGTCGAGGCCGAGGCCGCGCTTTGCCATCCGGTATGCCGCCACAGGGCTGTCGATGCCGCCGGACAGCATATTGAGGGCGCGGCCGGAAGTTCCGACAGGCAGACCGCCCTCACCCTGTATTTTGGGGCCGTGGATATACGCACCGTAATCGCGGATCTCCACGATGACCTTGAACTGAGGGTTCTTGACGTCCACCCGCAGGTAGTTGTGCCTGCCCAGCAGATAGGCACCCAGCTCCCGCATCAGCTCGGGGCTGGTCATGGGGAAGGTCTTGTCGGAACGGCGTGCCTCGACCTTGAAGGTCTTGATGCCGTGGAGGCTGTCGCCCAGATAATCCTCGGCGGTCTGGCAGATGGTGTCGAAATCCTTCTCACAGACCACAGCACGGCTGAGGGCCGCGAGGCCGAACACCTTGCTCACCCGCTCAAAGGCGAGGTCCATATCAATATCTTCCTCTTCCGGCTCCATGTAGAAGGTGGACTGGGTGCAGTAGACGCGGAACTTGCCCACCGTCTTGAGGCGGTAGCGCAGGATCTTCATCATCGTCGATTCAAACTGGTTGCGGTTGAGGCCCTTCAGGGACATTTCGCCCTGATAGCCCATAATGACTTCTCTCATCGTTACTCCTTACTTTTTGATTCTCTGCAAGTGCTTCATACCATCCTCAAAGCGCTCGAGGAAGGCATCCACATCCTCCGGGGTGTTATCGGCACAGAAGGACACCCGGATGGCCGTGTCGATGGCCAGCGGGTCGCGGCCCATAGCCGCCAGCGTGTGGCTGGGCTGTCCTCTGCCGCAGGCACTGGCCGACGAGACGTAGATCTGCTTCTCGGACAGCCAGGCCAGCATCGTCTCACTCTTGATGCAGTTCTCGCTGAAATTCAGCACCTCAGGCACAGCGCCCGCCGGGCTGTTGATCTCCACCTCCGGGAACACAGAAAGCCCCGCGCGGAGGCGGTCGTTGAGGGCGCGCACAGCCTTGTCGCGGCTCTTGATGCTGCCGGCCAGGCGGGTGGCCGCAGCGGCAAGGCCCAGCGCATAGGGCAGGTTCTCGGTGCCGGGGCGGAGGCCGCGCTCCTGCTCACCGCCCAGATAGGGCGGCTGGAACGCCTGCACCAGCCGGTCACTCAGGTAGAGCGCACCGATACCCTTGGGTGCGTGGATCTTGTGGCCGCTGACGGCCATCGTGTCGATGTTGTCCAGCTTGATGGGGACGCGCATCCACGCCTGCACAGCGTCCACATGGACGATGGTGCGGCTGTTGCGGCGCTTGACCTCGGCGGCCAGACGCTCCACGTCGTTGCGGGTGCCTATCTCGTTGTTGACCATCATGCAGGCCACGAGGATGGTGTTCTTGTCCACGGCATCCAGCATCTTGTTGATGTCCAGTGTGCCGTCGGCCTGAGGCTTCACGACAGTGACGTTATAGCCCTGCGCGGCCAGACGTTCCAGCGGGCGCTGGACGCTGGGGTGTTCGAAGCCCGACACCACGATGCCCTTGCCGAAGGTGCGGGTCTGGGCCGCGCCCAGCAGGGCCAGATTATTGCCCTCGCTGCCGCAGGAGGTAAAGTACAGCTCCTTCGACCTGCAGCCCAGGGTGCGGGCCACAGCGGCACGGGCGGCGTTCAGGGCCTCTTCGCTCCGTGCGCCGGGGGCATAGAGGCTGGAGGGGTTGGCCCAGTGCTCCCGCATGGCCTTGTCTATCACGTCTGCCACCTCGGGAGCAACGATGGTGGTGGCGGCGTTATCCAGATAATGCAGTTCCGGATCATGCAGCATAATTTCATTCCTGCCTTTTGTGCATAAAATATCAGAATAAGTATACCACAAAGTTCCGCATAACGCAAAATATTTGCACAGCAAAAAAGGGGCCGCTCCATGCAGGAGCAGTCCCTTTCAGCAGCTTGCGGTTCGCGTTTGGGTTCAGCCGTTCTCGTTTGCCTTCTGCAGCCAGATGCTGCCGATGTCCAGCGCATTGTACAGGCCGTTCTTGGTGGTCTGACGTGCCACGCGAGCCTCACGGGGCTTGGACTCATCGGTAGAGAGCAGCTGCAGATGGACCTTGTCTGCCACATCCACACCGCCCACGGTCTTGGTGGACTGGATCTGCAGATAAAGCACATACGGGTCGGTCATGCAGCCGTAATACAGCTCATTGTCCTTGCGGACGAGGGGCTTGCCTTTATAAGTCAGTTTCGGAGTAAATGGCATCGTGAAAGCCTCCCTATCATACTTGATTCACTTTAGTATATCATATTTATAACAGAAAACGCAAGGGCAGGCCCCCGGAATATGGGAATTTTTCCTCACGGGTTGCACGGGCCGGGGCTGTGCTGTATAATAGGGGCAAAAGTACCCATTCCGCCACAGGAGGACATTATGGCAGATTATCAGGAATATCGCCGCCGCATCCTTCACCGGCGCTGGCGCAGGATGTTCATCACCGCTGCGCTGCTCATCCTATTGGTGCTTCTGGCCGCTGTGGGCGTCCTCTGGAAGCGCCTTCACCGCGAGCCAGCCCCCAATACGGCCCAAGGCCCCACCATTCTGCAGCAGGAGCTGACCGGCAGCGAGTGGAACACCATCAGCTACACCCCGGCCCGACGCCTCAGTGTCCAGACCCTCGACAACGGGATGACCGCGATGGACTTCCGCCTCGCGGCCCAGCCTGCCAGCCCTGCCGTGGAGCGGAGCAGCTTTTCGGACGTGAGTTTTTTAGGCGACAGTCTGACGCAGGGGATGCAGCTGTACGACACCGGCCTGCCCAACGCGCACTTCTGCGCTTATAAGGGCGTCGGCCCCAATGCCGTCGTCAACAACACCACCTGCCGCCGGGCCGACGGCGAAAAGGAAGTCCCGATGGAGGCGCTGGCCTCCCAGCAGCCCCGGGCGCTCTACATCCTGCTGGGTACCAATGTGCTGACCTCTGACAGTGATTATACCAGCTTCCTCACCTATTACCGGCTGATGCTGGACATGATCTCGCAGGCACTGCCCAACACGAAAATTTACGTCCAGTCCATCACCCCGGTCCGGCCTGAAGTGAGCAAAAAGTCCCCCGGCCTCTACAAGGAGCGGCTCTGTGAGATAAACGATGCTCTTTCGGCCATCGCGCTGGAAAAGGGCTGCACCTTCCTGAACCTCTGGGAGGCGCTGGCCGATGAGAACGGCGACCTCATCGAGGAATACGCCCAGCCGGACGGCTACCATCTGCTGCCCGCCGGGTATGACGCATGGGTGGATTATCTCTGCACCCACACCTGATAGCGATAGAAAGGCCCTCTCAGCGCCTGAAATGAACCCCAAAAGTTAGACAAAAAACGAATTAAGCGGCCCCAACGGTCTGAATTCTGTATTGCACAGGACTC
>ENA-UERG01000738-UERG01000738.1-human-gut-metagenome-genome-assembly--contig:-NODE-738-length-30615-cov-11.989980_pt1 | contig 30615 bp, 23 predicted proteins | sample MGYA00242954_ERZ507954 | MGnify/ENA primary metagenome ERZ507954 (study PRJEB26167, sample SAMN06115478) | human gut metagenome | host: Homo sapiens | place: China:Sichuan | collected 2015-01-21... | reverse complement strand
AATAAATATAGGATTATATTGTCGAAATCCGGAAAGGTCGTTGCAATGCAAAAGGAAGTTTACGAGAAGCCTACTTTGCAGGTAGTTGAGTTTTCAACTCAAGATGTGATTACCACCAGCGGAGGATTTGATCCTTCCGTGGATCCATGGGAGCCGGGCGGTGATATTGATATCGAACTGTGATTTTCTACCTGCAGAGCATGCCGGGCCGTATCACCGGACCGGCATGCTCTGTTGCGGATTCCTGGCGGAAATTGAGAAATGACCAGGTTTGCATGTAAATTAGCGGACCTCGTTTTCATCCTTTCCGCACGTTATCCGACGGCGGAGCGGTATTGCAGGGAGTATATTGTCCCGTCAGCAAAAGGAATTGCGATTTCATATTCCGATGAGGACATGAGACGGGAGCGGGAAAAGACCGGCATGCCGCCGCCGCTTTGCGAGCTTTCGCTGTTATACCGGGAAATCTGCCGGAAGCTGCTGTTTCATGACGGGATGGTATTCCACGCTTCGGTGGTTGCGGTGGCAAATCGGGCTTACGGCTTTACAGCGCCTTCCGGTACCGGTAAATCGACACATGCGGCGCAGTGGAGGCTGAAATTCGATTCCGCCGCCGTGATGGTCAATGATGACAAACCGCTGTTGCGGTTTGTCGGCGGCGAATTCCGGGCCTATGGGACTCCGTGGTGCGGCAAAGAGGGGTTGCAGACGCCTGTTTCCGCGCCGCTTCGGGGAATCGCTGTTCTGGAACGTGCCGCAGCCAACCGGATTGAACGGGTTTTCGCATCAGCGGCGCTGCCGGCCATCCTGAATCAGACCCTTCGGCCGGAGGGAGCGGAAGAAATGGATCGACTGCTGACCCTGTGCGATCGGCTGGTGCGTACGGTTCCGCTGTACCGGTTGAGTTGTCTCCCGAATCGGGCTGCGGCTGACCTGGCTTATGAAACGATGAGATTCGGCGGATGAAAATAAAAGACGGATACATATTGCGGGAGATTGCGGAAATTCCTGTCGCGGTTCCGGTCAATGACGCTGCCCGCTCGTTCAATGGGATGATCCGATTGAATTCGACCGGAGCTTTCCTGTGGCGGCTGCTGGAGCGGAAAATGGAGAAGGAACAGTTGGCGGAGGCTTGCGTCTGCCGATATCGAATTGACCGCTCCGAGGCGGAGAAACATGTCACCGAATTTCTTGATCTGTTGCGGAAAAACGGTCTGCTTGATGAATGAGGCGTTTTCCGCTGACGAAGCCGTCACCCGTTTCGGCCTTTATATCGGAACGACTTGCGGCGACAGCATGGAACCGATGATCCGCCAGGGCAGGGATCGGGTCTGTATCGGGCGCTGCTCCGGGCGTCTGCGGCTGTATGATGTGCCGCTTTACCGCCGTCCTTCCGGACAACTGGTGCTGCATCGTATTGTAAAGGTATTGCCGGAGGAATATGTGACCTGCGGCGACAACCGCCGCAAATGGGAGCGCGGCGTGACCGATGCAATGATCATCGGCATTTTGACCGGTTTTTACCGGGAAGGCATATTTATTGATTGCCGCCGAAGCTGGAAATATCGCTGCTACGTCTTTTTCTGGTGGCGTTTTTACTGGCTGCGCCTGCCGTTTCTGCTGGGACGTGATTGGTTGCACCGCCGGAAACGATATCGGGAAAGCGGTCGTTCGGATTTCAAGCCCGGCTTATTCTTCTGAATCCAATGGTTTGTCGCTCTCTGCGGTCTGTTCTGTACGGGAGGCCGCTTCTTCGGCCTGCCTGAAAATGCCGTTTGATCCCGGATTGACGGATCTCTTCTGCAAATACGATCGGATGTTCCCCGCATTGATATCGATGAATGAGTGCATTCAGAGAAAAATAATCAAATCAAGAAGGCGCTTGTTTTTGCGTTGATGCGCTGAAATTACACTGGCCGGAAGCTATCGCGGAGTTCCTGCAAACGGCGCTCTTTTGCGTGACGGCTCCGGGTGACGCTTCCGCCGGGCTCGGTATGCTTTTAAACTGCACATGCCCTTCGGAAAGCGGTACCGGCGGCTGTCTGTCGATGCGTTTTCCGGTCCGGCGGCGATCCGCCTGACCGGAATGCTCTTTCATTGAAAGACCACTTCATCGGAGAGAGTCTGCGCAAGGTCGTCCTCAAGGAGGAGTCCGAAGGAGAATCCCTGGCTGCCCGAGTGAATTTTGGCGACGATTTCATTATCCCCCGGTTTGAGTTCCGTCCGGACGCAGACCGGATGAGACGCTCCGCCGTGGGGACCGTCCAGGGTCACAGCCAGTTTGCCGTTGATCCAGAGTTTGACGAAGTAATCGGCCTTGACTCCGAGAAGGATTTTACCGCCTTTGCTCTTCAGCGTGGTCCTGGCGTAACAGACGCCGCGGTCGTGCCTGCCGGTCAATTTGCCGAAATCGATGGTTTCGCCTTCGGTCGGAGGAACCGCTTTCCACTCGGTCTCTTCCGTTGTTTCGGGGGCGAACCGCGTCTGAAAATCCGGGCTCGGCCACGCGAGGGTCTCGCCGCCGAAAGGCCCGGCCCACTGCCAGCCGGACGCAGGAACCGGAGTCCACTTGAAATTAGCCAGCAGTTCGTCGTTCACCGGTCCCTGCGGTGCCAGGCCGGCTGCTGCTGCGGTGTCGCCCGCCACCAGCAGGTAACCGAGCTTCACCGGCTGGTCGGAGAGGGGCCGGATGAGCAGTTTATGCAGCCGGGGCTCCAGCTCTTTGCCGAAAAGCTGGTAGCCGTAACCGTTGCGGATATCGCAGTTGACGTGGGCGAAAGTGCGGCCGTCCACGCTGGCCCGGAAGCTTCCGGCGGTCCGGTCGAGAATGTAGAAAAGCCCCAGCTCCGTTCCATGCGCATGGAGTTCGAGCGGAGCCGGCGGCCGGGAGCTGGCGAGCGTGCCGAGGAACACCCTGTCATACCAGGTGGAGAGCGTCGATTCCTCTTTCCAGCCCGGCGCGGAGAGCCCGGACAGCGGAATCATTTTTCCGTCGAGGATCAACGGTTTGGCGCTCAACGGTTTCGGCAGGGTAGCGGGAGTCGGGGCGGGGGCCGGGACGCCGTCCTGCGGCAGATACGGCGTGAGCGCTTCGGCGATCCAATCCCAGTAGAGGCGGTAGCCGGCCGCGTTGGGGTGGACGTCATCGCTCATCAGTTTTTCCCAGGGAGTTCCGGTGGTTTTCAGGTATTCATCCAGCCGGACCTGCAGATCGATGTTGACCAGATTGTAGTGGGCAGCCACCTTTCCATGGCGGTGGCGGATCGACCCCGTGCGCGCCGCGGTTTCGATGAAGACGATGGCGGGCGGCCGCGGCAGCCGTTTGAGCCTGACGACCATGCTCTCCAGATAACGGACGGCATCTTCGTCGGAGAGACCGCCGTCGTTAACGGCGTATTCGATCAGCACGAGATCGGGCTGCAGGGCGATAACGTCGCGCCCGATCCGGAAAATGCCCAGATGGCTGCCGGTTCCGCTGATTCCCGCGTTGAAGATACTGACCCGGGATTTCGGGAACGTTTCCTTCAGCCAGGGGTCGACCCAGGCCCTGCCGCCCTGGGTGATCGAGCCTCCGAGCGCGACCGCCGTGACGGGCTCTCCCGCGGCCGCCCTGGCGAAAAAGGCGCGCAGGTCGTCGCCGGTGTTTCCGGCAGCGGTCTGGAAAAAGGCGAAAACGGCAAGAAGGAACAGTAGAAAAAGACGCATATGATTGATTCCTTTACGGTGATTCTCCAACATTGTGAAACGGTTTCCTCTGAACGGTCAGATCAGCCCGGCAATGCTCCCGAAACGAGTTCGGCGTTTCTTCCGGAAATGGACAAGGTGCGGCCGGTTTCTTCCGGCGCTCATCGCCCGCTGCAACTGACTCCGCATCTTCGCCATCTCCGTTTGCTTCATCGATGAGGTAAATATACTGCAGATGGAGTAAAATGCAAATCAGGAACCTGCCGCGGCAGGTTCATCATTCAAACCATATCCGGGGGCGTCGATAATCTCTCCGCAACTGCCGCTCCGCGGCGGGATATGCTGTTCCGGCGGAGCATCATGCCGCCTTTCGCGCCGCCCCCGGCCATGCCGGGCAGAACGGTGAAAAGATGTGCGCCGCCCGAAAACCGTTCCGTCCGCGAGGAAGCGGCAGCCGGTGCGGCGAAACTCGCGGCGCGGTCATTGCGTCGGAAATGAAAATATGCTATGCCAGGCTGTTTCCCCGATAGGCCTGAGGCGAAATTCCGTAAAAACGACGGAATTCAGCGGAAAAGGACTTCGGATTTTCATAGCCGACCATTCCCGCCGCCTCCTTGATCAGCAATCCCCGATTGAGCAATTCTGCGCCCCGCTTCAACCGGAACTGCTTCCAATAGCGGTAAGGAGTCGTGCCGAATGTTTCCCGGAAACGCCGATTCAGGACCGGCAGGCAAAGGCTGTATTTACGGGCGATTTCTCCCATATTTACTTTTTCATGGAGCCGGGATTCCAGTTCATCCCTGATCTGCGCGATCGACGACTGGGACGACCGGTCTGCTCCGGCTTGAGACAGCAATTGAATGACCTCCAAAGCACAACCGGCCAGCCGATGAGTAATCGGCTCCCGGAGACTTCGCAGTTTTCCGGCACGCTTGAGCAGGTCGAAAAAAGGGCGCCTGTCCGGAATCCTGCACCACAGCATCTGTTCGAGACGGTAAAGCTGCAGAATGCCGTCGAGGCCGCTGCCGTTGAGAATGATTTCGAATGCCGCGCATTTTTTGCCCGGCAGGTAGAGGAAGTCATTCCTGCAATGCGGTTTCAACAGCACGCAGTCGCCCGCCTCCGCCAGAAGCACATCCTCTTCGCAATGGAAGTACATCTCTCCCCGGCAGATAAACATCACGGAAAGCAGGTTGTTCTGCCTGGTCCTCCGCTGATAATATTTCCGGTGCATTTCCGCATACTGGATATGTTCGAGATAGAGAAGTTTCGGTTTATCCTCAAGATCTTCAAAATTATGAATGACGATTTTCTCAGGATAGCCGTTGCCGTATCCGGTGAAAGAATCCGTACTTTTCCAGCATCTGCCGGTTTCTGCATCGAACAGGGTTGAATCGCACAGAAATTTCATGATTGCGTACCTTTTTTTTCTTTTTTCTTCCCTGATAAGTTAATCGCCTATTCCGGCTTTTCAACTTCCCGGTATAATATTTACCAGAGAAACACGTACGTTTCCAATAACCATCGGAGGAAAAGAAATGAAAAAAGCATACCAGATGCCTCACTTTCCCGGCCGTCGCCTGCTACTCGTCGCCGCTGCTTTTGCCGGATGCCGGGAATGGCTTGCCCGTACCTGTCCGGATCGTTACAGGCCGGCAAAGCATTTCACATTGAAGGGTATCGAGATGAGAAAGAGTGGATTTACGTTAATTGAGCTGTTAGTCGTTATCGCCATCATCGTCATTCTTGCGTCGATATTGTTGCCGGCGTTGAACAAAGCCCGGGATAGAGCAAAATCAATTTCCTGCCTCAACAACTTGAAACAGCTGGGGAACGGGGCGCTGATGTATGTATCTGATTATGGCACATTGTGCAGAAGTACCGACTCCAACCCGGTCCGTATTCCGATGTGGGATCCTACTTCAGCGCCAGTAGACCGCGATAATGCCCCTTGGATGGTAATGTTGGCTCCTTATGTTGGCGGGCAGTGGTTTTATATCCAATATGAATTGGCAAAAGTTTTTCACTGTCCCTCCACGGTTCCCGATTCTCAGGACATCTCTCCTACGAACGGGAAATGCTACGGAGCCAGTTCTCTCTGTTTTAATGAAAAATATGGTTCTGCTGTGATCAATCGGAATTTTAGTTCGCTTTCTTCCCGTGTAATGCTTATGGATATCAATAGGCCTTACTATTCTGGAACTGCCAGCGGTTGCCGTTTCTGCCTTGACCTTAACAGCCGCCAGGCATTCCGGCATAACGGCCGGCTCAACGCCGTGTTTTCCGACGGCCATGCGGGAACCGCTACTTACGACGAAGTTCCCAAGCAGCTTAGCCATGATGACAGCAAATCATTCTGGGGCGACAAAGACAAAGACAACACCAATTGCTGGGTGGCGCATTGATCTTGCATCATATTGCCAGAATTGTTCCGGTCAGGGAAATCGGGGGAGCGATCAGTGAGGCTCGTTGATGACGAGGACGTAACTGTGTTGAACTGGACTAAATTAGAGAATTAAGATAAATGGGTGATAATGTCCCGAATTTTGTGACGGGAAGAGTGGTTTGACAAAGGTGCATCTGCCCTTTATTTGAGTTTGCTCAAAATCCAACATAAAGGAAACGTAGATGCAAGGTAAAATTAGCATGGACTTATTAAACGGTTTGCTAACGCCGGAGCTTGGGAGGACTACTGGCAAAAACGTATGGAAATTATCGGCAACGTCGTTATCGGCATCGGAAATTACAGATGTGTTTCACAAAATTTGGGACAATAATATAAAATGAAAATCAGTTGGGGAATTGTATTTTTTTTCTGCCTGCTTTGTGGGCTTCATGCGGCGGAAAGCGCGGCATTGAAGACCCGAATCATTGATCTGCGCGGAATTATGAACACCAGTTACCGGGACGATCTCCCGGGGGACTTTCAGAATTGGACTGATCAGGGCCCCGGTAATGATTTACGAAATCTGAAGCCGGGACTGCTTCGACTGCCGGAGGTGACGTTTCAAGTTGTCGATCCTCGCACGAACCGGAACCGGTCAGTCATCATGCCGAGCAGCTATTTTTGTCATTTCTATCCGGAAGTGGAATTTACTTTGCCACTGAGGAAAAATCTGGTCATGCGGACGCTTTTCCTCCTGCATTGCGGTGCTTGGGTTCCCGGCAGGAACGCGGTGGTTGGCAATCTTTACGTTGATTACGCCGACGGTTCGACGGATCATTTTCCGATTCGGGCGGAAGTTGAACTGGCGGACTGGCACTCGCCAAAGAACTGGGCGAACGCACGCCTTGCGTGGAGCGGGAAAACCGCTGACTTTACGGACTGCGGCTTGTTTTATTCCGCACTGCCGATTCAGAACAAGCCGGTCAAGGCATTGCGCTTCGCTAAAGGCTCGGCTGGTACTTGGGCCGTATTTGCGGCTTCCTATACCGAACAGGAGTATTGTTTTCCGGAAATAAAACCCTTTATCGCCATAGAGAATGACGAATGGAAGGACTTTGAAACTTCACGCGAAGTCGTGGAAGGCTCCATTCTTGATTTTTCGTTTCTCAATCACAAACCCGCCGGGAAATACGGTTTTCTGAAGAATGTCAATGGGGAATTGGTGCCGGAGCAAAGTGAAGAACCCATCCGGTTCTACGGTACGAACATCTGCTTGCATGCGTTGTTCATGAGCCATGAGCAGGCGGATCTTCTGGCGAAGCGTCTTGCTGCCCTCGGTTACAATTCCGTGCGTATCCACCATTATGACGGTCTGATTGTCGACGCGGATCAGGATGGGAACTTCAAAATCAACGAAGAGAAACTGGATCAACTGAACTACCTGATCGCCGCCCTCAAGAAACAGGGGATCTATCTGATTACCGATCTTTATAACAGCCGGAAACCGGTTAAGGCGAAATTCCAGAAGAGCTGTCCGGAAATAGAGGGGGATAGAGATTACAAATGTGCCGCGATTTTTTACCCGGAAGTTCGGGAGGATCTGAAAGAGTTCGCTCGGCTGGTCTGGGGACGCGTGAATCCTTATACCGGGCTCACTTGGGCACAGGATCCGGCGTTTCTGGCATTCGGCGTGATCAATGAAGATACCTTGATCCTCAACATTGAACAGATCGGTCTCTGTGGCGATTCCCTGAAAAAGCGGTTCTACCGGGATTTCGAAGCCTACTGTAATGAGAAAAAAATCATGGTTACGCCGAAAAACCGGCTTGCGGAGTATTACAAGTATCTCGGCATAGTGTATCGGGAATTTTTCGCCGATATGGAGAATTTTATGCGTGGGGAACTTGGCATCCGCGTGCCGATTGGCGATCAGAACAATGGTGGCCCGTCAAATATATTCCCGGAACAGGTATTCCAATATGGCTTTTTCGACAATCACCCGTATTGGGATCACCCTCAGTTCCCGCAATGGGTCATCAAAAACAAGAGCATGATTGCCTGTGGATACCCGAACTTACGCGTATTGGCATCTTATTTGAACGTGCCGCTTTTCTGGACGGAATCGAACTTTGTTTACCCTAATTCCTTTCGTTCAGAGGAGGGGATGATCTATGGCGCTTATGCCTCCTACAAAGGGCTGAATGGCATCTGGCATTTTGATTATTCGCACAGTCGGGAGCGGATGTTCAATAATACGGAAATCGATTGTTTTGATTCGGTCAATGATCCGGTCAAATGGCTGTCCGAGCGTATGCTGGTGTTGCTGTTCCGCCGTCAGGACGCCACCCCCGGTTTCAAGCGCATTGCCGTTGCCGTGAAGCCAGGGACGCTCTACAACAACGTGCCCTCTGACGTGCGCGAACTGGCTCTGGTAGCGCGTGCCGAACTGGTGATTCATGAAGGGAACGGTCGGTTTTCGCCGGAACTCAACCCGGATACGGTCGCGATTTATTCCCTCGATGAAAAACTTCAGCAGCGACATACGTCCGTACCGATCATCAACGGTGATCATTCGGAAAGCGCAGTCGAAAAATTGCAGAAGCTGCTCGGCATCCAATTTGCCGACGGCGATACCCTGACGACGCTGAATGGAGAAATTACCACTGATTTCAAGACAAACTCCGCTCGGGTCGTTACGCCGCGCCACGAGGCGTTTGTCCTGCCGGCCGGAGAGGAGGAGAAAGGCTCGTTCCTGACCGTCCGCAACGGGAATGTTTTCGTGACGGCCGGAGCCGCCGCCATGGATGGAAAGCCGCTGGCGGATTCTCAGAAGGTTCTGCTGATGCATATCTCCGATGTTCTGGCGCGCGGCATGACGTTTGATAGCGCAGATCGGACGCAGGTTACCAATTATGTGGGGGGTAAACCACTGGGGCGCCACGCCCAGTCAACGTTCCTCCTTCCGGAACGGGCGAAAAAACTCTACGCGATTGATCTGGACGGAACCCGTATTGCGGAAATTCCGCTGATCGAACAGGGGGATTCCCGCAGCTTCATTGCCGATACCACGCGTTATCCGGGACATCTGGTTTTCGCGTATGAACTGCTTTGTGAATAACGTTCCGTTTGGTATATGATGGGGTGTTTGTCCTAAATTTTGTGAAAGAATGGATAGTATGCCAATGAGCATTGATTTGCCCTGACTCATAATAGTACACGGAATTCTATTTTTCAAGTTCACAAGGATTTCCCCTCGCTTCTTCCTCAAAGAATCCTGGGGAATCTTCTGCTGACTATTGCCGGAAATCCAGAGGTCAATTTTAAATGAATAGAAAGTTCATGGCTTGAAACAATCTTTGTCTTCACAAAATTCGGGACATTATCAAATAATTTCACACTTATCGAATTGCTGGTTGTGATAAGTATTATTGCGATCCTGGCGGCCATGCTGCTTCCCGCCTTGAATCAGGCGCGCGGCAGGGCCCGGACGACCAAATGTACCAATAACCTCAAGTCGGTCGGGATGGCGAACATGGCTTACAGTGACGACAACAGGGGCTTTGATGTACCGTTTAACATGCCGTCTTGGAGTTCGTATTCCGTATGTGCCGGGTTTTATCCGTATTTCGGAATTTCCCCGGTCCGTGAAAGCGGAACTCCCTGGAAGCTGGCCTGGGGGAAGCGTGAAATAGTACCGTTCAACCGCCTCTGTCCGGAGAAGATCGGGATTGCGGCAGGCGGCGACGGCCTTTACGATATGAACACTTACGCCAAAAACGGGACGGGATTGCCGGGCGAGAGTACCCGGGACTGGCTTGTCCACTTTTATCCCAAAGTGGTGAATCCTTCGCAAAAATTGCATCACACGGAAACACTGAACCTGTCGACCAATCCGCCCGGAGCGCCGTGGAATCTGGCTTGGTGGAGCTGGAAAAGGAAAACGGAAACTTCCTATTTCACTGGAGAGGGAGTGCATTTCATTCACTCCAAAAGAGCGAATGCACTGTTCTTTGACTGCCATGTTTCCCTGGTAAACAGCACGGAGCTTTTCCGGGAAGAAGTGTGGGAAGTATATAAACGGTAAAGATTTCATAATCAACTGAAATTAAGGATTGATCAGCAGGATGAAAAAATTCTGGATACTGCTTCTGGCAATCACGGCGGCTGCCGCCGCGACGGCGGCGGAACTGCCTTCCGTTGTTCAGGTGAAGAGCAACGGTTTTCTCAAACTCGGTCCCGCCGAGTTGAGTGTCCGATGTTTCAATGACAAGTGGGCGACTGCAAAATGGGAGATGGACGCCGCCCGTATCGGACGGCAGGGCGGAAGCGCGTCCGGCACGATGTGGTTCGGGGGAGATTCGATTCGAATTACGGAAACGATCACTCCGCTGGAGCCGTCCGGTTTCCTGTTTACCGTGAATGCCGTATTCCCGCATCCGATGGCAATCAACGTTTTCTGCGCTTCGCTCGACCTCCCGACCGGCAACGGTCCTTTCGACGTGACGGTTGATGGCCGGAAGCTTGATTTGCCGGAAAAATTCACCGACCGGTATATCGCCGGAGCCAAAGAGGCGAAAGAACTGACCGTTGTACTCACCGGAGGAACTACACTGCGTTTCAAGGGAAATTTCACCCTTGAAGTGCAGGACAACCGCAAATTCGGCGGCGACCGGCTGTCATTGCGGCTCTGCGGCACCCCCGGTTCCGGCAAACTCTCCGAAAGCCGGATCGACCTTGCCGTCACGGTTGAAACCGTCCGGTCCATGCCGGTCGATATTTCGCAGGCTGTGAATTTCGGTTTTGCCGATGACGTTGCCGACGACGGCCGGGGCGGCTGGAGTGACCAGGGGGAAAACAACGACCTGCGTTCCTTCACGCAGCGCAAAGTGCATCTGGAAAACATCACATTCGATATCATCGATCCCGCCCGAAACGGAGGAAAGGCCGCCATTGTGATGGGACGCACCGTTGCGAAGCGCCGGGCTGCCGTCGAACTCCCGCCAGACACCGAGGCCCGTGCCGTCACCCTGCTGCATGCTTCCGCCTGGACGCCTTCCGGCGGTAAGCCGCTCGGATATCTGAATGTGACTTTCGCAGATGGTTCACTCCAGAAGATTCCGGTTTCCCTTGCGGACGACAGCGGCAACTGGTGGAATCCGTTTCCCCGCAAAAACGCCGCAGTTGCCTGGAAGCACGAGAATCCGGCGGCGCCCATCGGACTTTACGCCGCTCCTTTTGCATTGAAGCGCAGCGATCCGCGCCGGCTTGAATTTCAGCTCAATCCGGAACACGTTAACGCCATGTGGATGATTGCCGGCATCACGCTTGCCGACCGGCCGTTCCGGTTTTCCCGCGCGGACAACGACGTCCTGCTTGCCTCCGGAAAGGAGTGGCTGCCGCTTGAATTCACCAAGGAAATCGTGGCGGGCAGCCCGCTCGACTTCTCGCGCTATACGGAGGCTCCCGCCGGCAGATACGGCTCGATCATCGCCCGTCCCGACGGAACGCTCGGTTTTGAAAAGGCTCCGGGAAAACGGATTCGCCTTTACGGGGCCAACATTTGTTTTTCCGCCTGTTATCTGGAAAAGGCGGAAGCGGACAAGCTTGCCGCGGATTTCCGCAAACTCGGTTATAACAGTCTGCGCATTCACCATTACGACGACCTCCTCGTTGACCCGGAAGCCCCGGACAGTGTGACCTTCGACGCCGCCCGGCTCGACAAGCTCGATTATCTCATTTTCACGATGGCGAAACAGGGAATCTATACTACCATTGACCTCTACTCCGCTCGCGCGTTCAAACCCGGTGACGATATTCCGGAACTCCGGCTCTGTGAAAGAGCCGGCCTGAAAGCGTTGCTGCCGATCAGCCGGGCTGCTATGAATAACTGGAAGGCATTCAGCCGCAATCTCCTGGAACACCGCAATCCCTATACCGGTTTCCGCTGGAAAGAGGATCCGGCGATCTGGATGTTGAACCTGGTCAATGAAGAGCCGCTGAGCCTCAATTGGTCGGCGGCCGCCCCGCTCTACCGGGAGAAGTATGCTCAATGGGCAAAGAACAATGGGTTTCCCGCCCGGAAAGACGACCGCCGTTTCCGGCAGTTCCTGAATGAGCTTCAGAATAAGGCGCTGGAAGAACAATTGCGTTTCCTGCGCGATGAGATCAAAACGAAAATACTCCTGACCAGCCTCAACAACGGAGCGGAGCAGGCTGATCTGGTGCGGCTTCGGCATCAATTCGACGTGGTGGATTCCCACGGTTACCATGACCATCCGACCTTCCCCGAAGCGGCGTGGCGGCTGCCGAATGCTTATTCGCAGACTTCCGCCATCGCCAGAAAAGCGCAGGTGCCGCGTGAAATGATGGCAGCCCGCATTTTCGGCAAGCCCTTTGTTATAACTGAGTTCAATTTTGTGAAGCCGAATCTCTACCGTGCGGAAGGCGGACCGCTGATCGGTGCTTATTCTGCGCTGCAGGATTGGGATGGTCTCTACCGATTCGCGTGGAGCCACAGCCGGAATTCGGTTGTCGGAATCAATCCGCCGACGATGTTCGACGCCGCGAACGATCCATTGGTACAACTTTCCGACCGTATCGCAGTCCTGATGTTCCGCCGCGGCGACGTCGAAGCGGCAAAGGAGAAATACGCCATCGCTGTTCCCGACGACCTTTTCGATGCCGGCAGGATGCTCAGTTTTTCGGAAACTCCGGCGCTTCTTCAACTCGGGCTGATCGCCCGAATCGGTTCGTCTGCCGGTGATGCCCCGCTTCCCGGCGGAGTGTTCCGGCTGCCTTTTTCCGCAACGTTCAATCCCCGCTCGACCCATAACGGACGTATCTGCGGACTTTGGGAAAAGACGGTGAAAAACGGCATTGCCCGCAGCTCAACCGGTCAGATCACTCTGAATTCCGGGGCGAAAACATTTGCAGTGACAACTCCGCGTTCCGAATCTCTGACGTTACCCGGCGGCGAACTTGCCGGGAACCGAATGCGGGTTTACGACGCTTCGACTTTCCAGACGGTTGCCGCTTTATCGCTCGACGACTTGCCGCTGGCTGAAAGCAGAAGCATCCTGCTGCTGCAGCTGACCAACCTCGATAATACCGCCGCTCATTTCGGCAATACCGAGTTCACTCTGCATCGCGCCCACGGACACTTGCCCATGCTGCTTCGCCGCGGCGCCGCGACCGTTGCAATCAAGTCGAATGTTCCCTTTCGGGTAACGGCACTCAAAACCGACGGTTCCGAACTCGGTGAAATCAAAGGAACGTTTCAGAACGGCAGCTTTGTGTTTCGAGCGGATACCGCCGGCTTTCCCGGCGGCGTGATGGCATACCACCTGACCCGCTGAGACGGCCCGGCGGGAACGGCGGTTTATTTCTCCGGCGGCGGCGTGCATGCCGGAGCGGGGTCGAGATTTCCGGCGGGGAGGCGTATCTGCGGAACGGGTCCGTTTGCATTTTCCGCGCGGCGGTGTATGGTATGGATACCGGCCGCCGCCGGAAACACCGGTCCGGCGGCTTGCAACAGAGGAGGAGAGAAGATGGAGAGTTGTTCAAATGCCAATGGTTCGAAGTTCGGAAAGGCGGAGGTTTTTTCTCCGGCCGGGCTGGTTGCGTATGCGGAAGGCGCGGTCGTCAGCCGCACCGTCGTCGAGAGCGGCGGCGGCACGGTGACTTTGTTCGCGTTTGCCGAAGGGCAGGGGCTCAGTGAGCACACCGCTCCCTTTGACGCGCTGGTGAACGTGCTCGACGGCGAGGTGAAGATCGCCATTGCCGGGAAGCCGCATCTGCTGAAGAGCGGGGAGAGCATCATCATGCCCGCGAACATTCCGCACGCGCTCTCGGCCGTTACCGCCTTCAAAATGATGCTGGTCATGATCAAGGCGTAACGCCGTCGAGTTCTGAATGAACTTAACGGATTGCGGCGGAGCGTCCGACCCCGCCGCAATCCCTGCGCCCGGACACCGGAGAACTTTGCCGCAGTTTCAAAAATACCTCTGATCCGCACTTGAAAGAGTGCGGGTTCCGGGTTACTTTTAGAAGCATGGTCCGGCGAATGAATCCAGGGAAGTTCCCTCGGGGCCGGAAGAGGGCGGAAGTATGTACGAAGAAGGCGCGTCCGGCGACGCGGTCACATCCAGAGTCTATCGGGACGAGCCGATTCCGAGAACGGCGGCCCTGCTCGCCGGCGCCACCCCGCCGGAATACCGGGAGATGCGGAAGCTCGCCCGGAGCTACAGCATTTACGAAAATTCCGAGGCGATCATCTTCTATAAGCAGGGCAAGTTCATGGAGGAGTTCGAGGACGACTTCGACTTCGGCGGGGAGTTCGTCCGCTATTTCCCGACCTATCAGGCCATGAACGACCGGCAGCTCCGCGGCTATTTCTCCTGGCGAACCCGGGTCCGGCGCGGCATCGTCGAAAAAACTTCGCTCTCGTTCGCTTTCGTCTACCTCTATGAGCTGCTGAACCAGATCGGAACCGGCACTCCCGAGGAGGGCTTCCGCAGGCTGAAAAGTTTTCACGAAGCTTACGGGCAGATCGATTCGGCCATCAACCGCTACGCCAGGCTGTGGCTCCGGGATTACGTCGTTTACTACAACCTCGACAGATCCCTGCTGGACGGCTGCCCGGATGCGGAGGCCGACCGGGCGATCCTGACGCTGATGAATTACGGCTCGCACAGTACGGACGAGGTGTTTGCGGCCCTGGTCTCCCTCTCGCCTTACCGCCTTGAAAACTCCGGATTTTTCAAGCAGTATCCGGACGATGTGAAAACCGTGGTCGCCGGCGTGTTCGCATCCCTGTCGGAGTATTACGGCAAAAACCGGCGGAACAGCCTCTGCGAAAAATTTTTCGGCAAACTTCAGACCGGCACGAGCTACAATATGTTCCGTTCCGCCGTCTTTTTCGACCGCATCCGGCGGCGGGAGTATGTCTACGAGATCAACGATATTTACCGATACCGCTGCAGCGGCGGCGGCTGGAGTTGCGACCGGTTTCTGCGCTACAAGGACAAACTCCGGCAGATCGGGGCGCTGCTGAAGAGCATCGACGCCCTCATGCGCCTTCAGTACGGTTTCAAATCCGCATTGAAGGAGGAAAAGACCACCCGGCTGTTCCAAAGCATCATCAATGCCGAAATCGGGAAGCTTCTTGAGGCGAAGCGGAAAAGCGCCCGGTCCGAAATCACGCTGGACCTCTCCCGGCTTCCCCGCATCCGCGAGGCGGCGCTCGCGACGCAGAACCGGCTGATTGTGGAAGAACCGGAAGAGGCCGCCGGTCCGGCAGTTGCGCCGCCCTCCGCTCCGCCGCCGGAAACGGGTCCGGCGGCTGCTGAAGAGGCCGCGCTTCTTCCCGACGCCGAATACGGCTTTCTCGGCTGTCTGCTGGACGGCGGGGACTGGGGGACTTTCGCCCGGGAGAGGAGTCTCCTGCCGTCGATACTGGTCGACTCCATCAACGAAAAGCTGTTCGACCGCTTCGGAGACACAGTGATCGGCTATGATGCGGAAAAGCCGGAAGTGATCGAGGATTATAGAGAGGAATTGAGAGGAATGATCCGGAAATGAAAATACCCAGACGCATATCGACCGTCATCATCAACTCCCTGAAAGGCGGCGTGGTGCCGCGGATCGGGCTGCCGTACATCACGGTCGGCCGGGAGACGGAGATCGACGCCCTGCTGCACGACGTCGACCTGATCGCGGAGGGCGGCGCCTCCTTCCGCTTTATCGCAGGCAGGTACGGCAGCGGCAAAAGCTTTCTCCTGCAGACCATTCGCAATTATGCCATGGACAGGAACTTCGTCGTGGCGGACGCGGACCTCTCCCCGGAGCGGCGGCTGCAGGGCACCCGGGGGCAGGGGCTCGCCACCTACAAGGAACTGATTCAGAATATGTCCACCCGGACCCGTCCGGAGGGCGGCGCGCTCACGCTCATCCTCGACCGGTGGATCAGCAGCGTTCAGAGCGAAACGGCGCTCGAGAGCGGGCTCGCGCCCGGCGACGACGGCTTCGGCCGGCTGGTGGAGAAGAAGATATACGCGGTGATCCACTCCCTGAACGAGATGGTTCACGGCTTCGATTTCGCCCGGCTGCTGACCATCTACTACCGCGCCGCCCTCGACGGAGACGACGGGGAAAAGGCGAAGGTCGTCAAGTGGTTCCGCGGCGAGTATGCGAATAAAACCGAGGCCAGGGCCGAGCTCGGCGTCAACATCGTCATCACGGACGACGACTGGTACGAGTACATCAAGCTTTTCGCCATGTTCCTCAAGAAGGCCGGTTACAGTGGTCTTCTGATCCTGATCGATGAGCTCGTCAACATCTACAAGATCCCGAACAGCATTACGCGGCAGTACAATTACGAAAAAATCCTGACCATGTACAACGACACGCTGCAGGGGAAGGCGCGCCATCTCGGCATCATCATGGGCGGCACGCTCCCGTGCATCGAAGATACGCGGCGCGGGGTGTTCAGCTACGAGGCGCTGAAATCCCGGCTGGAGGCGGGCCGCTTCGGGCGCGACGGCGTCCGGGATGTGCTTTCGCCGGTCATCAGGCTTTCGCCGCTCACCAACGAGGAGATGCTTGTGCTGATCGAGAAGCTCGCCGCCATCCACGCCGGGCTTTTCGAATATGAACCGGCCCTGAGCCAGCAGGACCTGGTCGACTTCATCAAAATCGAATTCAGCCGGATCGGGGCGGATACGAACATCACGCCGCGCGAAGTGATCCGCGATTTCATCGAGCTGCTGAATATCGTGTACCAGAATCCCGGAATCGATGTCGCCGGGCTTCTCGGTTCGGAACAATTCGAGTTCGCCCGGACGGAGATCGACGGGGAAGCGCCGGATAAAGAGTTCGAAGAGTTCGAGATCTGAGGACGCCGATGAATATCTTCAACCGCTATGCGCCGTTCATCCGGGATTTCATCTACCAGAACAACTGGGAGTCGCTGCGGGCCATTCAGGTTGCCGCGGGTGACGCCGTGTTCAACACCGACGACAACCTGCTGCTCTCCGCTTCCACCGCGTCGGGGAAGACCGAGGCCGCCTTCTTTCCCATCCTGACGCTGTTCACCGAAGATATGCCGAAATCCGTCGGCGCGGTTTATATCGGCCCCCTGAAGGCGCTGATCAACGATCAGTTCCAGCGGCTCAACGACCTCTGCAGGGAGGCGGATATCCCGGTGTGGCACTGGCATGGCGACGTCGCGCAATCCCGCAAAAAGCGGCTTCTGGAGAACCCCTCCGGCATTCTTCAGATCACGCCTGAATCGCTCGAGGCGCTGCTGCTTCACAAACACGCCTATATCGCCCGGCTGTTCGGCGACCTGCGGTTCATCGTCATCGACGAGGTTCACTCCCTGATGCGCGGCGACCGCGGCGGCCAGACCCTCTGCCTCATTGAACGGCTTTCGAAGCTCGCCGGGGTGAATCCGCGCCGGATCGGGCTCTCCGCCACCATCGGCGACCTCGAAAGCACCGGGAAATTTCTCTCCGCCGGAACCGGGCGAAAGACCGCCATCCCGAAAATCGAGGCCGGAGGCGCCCGCTGGCGGCTCTCCATGGAGCACTTCTACGTTCTCGGCGCGCAGGCGGCGGAGGAGCGGGAGATCCAGGACGCGCAGCCGGAGCTGGACGGAAAGACCGATACCGCTCCCGTCAACGCCGATCCCGCCATGGGTTATATTTTCGAGCATACCCGTGGAAAAAAGTGCCTTGTCTTCCTGAACTCCCGCGAAGAGTGCGAGGCCGCCACCACCACGCTGCGGCAATATTGTGAAATCAGGCATGAGCCGGACCGGTTCCTGATTCACCACGGCAATCTGTCCACCTCCTACCGGGAGACCGCTGAAGCGATCATGAAAGATGAGGAACAGTTCCTGACCACCGTCACCACCGCGACCCTCGAGCTCGGCATCGACATCGGCCGGCTCGAACGTGCGTTTCAGGTCGACGCCCCTTTCACGGTTTCCTCCTTCCTGCAGCGCATGGGGCGGACCGGGCGGCGGGACCTGCCGCCGGAGATGTGGTTCGTCATGCAGGAGGAGCAGCCCGAGGCGCGGGCGATGCTGCCGGTCACGGTCCCCTGGACGCTCATCCAGGGCATCGCTCTGATTCAGCTCTACCGCGAGGAGCGCTGGGTCGAGCCGCCGAAGCTGGACCGGCTGCCGTTCAGCCTGCTTTACCACCAGACCATGTGCACGCTGGCCTCCTGCGGCGAGATGTCGGCGGCGGCGCTCGCTTCGCGCGTGCTTTCGCTGAGTTATTTCCACCGGATCACACAGGAGGACTACAGGCTTCTGCTGCGGCACCTCGTCTCCACGGAGCAGATCCAGAAAACCGAGGAGGGCGGGCTGATCATCGGCCTGGCCGGGGAGCGGCAGACCAGCTCCTTCAAGTTCTACGCCGTGTTCAAGGAGAACGAGGAGTACACCGTGCGCAACGAGTCGCAGGAGCTCGGCACGATCGTCATGCCGCCGCCGGTCGGCGAAAAAATCGCGCTGGCCGGGCATGTGTGGATCGTTGAAGAGGTCGATCACAAGCGCCATCTGGTCTACTGCTCGCAGGTCCGGGGGAAGGTGCCCGCCTATTTCGGCCAGTGTCCCGGCGACATCCATACCCGGATTCTGGAACGGATGCGCGAGGTGCTGCGGGAGAACTGCTCTTATCCGTATCTCATGAAAAATGCCGTGGCGCGGCTCGACGAGGCGCGCCGCACTGCCCGTCACTCCGGCATGACCGAAGAGCCGCTGATCTGTCTGGGCGGCGACATGTGGTGCCTGTTTCCGTGGCTCGGAACCTATGCGTTTCTTGCCCTGGAGCGCTTTATCAAAATCAAGTGCGGCCCCGCGCTCGGCCTCTCCGCGCTGGATTCGTCGCGGCCGTACTTCCTGATTTTCCGGATGAAGGCGTCGAAAGAGGAGTTCTTCCGCCTCCTCGGCGAGATGGAAAAACAGCCGCTCGACCCGATGGAGCTGATTTACAAGGGCGAAGTTCCGCTGTTCGAAAAATACGATGAATTCCTGCCGCAGCAATTGGTCAGAAAAGGATTCGCTTACGGCATTCTCGGCATAGACGAAATGAGGGCGCGCATCCGCAGCTGGCATTAGCCCCGATACTGTCCGCTGACTAATGCATCGCGGGGCCCGGAGGTGGTACATCTGCCTCCGGGCCCCGCGGCATTGCAGCCTGAAAAGAGGAGGATTATTTCCCCTCTTTTTCCTTTTTCAGACGTTCGACGTCCTGCTTGGAGAAAGCGATGACCTGATCGAATTTTTCGGCGTTGGACCGATCGGCTTCGACGAGGGTTTCATGTGCTTCGGCGACGGTTTCGGCGGTGGTCAGCAGGTCGGCTTTCCGGGCCGCGCTGTCGTAATCCGCATCGGAGTCGCCGCCGCCGGCGACGAAGTCGAAAAGCTTGACCACGCCGAGATCGCGCAGCAGTTTGGTCAGGAACTCCGAAGCGTTCACGAGTTCGACTTTCGCGTCGCAGCGTTTGGCTTTGAGCCCGATCATCGAAAGCACGCCCATGAAGGTGCTGTCCATGGCCAGGCATTCGGTCATATCCATCCGCACGCATCTGAAATCGTCGAGCGTCTTAGCCAGTTCGCGCAGCGGCACCGCGTATTCGAAATTCGCGCGGCCCGAAACCTTGACGAAATAAACGCCGTCACGGTGCGAAATCAGCAGATCGGACTCTTTCATTGTCTCACTCCTCCCCGGGGGTTATCGTTCCAGAACGGCCTTGATCCGGCGGACGCCGCGGCTCGAACTCTCTTCCTTCTTGATTTTGAACCGGCCGAGTTCCCCGGTGCGGCTCGCATGCGGACCGCCGCAGATCTCCTTGCTGACGTCGCCCATCGTATAGACCTTGACTTTGGCGTCATACTTGTTCTCGAAGAGTCCCATCGCGCCGGAATTTTTGGCGGTTTCGACATCCATCTCCTCGCAGACGATCGGCAGGTCGCGGCTGATCGCGTCGTTGACCAGGTCTTCGACCTGCTTGAGCTGCTCCGGCGTCATCTTGTCCTCGTGCGAGAAGTCGAAGCGGAGCCGCTCGGCCGTGATGTTCGAGCCGCGCTGTTCGACATGCGTGCCGAGCACCTTGCGGAGCGCCGCCTGCAGCAGGTGGGTCGCGCTGTGCAGCGCGGCGGTCGCCTCGGAGCTGTCGGCGAGGCCGCCCTTGAATTTCTGTTCGGCGCCGGCGCGGCTCATCTCCTGATGTTTGGCGAAGGCGGCGTCATAACCGGCCCGGTCGACCTGGAATCCTTTTTCCTGCGCCATTTCAATGGTCAGTTCGATCGGGAACCCGTAGGTCTCATACAGATTGAAAGCGTTTTTGCCGGAGATGATTTTCTTCTCGATATGGGCGGGAACGCGGTCGATCAGTTTCTGGAACTCATGGGTCCCCTTTTCGAGCGTGACCGCGAATTGCTTTTCCTCGCGGTCGAGCTCTTCGCGGATGACGGCGGCCCGGTCCCGGAGTTCGGGGTAGACATCGCCGAATTCTTCGATGACCGCATCCGCGATTTTCGAGGTGAAGGCGTCGTTGATGCCGAGCTTGCGCCCTTCGCGGATCGCCCGGCGGATCAGGCGGCGCAGCACATACGGCTGATCGACCTTGCCCGGCGTGATTCCGTCGCCGAGAATGAAAGTCGCGGCGCGCAGATGGTCGGCGATGATGCGTTCCGAGCTCGTGCGGACGGCGGCCGGCGCGTCGATACCACGGATTTCGTCGAGCTTTGCGAAGATCGGCGCGAAAATTTCGGTTTCGTAGCAGCTCGCCTTGCCCTGCAGGATCGCGGTCACGCGTTCGAGGCCCATGCCGGTATCGACGTTCTTCTGCGCCAGCGGCTCGAATTTGCCGTCGGCCGTCTTGTTATACTGCATGAAGACGTCGTTCCAGATTTCGACCCAGCGCTTGTCGCCCGGATCGAACGTTTCGGGGGCGGGCAGCGGCCCGGTCCAGTAAAACATCTCGGTATCCGGGCCGCAGGGACCGGTGGTGCCGGCCGGGCCCCACCAGTTGTCCTTCTTGCCGAGTTTCGCGATGCGGGCCGCCGGGATGCCGTGCGAGCGCCATTCGTTGTAGGCCTCTTCGTCGAACGGACAGTCTTCGTCACCGGCGAACACGGTCACGGCGAGCATGTCGGCCGGAATGTTCAGGTTCTCTTTCCCGGTCAGAAATTCAAAGCTGAAGCCGATCATCTCTTTCTTGAAATAGTCGCCGAGCGACCAGTTGCCGAGCATCTCGAAGAAGGTCAGGTGCACCGGGTCGCCGACCTCGTCGATGTCGCCGGTGCGGATGCATTTCTGGTAATCGGTCAGCCGCGTGCCGGACGGATGCTTCGCCCCGAGCAGATACGGCACCAGCGGGTGCATTCCGGCCGTGGTGAACAGGCAGGTCGGGTCATTCTCGGGAATCAGCGGAGCGCTTTTGATCTCCGCGTGGTTTCTGTTCTTGAAAAATTCGATATATCGGCGGCGGATTTCAGATGCTTTCATTCCTGTTTGTCCTGAACTGTATTGAATCGTTTTTTGAATGTCACTGATTTATTAATGTAACGGCGCGAGCAGCTTTTTCAAGTGCGGGTTTGACATTTTCACGGAATCGTGTATAGTAACTGTAATCCGGATCCGGAGTTCCGGTCACCAACAGGAAAGGGGAAATGAAAATGTTCAGGAAAGCTCTGATGATCGCCGCGTTCGCGGGTGCCGTCATGTTCGTTGCCGCGGGATGCTGCGGCAGCGGCAGCTGCGGGAAATCCGACTGTCCGTCCGGCAAGGCGTGCCCGACCACGGCATGCCCGGGCAAGACGGCCTGTCCGGCTCCGGCCGCGAAGTAATTCGGCAGTCACCGGTAAAGACGCCCGGGGAGTTTCGGCTCCGCCGGGTGTTTTTTTGTCCGCGACGGGATTGCCGGGGAGCGGCGGGTTGCAATTTTCTTCCGGCTATGCTATATTCCCGGTGCAACCAACAGGAGGAGTGTTTCAAAATGCCGTATGCCGTGGAAAATATTACGATTGCATCCGCTTCGCGGGAAGAGCTTCCGATTGTGGCCCGATTGGCCGAAAGGATCTGGCCGGAGGCTTACCGGACGATTCTGGACGAAGGACAGATCCGCTATATGCTCAAGATGATGTACGACCTGCCCGTGCTCGAGAAGGAGTACGGGGAGGGGACCCGTTTCGATCTGATTTTCGACGGCGGTACGCCGGTCGGCTTTACGAGTTACGGCCCCTGTTCCGAGCACAGCCGCGAGTGTGCGAAGCTGCACAAGCTCTACCTCGACGCCGCCTATCATAACCGCGGCATCGGTACGCTGGCGCTGAAGCACGTCATTGCCGAGGCGCGGAAGAAGGGGTACAAGGTGCTGCATCTGAATGTGAACCGGCACAACTCCGCGGCGATCCGCGCCTATGAACGGAACGGTTTTCACAAGGCGAACGAGATGGTCACCGATATCGGCGGCGGCTTCGTCATGGACGATTACATCATGGAGATCCGTCTCTGACCGCTTCCGGACGCGCGCCGCAAAAAACGGCCTGCCAGGCGGACCAGCTGCCGGAGGTCATTTCCCGTTCACTGTCAACGGCACAGCCGAGATAGTTCGCAAGATCGTGTCCGTTCAGACCGGCCTGAACGCCGCGGAGCGCCGCCGCCAGGTTTTCCGCGGCGGGATCGTGCCGGTTGTCGGCGGCGCCGCCGGCCGGCAGCTCGAACAGAAGCCGGCAGTCGGTTCCTTTGGCGGCGTCGAGCAGTTCGCGTGTCCATATCCGCATAAGCCGGATATAATGTTTCCGGTCGGAGAGTCCCGTATGGTGCATCCTGACCGTCATGCGGTCGCAGCGTTCGGCGACTTCGGTCAGAAACTCCCTGCTCCAGCAAACTTCCGGCTGCGCCCGGAACCAGGATGGCGGCGGGTAAGCCGCCGCTTCGAGACGGCGCGGCCCGACGAGCGGCCGCAGTTTGTCGAGCAGCTTCAGATAATCCGCATTGCCGCCGGGCAGCGACTCGATCCTGAGCTGGATTCCGGCAAATTCCGGATGGTCGTCGAGCAGCCGGGCGACCGAACGGACGAATCTGGTTCTCCACTCCGGCTCGGCGGGACGGGCGGAATCTTCATAGATGCCGCCGACCTGCGGAATCACTTCGAAGCCATATTCGCCGGCGAGCTTGAGGAGCCGCCCGGCCTGTTCCGCACCGCCGGGCGGCGGTTCCGGATCGAAAGGCACGTAGAGAAGGCGGACCCGGTTCCGTTTCAGCGTGTCGAACCGTTGCCGGAGCGCGATGTCGCCGTCCGGGTGTGTCGACCCGCCGCTGCCGTCGAACCGGATGGCGTTTTCCCCCCGGTCGAACCGGCCGCCGGCAGTTTCGGCGTCCGGCTGCCGGAGCCAGCAGATCACGCAGGCAAAGGCGGCGAGGATGGCCGCTGCAAGCACGGCCCGCCGCAACCTGCGCAGGACGGATGCGGCTCTCATAGCGGAAGGACTTCCGCTTGAACCTGTTCCGGAAACCCGCCCTCGAGCGGCGGCAGCAGGACGAAGAAGGCGGTTCCCGTTTCGACGCTGTCGGCCGGGCGCAGGCCGTTGGCGAACGTCACCTCTTTGGTCAGGCGTTCATTGCCGCGCCCGAGTATGAACCGGAACTTCAGATCGGATTCCGCCCTTCTTTTCAGCCGGGCGCCGATCAGGGTTCCGTCCTGTCGCGGCCGGCAGCGGATTTCCACATCCGGCCCGTCCGCGACGACCGGACCCAGCGCGGCAAACTCCTCCGGCGTGGTCAGGCGCAGGAACGGGAGCGGCGCCGGGGGGCGCGGAGACGGCAGTTTCGCAAAAATCACATATTCAAGATCGTTCCAGTTGGCGCTCGTGATCGGGGCGATCGTCGGGTCGGCGGCCAGAGCCGAGCGAAATGCGTTCAGCTCCGCTTGCGTCATGGTTTCCGGGCGGAGGCTGAACAGGTAGAATTCCCCCGGTTCGGCCGGGTCCGTCAGCGCCCTGGTCGGAAAATCGAATACAAGCTGAGCGCGGATGCGGGGCGAGGCGTGAACCGTAACCCCGCGCGGCAGCGCGGATTTCAGGAACAGGACCAGTTCGGAGGCGTCCGGCCGGGAGAGGATCGGCGCCGCCGGATATTTCCCGAACAGAATGCTTTTCCCGGCCAGCAGATAGAGTGCCGGGACCAGGAGCAGCGAGGCTGCGAGCGCTCCGAAAAGCGCTTTGCGGTTTCCCTGCCGGAACAGCTGTTCCGCCGCATAGAGCGCGGTGATGAAGACGAGGCAGTTGAGTTCCACGCCGTATTGGAGCACCACATTCTGCAGGTCGCGGCTCGACTGGAGGCATACCCCCGCCAGAAGAGGAACTCCGGCCAGGAGCGGCAGCGGGCGGCGGATCAGGAAAAAGAAGAGCGGCAGGACCAGCATCAGGAGGAAAGAGAGGTTGTTCGGAGAAGCGAGCGTCCCCCAGAACGCGGCGGGGCGCAGCAGCGGGGAAAGCAGCACCTCGCCCGGCGTGCTCCCCAGCTGGGAGAAATGGAACATCTGCGTATATGTGCCGCCCGGCGTTTTTACCGCTGCCGGGATGGCGAATTTGATCGTGAGAAAGAAGAACAGGAGCATTCCGCCCGCGAGCAGGGCCGCTTTGCGGTACTGCTTTCCAGCGGCGAGATAGAGTGCGCAGCCGAACCAGAAGATGGCGGCGGTCTCCTGCACGAATAAAGTCAGGAGCATCACGGCGCCCGCCGCCGCGTACTGCCGGCGTTCACGGAAGAGGAAGAAGAGAAGGAACAGCGCCGGCAGGAGATTGACCGGGTGGAAGCCGTAGAACAGCGACAGCGGCTGGTTGCTGACCACCGGCGAAAACAGGAAAAACAGCGCGAAGACGAGCGCGGTCGCAACCGGCAGTTTCAGCCGGCGGCCGAGCAGATAGACCAGCGGGACCGCGGAGAAGATCATGACGCTGTTCAGCAGAAAAATCGTCTCCGGCGCCGGAACCAGCCGGATTGCCGCGCTCATCAGCAGATTGACCGCCCCGTTCCAGTGGCCGCCGCCGACCAGCCAGTCGATCGGGCGGATATCGGCGGAGAACGCGAGCCGCCGGTAATGCTCCGCATATTCCCCCCAGTCGTGATAAAAGAGGAAAAGGGTATTGCCGGCCGTCCTCTGCAGGTGAAACCCCCAGAACACGCCGAGCATGCCGAACAGGACCGCCAGCGCCGCGCCGGTCCGCGGCGAAAGCAGGGGTGCTTTGCCGGACAAGGCCGTCTCCCCGCCGGCGAGGTTCGAGGCATACCGGCAGGCTCCCCACCCGGTCAGCAGGAATGCGCCGAGCAGGGGCAGCACCGAATCGAACTGAGGCAGGAGAAGCGCTCCGGCGAACGGCAGCGGCATCCAGTCCCGGACCCGCTCCGCCCGGCCTTGCCGTCCGGCCGGAAGGAACAGAAAGAGCGCCAGAAAAAGCAGGAAAAGGAGCACCGCGGACCAGTATGGAGCCGGCTGAAGATACAGAACCTCGTAAACCGGGTCGAAAGCCCGCAGCCGCCGGAAGAAATAGTGACATACGACCGCGGCTCCGGCGCTTTCCAGAGCGGCGGCAGCGATGATTTTCAGCTTCTGCGGCAAAAAACGGCCCTTTCGCGTTGCTTCCGGAAGACCGGAGCGGCCCGTCAGTTGATTCCGCGCAGGAAATAGCGTTTGAAGAAGCGTTCCGGGTCGAGCGACCGCTTGGCGTGACGGAGCGATTCCTCATTCATATCCTGTTCGCGGTTCATGAATTTCGCCTTGTTCCGGAGTGCGATGGCCAGCTGCCAGGTCAGCGTCTGCGGCGCGCCCTTCGCGGTGTGGTCCGCCTTCTCGAAGTGGATGTCGACCGTATCCGGCGAAAGCATGCTGTAAATCGAAAAGCCCGCCGGATAATCCGGCTCGGCGTACAACACGATGCCGCCGAGTCCGAGCGCTTCGAAGTTCTCCCACGCGCGGTTCATGGCGAGCTCCTCCTCTTCGAGGAATTCGCACGGAGGCAGCCGCGAATTCAGCTCTTTGGCGAGCCGGGCGACGGCCGGAATTTCGTCGCGCGTGATTTTGCGCACTTCGGCGTACGGCCAGTTGGTCTGGAACTGCTTGACCAGATTGTGCTTCTTGCGGAGCTTCGGGCCGGAAAAGGTCGCGATCTTCTCGATCGAGTAGAGGTAATCGATCGCGCCCTCGTCGTACTCAAGCTCGAAAAAGCGGTCGCAGTCGGGATGGCGGTCGAGAAACTCTTCGGGGACGTCGTAGATTCCGCCGTCGGTGAGACCTGCCGCGACGAAGGCGTCCGAAACGGCCCGGAGTTCTTCCGGCGGTGTCCAGCGGCCGATCGGGTAGTGGATGGTCCGGCTGGCGTGCTCGTACACGATGAGCCGCCCGTCGGCCTCGACGAAGTCGATTCCATACGGCTGCTGGTACATGAACAGGTTCGCAAAGCTGCACTCGCAACTCTGCGACGGCTGTTCGGCGAGTTTGGACTCAAACAACGTGCGGTCCGCCAGGACGACGGGACGGAGAGATTTCAGATCGATTTTCATTCTACGATGACCAGATGCTGTCTTCCTGGAGCATGACGCCGGTTCCCTTCGCGACCGCATTGAGCGGCTCCTCGGAGATGAACACGGGCAGCCCGGTTTCTTCGGTTAAAAGTTTGTCGAGGCCGCTCAGCATGGCGCCGCCGCCGGCCAGCATGATGCCGCGGTCGATCAGGTCGGCCGCAAGATCGGGGGGGCAGCGTTCGAGCGTCGCGCGGACGGCTTCGATAATGGTCGTGACCGGCTCCTGGAGCGCCATGCGGATCTCGGCCGCCGTGATCCGGACGGTCTTCGGCACACGCGACACGAGGTCGAGGCCCTTGACCTCCAGACTTTCGTCGTCCTTGACCGGGTAGGCGCTGCCGATGCGGATCTTGATCTGCTCGGCGGTCAGTTCGCCGATCATGAGATTGTAAACTTTCCGGAGGTGCTGCGTGATCGCGGTGTCGAGCTCGTCGCCGCCGACGCGGACGCTTTTCGCCCCGACGATGCCGGAGAGCGAAATGACCGCAACCTCGGTCGTGCCGCCGCCGATATCGACGATCATGCTGCCGGCCGGCTCCGCGACCGGGAGCCCGACGCCGACCGCCGCCGCCATCGGCTCCTCGATGAGCACGACTTCCCCGGCGCCGGCGCGCTTGGCCGAATCCTTCACCGCCCGCTTTTCGACCTCGGTGATGCCGGACGGGACGGCCACGAGCACGCGCGGGCTCAGCAGCCGCTTGCGCCACGGAACGTAGCGGATCGCTTTCTGGATGAAGTAGCGCAGCATCTCTTCGGTGATTTCGAAGTCGGCGATGACGCCGTCCTTCATCGGACGGATGGCCCGGATGTTGCCCGGACATTTGCCGAGCATGCTTTTCGCCTCGCTGCCGACATTGAGCACTTCATGGGTGCTCTCTTTGATCGCCACGACCGACGGTTCGTTCAGAACGATCCCGAGATCCCGCACGTAAACCAGACAATTGGCGGTTCCGAGGTCAATTCCGATATGGGTCGAAAAAAGTTTTGCCACGCATTGAGTACTCATCGAACCTTAATCCTGAATTGTATGGAATTTAACACACAAAATTATCCTCATGATATAATAAACCTTGTTTTGCCGGAAATTGCAAGCTGAAACTCATTTTTTCTTGCAAAAGTGCGGACTTTCCCGGCTTCACGATTGAAAAAATGTCCGCATTATGGTATCTTACGGGCATTGAGGCCGAAGATGACTTTTTCACTGATTCAATTCCGGAGGAGTATGGCGCAATGAGCGAGCGCCCCGTGCATATGCTTGACATCCGGCGGGATTTCCCGTCGCCGCAGTTCGAAAAGATCGTGCCGGATCCCGGCATGTGGCGCAACGGAATGGCGGTCCGCATGCCGAACCATCTGGGCGACGCCGTGATGGCGCTGCCCGCGCTCGGCCAGCTCCGCAAAATCATTCCTCCGCGCTGTGCGCTCTACTGCATCGCGCCGGCCGGGCAGCGGGCGCTTTACCACTCGCTGCCGGTCGTCGACGGGATTGTGCCGCTCGAGCGCATTCACAGCGGCTGGAGCCGCGAGGAGCTGATGCTGCTGCGGCGGCTCCGGCTCGGAGTCGGCGTGCTTTTCAACAATTCGTTCCGCGATGCGCTCTCGATGCGCCTGGCCGGAGTTCCGAATCTGTACGGGGCGAAAGCGCGCTGCCGTTCATTTCTGCTGCGGCGCGCATTCGCGTTTCCGCCGCGGCCGGAGCGGGAGCCGGCAAACATTCACCATGCAAACCGTTATCTGGCCATCGCGTCGGCGCTCGGCGCTCCGGACTGGGACGGCGTCCTGCCGGAGTTCCGGCTTTCGCCCGGAGTCGACGAACTGCCGCCGGCGATCACCGCGCTCTGCGAGCACCCGAAGCTGCTGACCGTCGCCTCGGGCGCCGCGTACGGGGCCGCGAAGCGGTGGCCGTCGGAGAACTTCGCAGCGGTGGCCCGGCACTGGGTTGAAGCGGGCGGCATCGTCGCCGTGCTCGGCAGCGGAGCCGAGCGGAAGATCGGGGATGAAGTGGTCGAAGGGCTCGATCCGCGCAAGGCGTACAATTTATCCGGCGGCACATCGCTGATCGAACTCATGCATCTTCTGAGGAGTTCCGCGATGACGGTCGCGAACGATTCCGGGATCATGCATCTGGCGGCCGCGCTCGGGCGCCCCGGCGTGGCGGTTTTCGGGCCGACCGATTTCACGGCGACGGGGCCGATCAGCCCGAACTGGCGGCTCCTGTACGAGAAGATCGAGTGTTCCCCGTGCTTCCGGCGCGAATGCCGGGAGGGGCACCGGCGCTGCATCCGGGCGATCACTCCCGGGATGGTCATTGCCGAAATCGACGACCTGCTGCGGGCCGAACGGGCGGCCGGCGCGCGGAAATAACCGTTCTCCCGCTAAGAATGCATCCCCCCGGGCGTCCCATATTAAAAAGGAGTGGTGACGGATGGACCGTTTTCGCTGTATGCTGCTGTATCTCGCGGCGGGGAGGGGGCCGGAGCGGGAGATGACCTTCGTCGTCGAAGGCGAGGAGCCGTTTTACTGGACAGCGTTGAAGCCGGTCACCTGTTACGGCTACCCGGCCGATCCGCGTTACGGGCTTGAGGCTCCGCCGCTGGTGCGGTTCCGGGTGGACGGTGAGGGGGGCTGGCTCGAGGCATGTGACTTCGAACTCGATCGGCGGCCGCTGGACCGGGTCCGGCTCTTTTCCTCCGGGGACGGCGGCCGCCGTTTTCATTCGTTCCGTTTCGTCTGGGCCGCGGACGGCCGGCGCGTCCGCTTCGAAATCGACGGCAGGGTGGAGGCGGTCGCCGAGCTGGCGGCGAAACGGCTGTCGGTCCGCGGCGGGGACGGCGGCAGGGCGTTTCACGCCCTCTGGTCGAAGCAGGGGCACGGCTGGGACGAGTCGCTGCTCGAGGCGTTCGACCGGGTGCCGGAGGCCCTGCCCGGCAAGCCGTTCTGGCGTCCGGTCCCGAAGCTCCCGCCGGCGATGCGGCTGTATTGTACGGGATCGCTCTATTTCGGACTGGTCACCTTCTGGCTGGCGGCCGGACTCGCCGGGGCGCGCTATCTCCGCTTCGAGCAGGCGTTGTTCGGCTGGATCGCGCTGCGTTGCGCGAATCGGATTCTGCAATGCTTCGCCAACCCGTACCGGCTGCTGGCGGAGCGGGTCGATCCGGAGTTCCGGCCGCCGGAAGGCGAAGAGCAGCTGAAATACCGCAACCGTACGGTGACGCGCTGTCTGGTTTATATCCTGCTTGCCGTGTTCGGACTCTGCGATTTCGTGCCGGGCTGGATCCCGTGGGCGGTCATGGTGGCGATCCATTACGCTCCGTTTGCGCCGATGATGCTGGCGGCGCTCGGCATCCTGACGCCGGGCATGCGGAAGCTTGAGAAACTTGCGCGCACGACGCCGTATCAGTGGGAGGTGCGGGAGAAACTGACGCGCAGCCATCTGCCGAAGGTCCCGTTTTTCGCCTCGGTTTTACGGCGGCATTTTGCCGGAAAAAAGGTCGTGATCGGCGTATCGGAAAGGTTCGGCGGCGAACGGGAATACGACGAAGCGGCCGAGGTCGTGACCGCCCCGCTCGCGGAGCTGGCAGAGGAGGCGGGCGTGACCGTCGAATTCGTGCCGGACGGGCTGACCGCCGCAAAACTCGATGCGTCGTTTGCCGGGCACGACGATGCTGCGTGTTTTTTTTCGTTCGGCGCCGGCTGGAGGGCGTGGACCGGGACGGAGCTCTGGAAACGTCCGCCGGGGAGCCGTCCGGCGGTCTTTGTCTGCGAAGCCGGGGCGATGGAGTTCAAGGAGGTTTTCGCCGCGATCCGCGACGGCCGCCTCGCCGGCGCCGGAATCGAGGCGCTGAAGCTGCCGCACCTCGATCTCGCTTCCCTGCTGCCGGAAGAGCTGAAAAGGGTGGGGGACGACGGGGAGAACCGCCGGGGAGAGGAGATCGCACCGCTGCT
>ENA-UERG01000737-UERG01000737.1-human-gut-metagenome-genome-assembly--contig:-NODE-737-length-30650-cov-4.900043_pt1 | contig 30650 bp, 28 predicted proteins | sample MGYA00242954_ERZ507954 | MGnify/ENA primary metagenome ERZ507954 (study PRJEB26167, sample SAMN06115478) | human gut metagenome | host: Homo sapiens | place: China:Sichuan | collected 2015-01-21... | reverse complement strand
AGGACATCCTCCGTAATATAGATTGTTCCGATGTCGTTCTTGATTTTGCAATCCATAGTAGTCGACCTCCTTCATCCAGGGGCTTCCCAGCTTTTGTCCTCGCGGACACGATAAATGCACCCATAGCTGGGTCAGAGTATAGTATACAGGATTTTAGCGGAAATGGCAAGACTTTTTCGGCCCGTTTCACAAAAATGCCGCCAGAAATTCCAGAAAAAGCGCCGACATGTGTCGATTTCGTGAACATTTCTTGCAGATTGTGTGATTTTCCCGCCTTTGCGATACCGCCTGACCAAAAATTTTCCCCTTGACAAGCGAGAAAAACCGTGCTATCATGCACCCATCAGGGCAATGAGGAGACGGGTCATCCGCTTCTGCGGCGCAGGCAGAGAGCTTCCGGGCGGTGTGAGGAAGCAGGCGGCGCATAGGGTGACGTACAGCTCCGAGCCATCCGCTGAAACCGCGTCTGCGCGGCGGGTAGGCGGCAGCGGGTGCGCCGGTTACAGCGGGCGAGGATTGACTGTTCCTCCGTGAGGGCTGTTTGCAGCCAGACGGCAGTGGTCCCGTGGCAGTTTGTCACCTTCCCCGGATTTTGTCCGGAGAAGGTGTTTTTTATTCTTATTCTCTGAAAGTAGTAAGGAGTGATTGGATTATGGCGCTTGATTCCCTGCGTTTCGCGCACCGCTTCGACCAGATCAGCGGCAGCGCCATTCGCGAAATCTTCAAGATGATTGCCAAGCCCGGCATGATTTCCTTCGCGGGCGGCAATCCGGCGGCATCGGCGCTGCCCGATGCGGAATGCGCCGAAATCGCCCGCGACGTGCTGCAAAAGGACGGCAAGCGCATCCTGCAATATGGCGCGACAGAGGGGTATCCGCCGCTGCTGGAAAGCCTGCACGCCTATGTGGAGCAGCAGCTTGGGTGCGCCGTGCCTGCGGTGCTGCCCGTCACCGGCTCCACGCAGGCGATGGATTTGCTCTGCAAGGCACTGATTGACCCCGGCGACGTGATTCTGGTGGAGAACCCGTCGTTTCTGGGCAACATGCAGTGTATGCGGCTGTATCAGGCAACGCTGGTGCCGGTAGAGAGCGACGAGCACGGGATTATCCCGGAAAAGCTCGAAGAAGCGATGCGCCAGTATCACCCAAAGCTGCTTTACACCATCCCGACGTTCCAGAATCCGACGGGCATCACGCTCTCCGCCGACCGCCGCAAGCCCATTGCGGAACTCGCCGCGAAGTACCACGTCGTCGTGGCGGAAGACGACCCGTACCGCGACCTGCGATATGCCGGAGAAGCGTGCCCATCCATCAAATCCTTCGACAAGGATGGCTGGGTCGTTTTCCTTGGCTCGTTCAGCAAGATTATCAGCCCCGGTCTGCGTGTCGGATTCATGGCGGGCGATGCGGGCATCCTGCGCAAATGCACCGTCGGCAAGCAGTCCACCGACGTCCACACGGCAAACCTTACGCAGGCGATTGTGGATCAGTACCTGCGGCGCGGTCTGCTGCCCGACCACATCAAGCGCATCTGCCGCAGCTACAAGGCGCAGGTGGATGCTATGCTGAGTGAACTTTCGACCTTTCCCGAAGGCACGACGTACACGCGCCCGGACGGCGGCCTGTTCATCTTCGTAACGCTGCCGGAGGGCATCGACGCAAAGGAACTGCTGGAACAGGCGGTAGAGCGTCACGTCGCCTACGTCCCCGGCACGCACTTCTTCTGCGACGGCGGACACGAGAATACGCTGCGCCTGAACTTCTCCAACTCCAGCATCGCGCAAATTCACGAGGGCATGAGCACCCTGCGGGAGATTTTCGCGCAGGCGCTGGCGAAATGACACTGTTTCCCCTACTACTTAATATATAGGAGGTTCCCCATGCACATTCTTGACGTTTTGAAAGAGCGCGGCTTCATCGCCCAGACCACCTTTGAGGACGAACTGTACAAGCAGCTCGAAGAACCGACCACCTTCTACGTCGGCTTCGATCCGACCGCTGATTCCCTCCACATCGGGCATTACATCCCGATTATGGCGATGGCGCACATGCAGCGCGCGGGACATCGTCCGATTGCGCTGATGGGCGGCGGCACGGCAATGATCGGCGACCCGTCCGGCAAGACCGACATGCGCAAGATGATGACCGTCGAGACGATTGACCACAACGTCGAGTGCATCAAGCAGCAAATGAGCCGTTTCCTTGATTTCTCCGACGACAAGGCAATTATCGTCAACAACGCGGACTGGCTGCGCAACCTGAACTTCATCGAATTCATGCGCGACATCGGCGCGATGTTCTCCGTCAACAAGATGCTGACTGCTGACTGCTACAAGACGCGCATGGCGACCGACAACGGTCTGTCCTTCCTCGAATTCACCTACATGCTCATGCAGTCCTACGACTTCTTGGAGCTGTTCCACCGCTACGGCTGCCGGCTGGAAATGGGCGGCAACGACCAGTGGAGCAACATGCTTGGCGGCGCGGACCTGGTTCGCCGCAAGGACAGTGAAAAGGCGTTCGCCTGCACGTTCCAGCTGCTGCTGACCCACGACGGCAAGAAGATGGGCAAGACCGAGAAGGGCGCGCTGTGGCTTGACCCGAACAAGACCTCCCCGTTCGACTTCTACCAGTACTGGCGCAACGTTGATGACGCGGACGTGGAAAAGTGCCTTGGCTTGCTGACCTTCCTGCCGATGGACGAAGTGCGCCGTCTGGGCGCGCTGCAAGGCAGCGAAATCAACGAGGCGAAGAAGGTGCTGGCATTCGAAGTGACGAAGCTGGTGCACGGCGAAGAAGAGGCACAGAAGGCCGCCGATGCCGCTGCCGCACTGTTCGCGGGCGGTGCGTCCGCCGCGAATGTCCCCTCCTTCACGCTGACGCGGGACGAATTCGCCGCCGACAGCCGCGTGACGACCATGCTGGTCAAGTCCGGGCTGTGCAAGAGCCAGAGCGACGCGCGCAATCAAGTGAAGGCGGGCGCGGTACTGGTGGCGGACAAGAAGGTGGATGACCTGAACGCCACGCTGGCGGAGAGCGATGTCCCTGCGGATGGTCTGCTGATTCAGAAAGGCAAGAAGAACTTCCGCCGCCTGTTCCTCGCATGAGTGCCATGAACCCCTATCGGACGCTCCGGCAGTCCGCCAGCGACGAGTTCATCATCAACAAAAGCCGCTTCATCGGCTATGCCGCGCCGTGCGAAACGGAGGCGGAGGCACTTGCCTTCCTGCAATCCATCCGCACAAAGCACAAGGACGCCACGCACAACTGTTATGCCTACATCATCGGGCAGAACGCGGGCATCATGCGCTATTCAGACGACGGCGAACCGGGCGGCACGGCAGGGCTGCCGATGATGGAGGTATTGAAGCATCAGGGCGTAGTCAACTGCTGCTGCGTGGTCACACGCTATTTCGGCGGCGTGCTGCTGGGCGCGGGCGGGCTGGTGCGCGCGTACACGCAGGGGGCAGTCGTCGCGCTCAAGGCGGCGCAGGTCGTCGAGATGCTACCCTCCTGCCAATACCTGTGCGAAGTCGCCTATCCGCTGTGGGACAAGGTGCAGTACGCGCTGAAAAGCCTGCCCGCGCAATTGCTGAGCAGTGAGTTCACGACCGCCGTCGGCTTCACGCTGCTGATTCGCCAGACGGACGCGCAATCTGTCCTGGACACGCTGACCCGCGTGACCGACGGGCGCATTGAGACGCTGCTGGAGGAAGAATCCTACCGTGCGTGGGACAGCGAAAGCAAATAACCGATTTTACCCGGAAATCGTTCTGATTCAGAACAGTTTTCGGGTTTTTGCTTGACCTTTATCAGCTTTCCTGCTATGATGCTTTCATAAATACCGGGACAAGGAGAAAGGCATATGACAAGGAAACATCCAGCACAGGAGCTTGAGGAAGATGTGCTGGTTCGCACAAGCAACATGGGGCAAGGGCGCTCGGATTATGAAGCGTTCCACACGCTGTCGCCCGCCATCCACCTGCGCGAAATCCATACGCATGATTTCTTTGAGCTGTATATTCACCTAAACGGCTTTCCCCGCCTGTATGTGGACAACAAAATCGTCACGCTCCAGCGCGGCAGCCTGATGATTTTCCCGCCATTCGTCATGCACGGCATAATCTCGCAGGACGCCATCCGCAACTACGAGCGAGTGGTGCTGTTCATCTCCTCCGGGATGCTGCACCAGCTGGGGCAGGGGCTTCTGCCGCTGGAGCAGCGCCTTTTGGACTGCACGCGCCGCACCGGGTATCATTATCAGCTGGATGAAGCGGCGCTTTCGCTGTGTACATCATGCATTGACCGTGTGGCGCAGAACACAGGCGATGAGCGCCCCGAATCGCGCTTGGCGGATTATGCCGCGATGACCGAGTTTCTGCTGCAAATCCTCCGCGTGACGCAGGAAGCACCGACGCCGCAGAGTACCCAGCCCTCGCCGGACACCATGCAGCGCGTAATGGCGTACATCAACGAGCATTACGCCCAGCCGCTGACGCTGGAGGAAATTGCGGACGCGTTCTTCATCAGCAAATCGTACCTGTCACACGAGTTTGTCCGCTACACGAACACGTCGGTGTACGAGTACATCCAGTTCCGGCGCATCTGCGGCGCGAAGCTGCTGATTGCCTCCGGCGTATCGCTGACGGAAGCTGCGTTTCAGAGCGGGTTCAATTCGTATTCTTCGTTTCTGCGCACTTTTCGCAAAACAGCAGGCATTTCGCCGACGGATTTCCAGCGAAATCTTGGCAAATAGCTTTTGCATTGTCGAATGCGGATAATTTTTTCCCAGATATATCTGCACGATTTGCATAGTAGCGTGGACAATTTGCATAGACGCGCCGCCCTTTCTCCGCTATAATGAGGGTAACTTCCGGATGAGGCAATGCAGCCGCCTCCTCCCGGACAATGTGTAAAGGTTCGGCTGAAAGAAAAAAGGAGGATCTCTATGAAACGTTTTTTCCCGTTGCTGCTCGCTGCTATCATCGGGCTGCTGCCGCTGATGAGCGCCTGCGCTGAAGCGCCGCTGGACGGGTATCCCGGCATTGATGAGCTGCCCGCCATCGACACAATCAACAATCCTTTTGAGTTTTTCGACGTGAAGAATGACCCGAACGGCGACGGCATTGTGACCGACATCACCGAATGGGAAGCGCGCCGCACCGAAATCCGCGATTTGATCCAGCACTACTGGCTGGGCTACCGCTGGGAAACCGCGGCGGAGGACGTGTCTGGCAAGTACGAGATTGTCTACGAGGACAACACCGCGTCCTACGGCGGCTTCTATGGAATTTGGGGCGCTTGCGTCTTCAACCTCGGCGACGAGTTCCGCAAGTTGTCCGCTGCGCTGCTGGAAGGTGAAGTGACGGTGGGCGACAAGACGTTCGGCCCTGCATCCACCAAGGCGGAAGCCAAGCAGCTTGCCATCGAGGCGTGGAACGCCGGCTACTCCGTCCACTACATCGGCGAACCGCCGTGGGGCACGGAAGGCGACGCGGTGTTCGTGAACACCACCGGCGCGATTACCGAGGAAACCATCCCCGCCCGTGTGCGCCCCGTGTATCAGGCGGTCATTACCATCACGAATCCGGAAACGGGCGCAAAGGCGAGCTTCGCCGCGAAGCTGAATGTGCCCACGGATGCGCAGATTCTGGCGGCTTGGGGCGAGGAGAAGGATCAAGTGCCGTTCGTGATTGATATCGGCGGTACCTCCGCTTTCTCTGCTGCGAACCTGAACGGACAGGGCTACGGTCTGGTGACGTTCAAAGCCACTGACATTTACCCCGATGACTCCAATGCGGATGACGGCATTGACCGTGCTGGCGTGTACACCACGCTCTACCCCTACGACGCGAACGACTACAAGCACGCATCCGGCGCGCTGATGGCATGGAGCTGGGCGGCCAGTCAGATTGTGACCGCCTTGGAAAACCCGGCAGAGGGCACGAGCCTGACGCTGGGCGAGCTGGTTCGCCTTGACCCGGCTAAGACCGTTATCACGGGTCATTCTCGCTACGGCAAGGCCGCCATGTTCACTGCGGCGTTTGACGACCGCATCAGCATCTGCGTGCCGAGCGAATGCGGCGGTTCGGGCATCCAGAGCTACCGCTATAAGGTGGAAGGCAAGATTTTCAACTTCAACACCTCCGCCTACGCCAAGGCTGACCGTGTCTACGGCAAGACCGAAGTGCCGACCGTGTCCTACGGCAAGGGCAACAGCTGGTTCCCGGAGACGGCTGCTATGTTCGTCGCCCGCGACAACCAGATTCCGTTTGACCCGGTGGAAATCATCGCGCTGGTTGCGCCGCGCCCCTTCTTCACCGTGTCAGGCATTGACACCCACTGGCTGGGCAATGAAGGCGCTGTCGCCAGCATGGTTGCAGCAGAAGAGGTTTACGATTTCGTCGGCACGACGGAAATCGAGAAAAACAACATTGCTGTTCGTGCCCGCCAGAGTGACCACGTCTTCTACCCGCGTGACTTCTGCTTTGCGCTGGCGATTATGGATCGCGAATTCAAGCAGACGGACGACAAGCTGCTGCATGTGAAGGATCTGTTCCCGGAAGGCACTGGCATTTCCGGCATGTCCTACCCGGCGGCGGATTACGCAACCGTCAGCGAACTGAACGACTACCCGTTTGACATCAATTCTTCCTACATCCCGTGGTCTGCCGAAAGCAAGTACACGCTGTGGACGGCGCAGGAGACCTTCCTGACGAACCACAATGTTACCATTACCGCGCATTCCGACGCGCCCGACGTGGTGCTGGTGCTGCCGGACGGCAGGGAAGTCGCCGCCGCTGCGCACGAAAACGACGTCTTCACCTTCCAACTGACTGCCGAACAGTCCGTCTACGGGCGCTACGAACTGCGCACCGTCGGCACGGACAAGGCGGCGCACAGCGTCTACTTCTCCGCTGTTTCGCTGGCAGACGCGCTCCGTCACGGCACGACGAAGGGCGACGAGGGCGAAGAGAACCGCGTGCTGGGCTTCGCGTCCCGTCTGGCGAACACGAAGGAGAATCCCCCGCTGGTCTACATCGGCAGCGAAACCGAACCCGCTTCCATGATTTTCACACCCGAACGTGTGGTGCCGGAAGACACGAGCCTGCTGGAATACGGCATTCTGTTCCACGACGCGCTGTTTATCCGCATTGCAAACGCTGGTTGGGATGCTTCGCAGACCTTCAAGGTGAAGAACTTGCAGTTTGTCTCCATGCCGGAATACACCTTCGAGTTCTCGATGGCGGACATTGCCGCTTCCGCTGAAAACAACGGCAAGCAGGATGCTGCGCTGTTCACCAAGCCGATTTCTTGGAACGCTGAGCGCTACAACAACGGTTTCTCGCAGGTGTGGCCCGCGATCCCGGATACGCTGGAAGAGCGGCAGGCGCTTGAACGCGGCGAGACCATCACCCGCCCCGAAGCGCCCGAAAAGACCGTGACCGCCTTTGACGCGACCGTCTCCGGCGAAGCGGCACTGTCGGACACCGCGCTGACCATCACGCTGACCTTCTCCGAAGCGCTGCGCACGGGTGAATACGCTGTCGGCATGGACATTGCCGAAGCGTGGGAAACCGCGTGGAATGCGGACGGCACGCAGATGACGCTGACCGTCCCCGCGGACGCGCTGAATGGACAGCACACCGTGAACCTCATCATCTTCCGCCTGATGGATACCGATGGCAACCTCATCGGCGGTCCGGTGGAACTGCATTTGGACTTCTAATCCTCGAATCCCCTGCCCGTGGCGACGTAAAATCGTCACGGGCTTTTTTGTTCCCTGCAAACTTCATTTTCGCTTTCTCGTGACTTCACATTGGATTCATCCAATTGTGTCATAATTGCTTCCGGAACATTCATGAGCTGGAAGGAGTCAGAGAAACTATGAAGAAGACTGGAAAAATCATTGCCATCATCGTCGTGCTTGCGCTCGTCGTGGGCGGCGTTTCCCTCTTTGCGGGCGGACGGAAAAATACGGCTTACAGCGAGGAAATCGCCCGCACGCAGGACATCAGCACCTATTACACCTTTTCCGGCAACCTGTCGACAAAAGCCAGCCAAGTCGTCACCTCCACCGCGAAAACAACCGTCAAAGAGTGCCTGTTCTCCGAGGGCGACGCGGTGAAGAAGAACGACATTATCCTCAAATTTTCAAGCGGCGGCACGGCACGCGCGCCGATGGACGGAACGCTCTCGAACCTCTACGTCGAGGAAGGCGACGAGGTGACCATGGGGCAGCAGCTGCTGCGTGTCGCAGATTACAGCAATCCGCAGATTGTGTTCAACGTGGATGAATACGACCGTCCGGCGCTCTCCGTCGGACAGGCGGCGGATGTGACCGTGCTGTCCACCGGCAAGGTGCTCACCGGCACCATCACCCGCATTGCGCAGGAAGCAACCGTATCCGGCGACATGGCATACTACGAGGTGACGATGACCGTGCCGCAGGACGGGACGCTCGCCATGGGCTTGAGCTGCGAAATCCGCGTGCTGTACCAGAGCGTGAAGAACGTTACGACCGTGTCGATTGACGCGATTCAGTACGATTCGGACGGCAAGCCGTTCGTCTACTGCTACGACCGCAAGGACGATATTGTACAGCAGCGCGTGACACTGGGCATCAACAACGGCTCGATTGTCGAAATCGTCGACGGCATCCGCACGGGCGAAGCGGTGCTGATTCCCGTGAAGAACACAATGGAAATGCCCATGATGCATTATTGACGGAAAGGGGCATTCACCATGGCGGAAAATATTCTGACGATGGAGAACATCGTCAAAACATACAAAATGGGCGATGAACAGCAGACGGTTTTGAAGGGCATTGACCTGCAGGTGGACAAGGGCGAATTTGTCGCCATTCTTGGCCCCAGCGGGTCGGGCAAATCAACGCTGATGAACATCATCGGCTGTCTGGACACGGCAACATCCGGCACATACCACCTACATGGGCGGGACGTATCCGTGCTGAGCGAATCGGAGCTGGCGCGCGTACGGTCGCAGGAAATCGGTTTCATCTTCCAGTCGTTCCAGCTGCTTCAGCGTCAGGACGCGCTGCAAAACGTGGAGCTTCCGCTGATTTACGCGGGCATGAGCGGCCACGAGCGCGCCGCGCGGGCGCAGCAAATGCTGGAACGCGTCGGTTTGAAGGACAAGATGCACCACTTTCCGAACCAGCTTTCCGGCGGACAGCAGCAGCGCGTCGCGATTGCCCGCGCGCTGGCGAACAACCCGACCATCCTGCTGGCGGACGAGCCGACGGGTGCGCTTGACCGGGCGACGGGACGGCAGGTGATGAGCCTTTTCCATGACCTGAACGACGAGGGGCGCACGATTATCATGATTACGCATGACATTGAGATTGCCCGCCACGCGCGGCGCATTGTGCGCATCCTTGACGGCGAAATCAGCGAAGGAGTGGTGGAAGATGCTTAAAGAGAGCATTCGCATGTCGTTGCAGAACATCCGCGGCAACAAAATGCGCACCTTCCTGACGATGCTGGGCATCATCATCGGCGTGACAGCGATTATCGCGCTGATTACGACGGTCGGCAGCGCAACGGGCGAAATCACGAGTCAATTCTCCGCCTTGGGCGCAGGCAAAGTGAGCGTAAGCATCAGCGGCACAGCCATCAAGCATGGGCTGAACGAAAGCGACCTCGCGCACATTGCTGCGCTGGACAATGTGGCGGGTGTTGACCCAAATGTCTCCCTGCGCACCTATGCCGCACAGGACGGTCAGCTGGTGGAGGATGTGACGCTGGAGGGGCGCAGCAGCGACTATTTTTCCGCGCAGGATGACCTGATTGGGCGCGGTCGGGCGCTGAAGGCGATTGACATGGATCGTTCGAGCCATGTTTGCATCATCGACCAGACCTTGGCGTCCGCTGCCTTCCCGAACGAAGACCCGCTGGGGCAGTCGCTGATTCTGCACGGGCAGCAGTTCACCGTCGTCGGCGTGCTGAGCGAGGACAGCGGAAACGACCTGATGGCTGCCATGTCTGCCAGCAGCGACGGCGGAAAGGCGATTATCCCCTATCCGGCAGCCATGCGGCTGAGCGGCTCAAACACCGTGCGCTCGTTGACACTGTACTTGAAGGACTCGTCGCTGTCCTCCGAAACCGTCGACAATGTGAAGCAGCTGCTGGACAGCGCGTTCAACTACCGCGACAGCGCGTACTCCATCATCAATCTGGACAGCCTGCTGGATACGATGAACAGCATCACCGGCATGATGACGACGATGCTGGCGGGCATTGCGTCGATTGCCCTGCTGGTTGGCGGCATCGGCATTATGAACATGATGCTCGTCTCCGTCAGCGAGCGGACGACGGAAATCGGCCTGCGCAAGGCGCTCGGCGCGCGTCCGGGGCTGATTCAAATGCAGTTCCTGATGGAATCGGTCATGCTGTCGCTCATGGGCGTGTTCATCTGCATACTGGCAGGCAATCTCGTCTCGTGGATGATTGCAATGGCGCTGGATATTACCTTCCAGCTCAACGCAGGCGCAATCACGCTGGCGTTCGTGTTTTCCGCCTCGGTCGGCATTCTGTTCGGCTGGGCACCCGCGCGCAAGGCTTCACGGCTGAATCCTATTGATGCTTTGCGGTCGATGTGATATAATAGAAGCATCAGCACAAGGAGGTTTCCGCCATGTTTACGATTCTGGTGGTTGAGGATGACGCGCCGCTGCAGCGGATGATGAGCGCGTTTCTGGGGTTGAACGGCTTTTCAGTCGTCGGGGCTGTCAACGGCGAGGAAGCGCTGAACGCCATCGACAGGGTAATGCCCGATCTGGTCATTGCCGACGTGATGATGCCGGTGATGGACGGCTGGGAGCTGACGCGCGAGCTGCGCCGCTGCTATCCGCGCCTGCCCATCATGCTGGTGACGGCGCGCGACACCATTGAGGATAAGCGGACGGGCTTCACCTCCGGCGCGGATGACTACCTGACCAAGCCGGTCGATTTGGACGAGCTGCTGCTGCATGTGCAAGCGCTGCTGCGGCGGTCGCAGGCAATGACGAGCCACCAATTGACCATCGGGCAGACGCACTTGGATTACGATTCGCTGACCGTGCAGCGCGGTGACACGCTTTTGACGCTGCCGAAGAAGGAGTTTTTCCTGCTTTTCAAGCTCCTGTCCAGCCCGATGCAGATTTTCACGCGCCGGCAGCTGATGGACGAAATCTGGGGCATGGATGCGCAGAGCGACGAACGCACGGTGGACGTACACATCAAGCGTCTGCGCGAAAAGTGCGAGATTTTCCCCGATTTCAGCATCGTAACAGTGCGCGGCTTGGGCTACAAGGCGGTCAAGAATGGATAAGCGCCGCATCATCCGCAAACCATACTCCTTCCGCGGGCGCATGATTGCGGCGCTGATGGTTGGCTCGCTGCTGGCCACCGTCATCAGCCTGTTTCTCGCCTTCTGCGTGACGCACATCAACCTTTTGCAGGAACTGAAAGTGCGTGAGCGCGCCGTCGCCATCTACCTGATGGAACTGGAACAGCGCACGGAGCTGAGAACAGACGAATTAGCCCGCCTGATGGAGCAGAACGGCATCGAAGTTGCTATGCTGTCCGACGAGGATGTCGCTGCCCTGTCCGCGGGCACGCAGCGGGAGCTGAAACGCGCGGGCATTGCCTACGAATCGACGACGTGGAAATCGCAGCGAAATCCGGTAACGTATGTGCAGATGCGCACAGGCGTCCTTGCAATTACCGCTGGCGGCGACGGCAGCAGCTACGGCATCGCCTTTGCGCGCATCATCTTCGGCTCAACCAGCTTTCTGGCAGTCTTTGCGCTGATGGTGACGCTGGCATCCTACTGGATTTCCAAGCCCGTTCATGAAATCACGAATGCGACTCGCAAGGTTGAAGCGGGCGACTTCACCGTCAAACTGGATGCCGCCCACGCGCCGGGCGAAATAGGGGAACTCATGCGTTCCTTTAACGCCATGACCGACGCGCTCAGCCGAACGTCCTACCTGCAGAAAGACTTCATCAGCTCCATCAGCCACGAATTCAAAACGCCGATTGCGTCCATCCGAGGCTTTGCGCGGCTGCTGCAAATGCCCGGCTTGACCGAGGCGCAGCGGCAGGAATATGTGGACTTAATTGCGCAGGAAAGCGACCGCTTGTCGCGCCTGTCGCAGACGCTGCTGCGCCTGTCCGCGCTGGAGCAGCAGTCCGCGCCCGCGTCGCTGACGGAGTTTTCGCTGGATGAGCAGCTTCGTCAGGTCATCCTGCGCTTAGAACCGACATGGAGCGCGCGCGGCATCAGCTGGCAGCTGGATTTGAACAGCGTTACCGTCGTGTCGGACGAAGAGCTGCTCAGCCACGTCTGGATGAACATCATCCAAAACGCCATCAAGTTTTCGCCGGAGAATGCAGTTATCGAGGTGCGCGTGTTCGCCACAGATACGGCGACCGTTGAGATTACCGACCACGGCATCGGCATGGACGACGCGACCGTGAAGCGCATTTTCGACCGTTTCTATCAGGCAGACCGATCCCGCAAGCAGGAGGGTGTTGGCTTAGGACTATGCCTCGTCAAGCGGATTTTGGATATGCTTGGCGGCACAGTATCGGTTGACTCGCGCCCCGGCGAAGGCTCCACCTTCCGCGTCCACGTCCCCTTCCGGCCCAAATATGATGAGGCCGCACACACTGACGAAAGAGAGGGTAAAAGCCCATGAACACCGATTCGCAGCATCTTCAGCAGGTCAGCGAGGAATTTCAGCACATGGTGGAGGAATTTTTTCTGGTGCAGTCGCGCTACTCCGCCGCAATCAAGGAGATTCAGACGAAGCTCGAAATCCTTGATGACGAGTTCCAAATGCGTCATCGCCGCAATCCCATCCACCACATGCAGAGCCGGCTGAAAACCATCCAGTCGATGCTGGAGAAGCTAAAGCGCAAGAACTACGAAGTCAGCATCAACAGCGCCGTCAAGAACTTGCAGGATATTGCCGGCATCCGCGTTATCTGCTCGTATGTGCAGGACGTGTACACCATTGCGAACCTGCTGGTCAGCCAAGACGACGTGCATTTGGTTCGCATGGCGGATTACATCCGCGAGCCGAAGCCGAACGGCTACCGCAGTCTGCATTTGATTGTTGAAATTCCTGTTTTTCTCTCCGAAGGGCGGATTCTTGTACCCGTCGAGGTGCAGATTCGCACGATTGCCATGGACTTCTGGGCTTCGCTGGAGCATTCGCTCCGTTACAAGGCGCAGGAGTACATTCCGCAGCACATTTCCGACGAATTGCAGCGCGTCGCGACGGACATTGCATCCCTTGACCAGCGGATGCAGGCGATTCACGATCAGGTGGACGAGCTGAGTGACGCGCACGGCGGCAGCGCCACATAATATGATTTCCAGAGGTGAAGGCATGGAACAGTACCCGAAGAAACTGCCACCGCAGGTGGACAGCCGTCTGCGGCACAGTATCCTTGAAATGCCCATAGAAATCCGCAAGGCAAGCGGCATTGTAATTTACGGGCGCCGCATCAAGAGCCTTGTTTTTACGACCGATTTGGCGATTATCAAGAACTGCGACGCGGACGCGGTGTTCGCCGTCTATCCATTCACGCCGCAGCAGTCCATCAGCGATGCGATTATCAAAGCGTCCTATATCCCCGTTTTCTGCGGCGTGGGCGGCGGAACGACGCAGGGGCTTCGCACCGTTTCGCTCGCGAAGGATGCCGAAGCGCAGGGGGCAATGGGCGTTGTGCTGAATGCGCCCGTATCGAACCTGAATCTGCTCGCGGTGTCGAAGGCGGTGGACATTCCTGTCATCATCACCGTGATTGACGAAGCGACCGACATTGGACAGCGGATTGCATCCGGCGCGTCGATTCTCAACGTCGCGGGCGGGGCGAATACTCCGGCGATTGTGCGAAAGATTCGCACGGAGTACCCGGATTTTCCGATTATCGCCACCGGCGGCAATAAGCCAGATACCATTGCCGCGACGGTTGCGGCAGGCGCAAACGCGATTACGTTTACGCCGCCATCCGCACAGGAACTGTTCAAAGCGATGATGACCCGTTATCGGGACGAGTAAAAAGTGCATAAAAGCCCGGCAATCAGCCATACTATCCGTGTCAACAGGAGGTGTCGTTTGATGCTGGGCTTTCTTTCTGCAATTCTGGCAGGCGCGGCGATGAGCGTGCAGGGCGTAATGAACACGCGGCTTGGCGAAAAGGTGGGGACGCTGGAGACGAACGCATTCGTGCAGCTGATCGGTTTTTTGCTGGCGCTGCTCATCGCGGTTTTCTTCGGCAAAGGCAACATCCGACTATTGCCGCAAGCGCCGTGGTATGCGTGGCTGGGCGGTGTACTCGCGCCGGTTATCACGCTGACGGTGATGTGGGCGATTGGCAGCCTGACACCAACGGTCGCGATTTCCGCGATTCTGCTCTCACAATTGGCCGTTGCCGCGCTGATTGACGTATTCGGCTGGCTGGGCGCGGAGAAGATGCCGTTCTCGTGGGAGAAGTGGGTCGGCGTGGCGCTGATGGTGGGCGGTGTCATCCTGATGAAAATCAAGACGTGATACGGCAAACGCGCGGAAATCAGCAGGATTCCGGGCGATTTTCCACGAACGCTTTTGACCGCTGCGACAAACACAGCCATTTTTCCTCGCAGGAAACAGGCAATCAAATGGCGAAACCTCCTGCGCAGAAAAACAGGAGGTACTTTTTATGCTGCAATCCATCCGCGATGGCGATCGGCTGATTGTGCGCATCGACGGCGAGCTCGACCACTTCTGCGCACAGAGCGTTCGCCGCGATTTAGACGCGCTGCTGCTTGACCGCTCCGTCCGCACGCTGATTCTGGACTTCTCGTCGCTGACGTTCATGGACTCCTCCGGCATCGGGGTTGTCCTGGGACGCTATCGGCTGCTGCGCGACCGAGGCGGGCACGTCGCGATTGTGGGCATGAACCCGCACATCGCTCGGCTATTCCACATGTCCGGGCTTGACCGGATTATCCGCCAGCTGGACAAGCATCAGGAGGCGCAAGCATGAGCCATCACAACGAAATGGAAATCCGATTTCTCTCCCTGCCCGAAAACGAAGCCTTCGCGCGCGTGGTGATTGCCGCCTTTGCCGTCCAGCTCTCCCCGACTGTCAGCGAAATTGCCGACATCAAGACCGCCGTCTCCGAAGCTGTCACGAACGCCATCGTCCACGGTTACGAGGGCACGCGCGGCACGGTTATCCTGCGCGCAAGCATTGACGGCACGCTGCTGACCATTGAAATCACCGACAAGGGACGCGGCATCGCCGACATTCCGCAGGCGATGGAGCCGTTTTTTACCACGCACCCCGAACAGGAACGCAGCGGCATGGGTTTTGCCGTCATGCAGACGTTCATGGACGACCTGCGCGTCACGTCCACACCCGGTCAGGGCACGACCGTGCGGATGAAGAAGCGGATTCTGACGACGCCGATTATGTAAAGGAAATGGACTGCTCCGCATTTGAGAGCAGTCCATTTCCTTATGCTTTTTTCTGCTTGCGAATGTCAAGCACCGCGTCGAGGATGTCCTCAGCGAGCTGCTTTTTCGTCCGCAGCGGGTACTCTGTCTGGCTGTCCGGCGTGATGAGCGTCGCAATGTTTGTATCAACATTGAATCCCGCGCCGGGCTGGCTGACGTCGTTCAAGACAATCAGGTCAAGATGCTTGCTTTCCAGCTTCCGATGCGCGTTTTGGAGCAGGTTCTCCGTTTCCGCCGCGAAGCCGACAAGCACCTGCCCCGGCTTTTTCGCCGCACCGACCGCCGCGGCAATATCCGGGTTCTCCACCAGCTCGACAACGAACGGCTGTCCGTCGTGCGCCTTCTTGTGCTTCTGCGGATACGTCACAGCAAAGCGGTAATCCGCCGGAGCCGCCGCTTGAATCACAACGTCCATGTCAGGCGCAGTCGTCGTAACCGCGTCGAACAAATCCCGTGTGCTTTCCACGCGGCGGATGTCAATGCCGTCCGGCACGGGCGCTGTTGTGCTGCCCGCAATCACCGTCACCTGCGCGCCGCGGTTTCTCGCCGCCTCGGCAAGGGCAAAGCCCATTTTGCCGGAGGAATCATTGGTCATGTAGCGCACAGGGTCAAGGCGTTCGCGCGTTGCCCCTGCTGTCACCAGCACACGCAGACCCGCGAAATCGCGCTTCGGGCAGAGCAGGGAGAGAATCGCGCGCACAATGGTTTCCGGCTCACTCATGCGGCCCGCGCCCGTATCGCCGCACGCCAAAAAGCCCGCTTCCGGCCCTGCAAAATGCACGCCGCGGGCTTTCAAGGTCTGCACGTTCTGCTGCGTCACCGCTGCCGTCCACATGCCGGTATTCATGGCAGGGGCAAGCAGAATCGGCGCTTTCGTTGCCAAGACGGTGGTGGAGAGCATATCATCGGCAATGCCGCACGCCATCTTCGCCATGATATTCGCCGTCGCGGGCGCAATGGCAAAAACATCCGCGCGTTTCGCCAGCGCGATATGCTCCACCTCCCACGTCTCCGGGCGCGCGAACGTGTCCGTGACGACGGGATGGTTGCTCAGCGTTTCAAACGTCAGCGGCTGCACAAACTGCGCCGCGTTTTTCGTCATGATGACGTGCGTCTCCACGCCGAGCTTGCGCAGACGGGAGACAATTTCGCAGCTCTTGTAAACCGCAATGCCGCCCGTTACGCCCAGCACCACATGCCGTCCGCGCACGTCGGGAAGTTCACAGCACATCGACGTCCTGATCCTCGTTTTCGTCGTTCGGTTCGTCGTAGGTAATCAGACCGCGGTTGATTTCCTCCACCGCCGTCTTAAGCGGCTTCATGCCTTCATTGTCCAGCAGGGGCTTGCTGCCGCCGATAATCTGACGGCCGCGCTTGCTCGCCTCCACCACGAGGGTATAGCGGGAATCAGCGTGCTTGAGCAGCTCCAGAACGCAGGGTTCGACAATCGACATAAGGGTGTTCCTCCTTTTATGTTCAGCCGCAATTGCGGCAGGAAACGCTTTTATCTTACTCCGGGATTTCAACAGTGTAGCGCGCCGTGTTGTAGCGCTCCGCCTCGATGATGCCTGCAATCCGCGCGGCACAGGCGGCTACGTCATCGTTGATGACATTGTAGCGGTAGTGATTTTTGAGGGCGATTTCGCGCACGGCAATTTTCTGCCGCATGGCGATCTGCTCCGGGGATTCCGTGCCGCGCCCTTCCAGACGGCGGTGCAGCTCTGACATGCTCGGCGGCAGGATGAAGATGCTCACGCAGTCCTTCTCGCGCGCAATCACCTGCTCCGCGCCCTGCACGTCAATATCCAGTACGACATTCTGCCCCTGCGCCAAGCGGCGGCTGACCTCGCTGCGCAGCGTGCCGTAGTGGTGGGCGAACACCGGCGCATACTCGATGAACTCATCGTTTTCGACGCGGCGCGCAAATTCCTCTTCGCTGATGAAGTAGTATTCGCGCCCGTTTTCCTCGCCCGGACGGGGCGAACGGGTCGTCGCGCTGACGGAGAAAACCAGCGAATCGTCATGCGCCATCAATTCCTTGATGACGGTGCCCTTCCCGGTGCCGGACGCGCCGGAAATGACCAGCAGCATACCCTTTCGTGCTTCACTCATGTTGCCATTCCCCTTCATGCTGGTATCACACCGCGTTTTGAATCTGCTCACGCATTTTTTCAATCTCGCTCTTGAGATTGACGACGTTCTGCGCCATCTGCGCGTCGGAGCATTTGCTGCCGATGGTGTTGGCTTCGCGGTTCATTTCCTGAATCAGAAAATCCATCTTCTTGCCCGTTTCGCCGGATACGTCCAGATACACATGCATCTGCGCGATGTGGCTTTCGAGGCGCGACAATTCCTCGTCGATGGCGCATTTGTCCGCCATCAGCGCAACCTCCTGTGCCAGCCGCGCCGGGTCAACGGGTTCAATCGGCAGACGCGCCAGCCGTTCGGTCAGGCGCAGCCGGTATTCCTCCACCACCTGCGGGGCACGCGACGCAATCTGCTCCCGCAGCGCCGCCGCCGCATCCAGATGCACCTGCAAATCATCCCGCAGATGTGCCCCTTCGCGGATGCGCATGTCCGTGAGGTGCTGCATCGCCAGCGCCGTCACTTCGCGGCACTGCGCGGTGAGTGCTTCTTCATCCGGCGCACGTTCCGTCACAGTCGTCACGCCGTCGAGCTGCATCAGGCGGCTGACGGTCAGGTCATTCGCCGCGCCCGTCGCCGTTTGCAGTGTCTTTGCCGCCTGCATGTACGCCGCGGCAAGCGTCGCATCCACCGTCACGTCGCTGTCAGAACCGCTGATGCGCCGGAGTGTCAGCTGCACGTCCACATGTCCGCGGCAAAGCGGCGCAAGCGTCTTGCGAATCGTTTCCTCCAGAAAGGTCAGACCGCGGCCGAGCCGCATGGACAAGTCCAGAAAGCGATGGTTCACCGCCCGAAGCTCCACGGTCATCTCCCAGTCGCCCTGGCGAGATGTCTCCTTGCCATATCCGGTCATGCTCTGCATCCGGCAATCCCTCCCCTTCAGAAAATTCATTATACCACGTCCCGCCGCACTTTGCAAGTAGTTTCCCGTATTTGCGCGACTTCAGCTTTTTCGCATTGCAATCTTGACACGCAGTCGGCACGGTGTTATACTTTGGAACATCCGCGTGTGTTTTTTCTTTGTTTTTCGCTAATTTGTCATGCGCAGGGAGGATGCAGCCCATGAAACTCGACCGGAAGAAAATGCTGCTCATCAGCTTCATGCTCTTTTCACTCTTTTTCGGCGCGGGAAATTTGATTTTCCCGCCTTTTTTAGGGCAGAACGCGGGCAGCAGCACTGTCAGCGCCATGCTGGGTTTCCTCGCGACGGCGGTGATTCTGCCAGTGCTGGGTGTCATCGTTGTGGCGCGGTTCGACGGGCTGGAACAGCTCGCGCAGCACGCTGGGAAGAAGTTCTCCCTGATTTTCACTATCCTCATCTACCTGTCGATTGGGCCGGGGCTGGGCATTCCGCGCGCGGCATCCGTGCCGTTTGAGATGGCGGTCGCGCCGTATCTGCCGCAGAGCGCGAACATCCGCGTGTGGATGGCAGTATACTCGCTGGTATTCTTTCTCATTGCGCTGTGGCTGTGCATGACACCGGGCAAGCTCGTCAGCCGCATTGGAAATTTTCTCACGCCGTCGCTGCTGATTCTGCTCGTGTTTCTCTTCATCAGCTTTCTGTTCCGCGGGCAGGTCAACATTGCCGCGCCGCAGACAGAATACAGCGCCGCCCCGTTCCTCAAGGGCTTCTCCGAAGGCTACCAGACGATGGACACGATTGCCGCGCTGAATTTCGGCTTAGTGATTGCCACGACGCTGGGCAGCTTCGGGCTGACGCAGCGCAAGGATGTACTGCACCACACGGTCAAGGCTGGGATTTTCGCCGGATTGATTCTCTCCGCCGTCTACATGATGCTCAGCTACATGGGCATGTGCTCCTCCGGCGTGTACGACATTCAGGAGAACGGCGCGTGGACGCTGCGGTGCATCGTTTTCCAGCTCTTCGGCGAACCCGGCGCATATCTGCTCGCCGCCATCTTCACGCTCGCCTGCCTGACGACGTGTGTCGGGCTGATTAACTCCATCTCGCAGTATTTCTCGCACCTTTTCTCCCGCATCAGCTACCGCAAGTGGGTCTTTCTCATTATTGGCTTTTCCTTCCTGATTTGCAATCTGGGTCTGACGGTCATTTTGAGCATTTCCATCCCGATTTTGAACGCCATCTATCCGATTGCGATTGTGCTGATTCTGCTGGGCATAACGCACCGCGTGTGGGCGAAAAACCGCTATGTCTACCCGATTGTTGTCGCCGGGACGGGCGTCGTCAGCGTGCTGTACGCGCTGGACACACTGCACCTGCCGCTGGGCATCCTCGGCACCCTCTGTCACGCGCTGCCGCTGTATGAGCACGGCTTCGGCTGGGTGAGCGTGGCGCTGGCAATGCTGCTGATTGCCCTGCCGATGCCGCGAATCTTCGCGAAGCAGAAGCGCGCTTGACAATTTCAACGGCTTCCTATACAATAGAAGCGTATGATATAAGGGAGCGAGTGACCCATGACTACTCTCAACAAGACTTTTCTGCCCGTGACGCTGGACGAATGCCACGCGCGCGGCTGGGATGCGCCCGACTTTGTGTATGTCTGCGGCGACGCGTATGTCGATCACCCGTCGTTCGGGCTGGCAATTATCAGCCGCATTCTGGAGAATGCGGGCTATCGCGTGGCAATGCTCTGTCTGCCGCCGTGGCAGGATGCTTCCGCGTTCAAGCAGTTCGGCAAGCCCCGGCTTGGCTTTCTGGTGTCCGCGGGCGTGATTGACAGCATGGTCAACCACTATACCGTCGCGAAAAAGCGCCGCCACGACGATGCCTACGCCCCCGGCGGCAAAGGCTTCATGCGCCCCGACCGCGCGACCATCGTCTACTGCAACCGAATCCGGCAGGCGTACCGCGATGTGCCGATTCTCATCGGCGGCGTGGAAGCAAGCCTTCGCCGTTTCTCCCACTATGACTACTGGGACGACAAGGTGCGCCACAGCATTCTGGTGGACTCCGGTGCGACGCTGCTGATGTACGGCATGGGCGAAACGAGCATCATCGAATGCGCAAACTGGGTGGCGGACGGCATGAATCCGGCGGAACTGCCGAAAATGCGCGGCATCTGCTACATGAGCAAGACGCCTGACCCGACGTGCGTTCAGCTGCCAAGCCATCAGGAGGTCAGCACCGACAAGCGCAAGTACGCCGAGGCGTTCGTCATCCAGTACGACGAGCAGGACCCGATTCGCGGCAAGCGCATGTGTCAGCAGCAGGACACGGATCGGTATCTGATACAGAATCAGCCGTGCCTGCCGCTGAGCCGTGAAGCCCTCGACGCAGTGTACGACCTGCCCTACACGCGCACTTATCACCCGATGTACAAGGCGGAAGGCGGCATCCCAGCGCTGCAGGAGGTTGAATTTTCGATTGCCTCCACGCGCGGATGCTTCGGCTCGTGCAATTTCTGTGCCATCACGTTCCATCAGGGGCGCATCATTCAGAGCCGCAGCCCTGAAAGCATCCTCCGCGAAGGGAAGCTGCTGACACAGCTGCCGAATTTCAAGGGCTACATTCACGATGTCGGCGGCCCGACGGCGAATTTCCGCAAGCCTGCGTGTCCAAATCAGCTGAAAGTCGGCGCGTGCAAGCATCGGCAGTGTCTGTTCCCGCAGCCGTGCAAGAACTTGCAGGTTGATCACGAGGAATTTCTGTCCATCCTCAAGCAGCTCCGCGAACTGCCGAAGGTGAAGAAGGTGTTCGTCCGCAGCGGCCTGCGCTACGACTACATCATGTCCGACAAGAACCCGACGCGCTTCCTGCGAGAGTTCTGCAAATACAACGTGTCGGGGCAGCTGAAAGTCGCGCCGGAACATGTCTGCCCGTATGTACTTGACCGCATGGGCAAGCCGCGCCGCGAGCTGTACGACGCATTCGTCGCGCGGTATCAGCAGGTGAACGAGCAGTTGGGCTTGAAGCAGTACTTAATCCCCTACCTGATGAGCAGCCACCCCGGCAGCGACCTGAACGCCGCGATTGAGCTGGCATGTTACCTGCGCGACACGGGGTTCTACCCGGAGCAGGTGCAAGACTTCTATCCAACGCCCGGCACGCTTTCGACGTGCATGTTCTATACGGGGCTTGACCCGCGCACCATGCAGCCCGTTTTCGTCGCGCGGTCGCCGGAGGAAAAGGCGATGCAGCGCGCGCTGATGCAGTACAAGAATCCGCAGAATCAGCCGCTGGTGCGCAAGGCGCTTCGGCTTGCGGGGCGCGAAGACCTGATTGGCTATGGCAAGCAGTGCCTTGTGCCGCCGGAGCGCGATATGCGGGACGACCGCCGTCCCACGCGTCCGGGCGACAATCCAGCACACGCGCGCAAGGCGATTCGCCACCCCGACAAGCGGCAGCAAAACAGCGAAAAGCCGCAGAACCGCCGGCAGCGGAGAGGATACTAATTGCATAAGGAACGCCCTCGGAGCAGTCAAATTCGACTGTCCGAGGGCGGTTTTCATTGTCGTATTTTCAATTATAACAGCCGCTGCGCCATTCCTTCTACGTCTTCCAGCGTCAGGAGCGTGACCGAGCCGAACGGCGCGTTGAGCAGCACTTCAACCGCGCGGCGATAGCGTGTCAGCAAATCCACCAAGGCGGGCAAATCGCACGGCTGCTTGTCGTTTTTCGCCTGCATGAGCTGTGCCGCCAAATCGAAAAAGCAGTCACCCAGCAGGTGCAGGACGATGCCCGCCACGCCGCGAATCTCCGTGAACAGTGTGCCGCTCTGGACACCCTGCGCAATCGTTTGTTCCATCAGCGGGTGGAAGCGGTCTGACAATGCGTCCAAGTACGTCAAAGCCATCGCGCGCCCTTCCGGCGAAGTGGCCATCGGCAGGAGCATCGCCGTGAACGCCGCGTCTTCATCGCGCATCGGCAGACACGCCGACAGCAGCAGATTCAGCCGCGCAAGGTCATCCGGCGCATCCGCCAATTGGGCTTCGGCACGTTCTGCCGATTCCTGCGCGTGCTGGTGACTGAGCAGCGTCATGATTTCTTCCTTGCTGGCGAAATGGTGGTAGATGCCGCCCTTGCTGACGCCCGCCGCACGGACGATTTCCTGCATACTGGCGGCTTCGTAGCCCTTTTGGCAGAAAAGCTGCTCTGCCGCCCGCAGAATCTCCCGTTTCGTTTCGTCACCCTTGCGCATGTGATGCTTCCTCCCGTTACTCCGCGTTTTCGCGGTGCATGGAGCGCTCCGACGAAAAGCCGTTCGGATAGCGCCCATGCAGTTTGTTAAGATTCCCCTGCAAAATTTCGCTCAGCGGCACATTCAGCCCCTGCGCCGCCTCCGCTAAGTACCACGCGACGTCGCCAAGCTCCTTTTTCAGCTTCTCCTTATCCAGCGGATGCCCCTGAAAGCGGTGCTTTTTGAGCAAATCAATCGCTTCGCCGCTCTCGCCGCAAAGCCCCATCAGCGCGTTTTCCAGCACGTCCTGCGGATTCAGTGCTGGATTAAGCAGGGACATGGCCTCCTGCTGATAATCATCGACATTCATTGCGCCTGCTCCTTCCGCTGCATGAGTTCCAGCCCCATTTTGCCCGTGATTTGCTCCGGCGTCAGCACCATCAGGCACAGGCGGCTGGCGAACTGTGTATATTCCACTTCGGCGGCGGATTCATCCGGATAGAAGCGCTTCGCCAGCGCAATGCACAGGTCATGCTTCTGCTTTTCGTCCGTCACGATGGCGATTCGCCCCTTGACGATGACGCTGCGGTACGCGGTCGTGTACTTCTCCGGAATCACGTCGTCCGCGTCAATCACGCAGAAGGACGCGCGGTTATCGCGGCGGATGCAGTCGATTTTCTGCCCTTCGAGCGCGCCGTGAAAGACAATCACGCCATCCACCAGCGCATAGGACAGCGGCACGCCGTACGGGAAGCCATCAAGGGAAGTCAGCGACAAAACACCGCTGGTCGCCCGGCGAAGCACCTGTTCGCATTCTTCTTGGCACAATGCCTGTTTGTTCCTGCGCATGGTCATGCCTCTTCCACTGCCTTTTTCAGCGGCGTGAGGTCGATGCCTTCCGCGTCATTGAGCACCTTCAGCAGGCTCTCCAGCATCTGCCGCACGCCGCCGGGCACGTCGCTTTCCACATTCAGCGGCAGCACGGGGTCATGCACGGACAGGCGAAGCAGGAACCAGCCGTTGTCCATGCCGCCGTCAAGGTCGAAGGAAATGCGCACGCCCTCGCGGTTATCCGGCGCGATATGCCAGTTCTCCGCCGCGTTCGCATAATCCAGCACGCGCTGAATGACTACCTTGCCCGCGTCTCGGAAGTCATCGGCAGTAATACTTAGGCGGATTTCGCGGCTCTCGACCGGCTCTTTCAGGTCGGCAATCAGGCTGCCGAGCGTCTTGCCCTCCTGCTTGAGCTTCATAGCGCGGACAATCAGCACCGTGACGAGATACATGCCGTCATCAAGGAAGTGATTCTCGCGCAGGGCAGCGTGACCGCTCGTTTCAATCGCCAGCGGGCAGGAAATGCCCTCTTTGTTCAGGCGGATGGCTTCGTCGATGACGTTGCGGTAGCCGCGCTTGTAGCGGTAGTGCTCGCCGCCCCAGTCGTTGATGAACTTCTTGAGGCCTGAGGACGTCACCGAGTCCGTCACAATCGTTTCGCCGGGCTTTTCGTCCAGCAGAATCGCGGAAATCAGGGCAATCAGGCGGTTGCGGTTAATTTCGCGGCCGTCGGCATCCACCACGGCGGCACGGTCGCAGTCGGTATCGAAAATCACGCCGAGATCAGCGCCAACGCGCTTCACCGCCGCGGAAATCGACGCCATCGCCGCTTCATTCTCCGGGTTCGGGATGTGGTTGGGGAACATGCCGTCCGGCTCCAAGAACTGACTGCCTTCAATCCACGCGCCCAGTTCTTCCATCAGCTGCGCATAGAATCCACCTGCGCCATTGCCCGCGTCCACCACGACGTGCAGCCCCAGCAGCGGCTTCGGCACGTCCGTACCCAATCCGCGGCGGATGCGGTCGGCAAGCTGCTCCTTGTACGTCGGCAGGAACGGCTTTTGCACGATCGTGCCTGCCAGCGGCGTGTCTTCGGGTTCGAGCGTGCTCGCCGTTTTGAGCAGTTCCTCCACCACGTCGCCTTCCACGCCGCCTTCCGCCAAGAAGAACTTCAGGCCATTCTTGTCATACGGGTGATGGCTTGCGGTAATCATAATCGAGCCATCCGGCTGGAAACCGGGCGTGATGATGCACATGTACATTGCCGGGGTCGTGCACATGCCAAAATCCAGCACGGACGCGCCCGCTTTGCTCACACCCTCCGCCGCCGCGTGCAGCAGCGCCGGGCCGGAAATGCGGCTGTCACGCCCGATGGCAATGGTCACCTGCGTCACCGGCTTGCCGACGTGCTTCGCCACATAGCGCGCGAACGCCATGCCGAGGCACATGGCCACATGCTCCGTTAGCGGGGCATTCTCGCCCACCGCCACGCCGCGTACGTCCGAGCCGCTCTTGAGCTTCATCCAATCCATCTTCTCTTCCTCCTCTGTCCGTTTATCTACGCATTTTCTGAACCATCTTGTCCACTTCTTCCGGCGGAACCGCCTCATACGCGCCGCGCAGCAGGTGATACAGCGGCGACAGGCTCAGGAAATCCTCCTGCACGCGCTTCGTCAGCTGCGGGCTGTGCACATCCACCGAGGCAGTGCTTTCCGGCGAAATGTACACCTCGCGCAGGGCATACCAGCCCTTGAGGTCATCCGGCACACCCGCCGGCACTTCCAGCCGCTTGAAGGAGCTGCCGCCGACGAGCATGTGATGCTCCGTCAGGTGACACTGCTTGATGACGTTCCGCACTCCGTCCGGGTCGGCGACAATTCTTCGCCGCAAGATGTCCATCATCTGGCGATTTTCACCCCATGTGCCGACACCCCAGTTCATACCCGACGGCGCGAGTTCAAACCAATACATCACGCTGCCCTCGCGCGGTTCACCCGCATGGCGGAACAGTACCCACAGATGGTCGCGGAAGGGGCTTTTGTCCTTCGTGAAACGAACATCACGCCGCAGCCGCGCCATGCAGCGGTACGGGCGGAGTTCCATCTGCGGGTCAATGGAGAGCATTGCGGGCGCGAGTTCCTGAATGAACGCCTCAAACGGCGCTTTCACGTCCCGCTCATAGCGCGCGCGGTTTTCCTCGAAGTAGTCAATGCTGTTATGGAAGCGAATGTCCAGAAAGAACTGAACGGTCGCCTCCGGAAATCCGGTAAACATCATGCAGCCTCCTTGGGAATCTCCCTTCTATTATACCTGCTGAAAAGGGATTTTTCAACCGTTCCGGCAGCGCAAATCGCAAAAAAACAGAGGAATGCCCGCGCATTCCCCTGCTTTTCTATGAATCACTCGAAGCGAATCGTCATCTTGACAGGCGTCTGCCCGGTCAGTTCCACCGAACGCTCGTCCGGCTGATACAGCCCGCAGTACACGTCGAACACCTTGCCGTCCGCCACGCGCTCGCCCGCATCGTTGACGACGGTGAAGGCGTTCTTATCCAGCGGAACAGCAATCTGCCGCTTCTCGCCTGCCTTCAGCGCCACGCGCGCGAAGCCCGCCAGATGCGGATGCAGCGTCTCCCACTTCGTGTCCACGTCCTGCACATACACCTGCACAACCGTCTCGCCGTCGCGGTCGCCCGTGTTCTCGACCGTTGCTGTCACCCAGCCCATTTCGGCATCCACCGCTTCGTTATCCAGCGCGAAGGTGGTGTAGGACAGCCCGTAGCCGAACGGATAGAGCGGCTTGCCCTCGAAGTAGCGGTAAGTGCGGTTCTTCATCGAATAATCAGTGAATTCCGGCAGTTCAGACAGATCATGATAGAACGTCACCGGCAGACGGCCGGATGGGTTGACCTCGCCGAAGAGGATTTCCGCCAGCGCCGTGCCGCCCGCCTGACCCGGATACCACGCCATAATCTCCGCATTGCCCTGCGGCACATTCAGCGCAGAGCCTGCCGCGACGACCGTGACCAACGGCTTGCCGGTTTTGACCAGCGCATCAAGCAGCTTCTGCTGGCTTTCGGGCAGATTCAGCGAAATCTTATCGCCGGACGCGAACGCGTTGCCTGTGTCGCCCTCTTCGCCCTCCAGCGTCGCATCCAGACCGACGCACGCAATCACAGCATCCGCATTTTCCGCAACCAGTTCGGCTTCCGCCAAGCGGTCGTTCGGCTGACCCAGATTCTGCACGCGGTCTTTGAACAGGTGGCAGCCCTCGCTGAACAGCACGCGGATGCCGTGCTCCTCCGCATAAGCGCGGATGCCTTCGAGGAACGTCACATAGCGGCTGGAACGGCCGTTGTAGTTGCCTTCCAAAGCAGGCACGCTGTCCGCGTTCGGGCCGACGACGGCAATCGTGCGGATTTTGCCCGCGTCCAGCGGCAGCACACCATCGTTGCGCAGCAGCACCATGCACTTTTCCGCTGCTTCCAGCGCCAGCGCGTCGTTCTCGTCGGTATCGTTGGCGGTATAGGGGATTTTGTCGTACTCACAGTCGTCCGCGAAGCAGCCCAGCAGATAGCGGGAGGTATACATGCGCTCGCAGGCGGTCGTGATGTCCTCCTCCGTCACCAGGCCCTCCTGATACGCAGTCAGCATATGCAGGTAGGTGTTGCCGCAGTTGACGTCGCAGCCGTTTTTGAGCGCCAGCGCCGCCGATTCCGGCGCGGTATCGGTCACATGGTGATGCTCGTGGAAGTCACGAATCGCCCAGCAGTCGGACGTCACATGCCCCTCAAACTGCCACTTATTGCGCAGAATGTCCACCAGCAGCGTCTTCGATCCGCAGGCAGGTTCGCCGTTGACGCGGTTGTACGCGCCCATGACGCTCTCCACCTTCGCTTCCTTCACCGCCGCCTCGAACGCGGGCAGATACGTCTCGTTCATGTCCTTCGGGTTCGCCACGGCGTCGAAGGAATGGCGGATGGCTTCCGGGCCGGAGTGCACCGCGAAATGCTTGGCGCACGCGGCGACCTTGAGGTACTTGCCATTGCCCTGCAAACCCTTGATGAACCGTACGCCCAGCCGGCTGGTAAGATACGGATCTTCACCATATGTCTCATGACCGCGGCCCCAGCGCGGGTCACGGAAGATGTTGATGTTCGGGCTCCACATGGACAAGCCCTTGTAAATGTCGCGGTCGCCATGCGCAGACTGCCCGTTGTATTTCGCGCGCGCCTCGGTGCTGATGACGCTTGCCACCATTTCGTGGAAGTCCTCGTCGAAAATCGCCGCCAGACCAATCGCCTGCGGGAACACCGTCGCCGTGCCCGCGCGCGCCACGCCGTGCAGGGATTCATTCCACCAGTTATACGCCGGAATGCCCAGCCGCGGAATGGCAGGCGAGTCAAAACGGAGCTGGGAGGCCTTCTCCTCCAGCGTCATCTGCGCAACCAGCTCGTGTGCCAGTCGGCGTGCTTCATCACGATTCATCATCGGAACGTTTCTCCTTTCCTTTTCCAAGGGATTCTCATGTACATTTCCACCAAAAAGCAAAAACTCCTGCTGATTTCGCACAAAAATTTTCACGAAATCCGACCTTTTTCTGCAAAACGCTATGGCGCAACCTCGAATTCTTTGCTATAATAGAAAGTGAGAGTGATTTCTGCTGTGAGGTGAGAGAGTTGAAGCCGGTCATTCGCGCCATCGCGTTTGATTTGGATGACACGCTGCTGCGGGACGACCGCACGATTTCGGACGAAACAGTATCCGTCCTGCGCCGCGCAAGTGAAGCGGGCACCTTCATCCTGCCCGCCAGCGGACGCACCTATTGCAGCATGGCGGGGTTTGTGGCACGCATCGGGTGCGCGAGCCGGGTCATTTGCGCCAACGGAGCGGTAATCGCCCAGCCGGACGGAACGACGCTGCATGAACTGACGATTCCCGCGGACATCGCGCGGCAGGTCGCCCGGTTCGCCAAGGAGCGCGGATGCTACTGCCAGACGTACGCAGGCGATTGCTTCTACTATAATCAGCAGGGGGATTATGCCCGCGCATATGCGGAAAGCTCATCCCTGCGCGGCGTCTATGTCGGCGATTTGGAGCAGCATCTATCTGCGCCGACGACGAAGCTGCTGATGATGGCGCCGCCGGAGCAGGTTGTGCAGATGCTGGCGGAGGCACAAGCGCAGTTCGGCGAATCCGTCGCGCTGACCTGCTCGAAGCCATACTTTCTGGAGGTCAATCCCCCGCTGGCGACGAAAGGACACGCATTGTCCGTCTGTGCGGAGGAAATGGGCTTCCCGCTTTCGCAGTGCATGGCGTTCGGCGACAGCCTGAACGACGTGTCGATGCTGCGCGCCGCCGGATACGGCGTGTGCATGGGCAACGGGCGCGAGGACGTGAAGCGCATGGGCTTTGCCGTCTGCGGGACGAATCAGGAGGACGGCGTGGCGCGGTATATCCAGCGGATTCTTTTTGACTGATTTTGCATAGTATTTAGGAGGTTTCCTATGGTACAGGCAGCCGACTTTGCCAAGACGCTTCAATTGACGGTGCTGTCCCCTTCCACGCAGACGGAATGGGATATCCGCACCACCGACCTGAACCGTCCGGGTATGCAGTTCTGCGGCTTCTATGAATACTTCCCATTTGAGCGTCCACAGGTCATCGGCAAGGTCGAAATGACGTATTTGGAGAACCTTGAACCGGAAGTACGCCGTCAAATGCTCAAAAAGTACTTCTCCTTCGACATTCCCTGCGTCATCATCTGCCGCGGGATGCATCCGCCGGAAGAGCTGCTGGAAGCCGCCGCCGCGCGCAATATCGCCGTCTATCAGACCGGAATGGTGACAACGAAGTTCTTCTTCACCGCCATCAACTACCTGAACCGCTGCCTCGCTCCGCGCGTAACGCGCCACGGCGTTCTGGTATCGGTATACGGCATGGGCGTGCTGATCACGGGCGACAGCGGCGTGGGCAAGAGTGAAGCCGCACTGGAGCTGATTCGCCGCGGGCATCAGCTGGTGGCGGACGACGTGGTGGACATCTGCCGCGTGTCGGACAACCGCCTGACCGGCGAATGCCCGGAGATGGTGCGCCACTTCATGGAGATTCGCGGCATCGGCATCATCGACATCCGCGCGATGTACGGCATCGGCGCCGTCGCGCAGAGCAAGTCCATCGACCTTGTGATTCACATGGAGAAGTGGGTCGAGGGTAAGGAGTACGACCGGCTTGGGCTGAATGACGAGTACATCACGATTCTTGGCGTGAAAGTACCCAGCCAGACCATGCCGGTGCGGCCGGGGCGCAACCTCGCCATCATCATCGAGGTGGCGGCGCGCAACTTGTCCATGAAGAAGCTCGGTTTCAGCGCCGCACGGGAGCTTGACCGCCGCATGAACGAAATGATCATGAAGCGTTCCAATCCCGACGCGCAGAATCAGGACTAACGCATTTTCACAATTACAATATACAGGAGGCTTTTTCCCATGATTTATGTTGGTATTGACGTTGGCGGCACGGGCATTCAGGTCGGTCTGGTGGACGAAAGCGGCAAGATTCTGTGCAAGGGCGGCATCGTCACCCGCACGGATATTCCCTTCGACATGCAGGTGAAAGCGATGGCGGACTGCGTGCTGGACACCATCGACAAGGGCGGCTACACGCTGGGTGACGTGAAGGCCATCGGCGCGGGCGTTCCCGGCGTAACCGACCCCCGCACGGGCAATATTGCGTTCTGCACCAACCTCGGCTGGGTGGACGTGCCGTTTGTGCAGGAGTTCAACAAGCACATTGCCAAGCCCGTTTTCGTCGGCAATGACGCGACGGTCGCGGGGCTGGCAGAGAGCGTCGCTGGCGTGAGCGCTGGTTCGGACAGCAGCGTGTTCATCACCCTCGGCACAGGTGTCGGCGGTGGCATCGTTTTTAATGGCAAGGTCTGGAACGGCTTCCACGGCGTCGGCAGCGAAATCGGCCACATGATTCTCGAACTTGACGGCGAGCCGTGCACCTGCGGCAACTACGGCTGCGTCGAGCGCTACTGCTCCGCGACCGCCATTAT